>CEUI01033080.1_pt1 | contig 17450 bp, 27 predicted proteins | sample 531411 | NCBI WGS metagenome assembly CEUI01 (sample SAMEA2622841, study PRJEB7988) | marine metagenome | isolation source: saline water (ENVO:00002010), including
TGTTGCTGACATATTCGACGCCATAGGGCGGGTCGGTAACTACTACCCAGTCATGTTCACTTATAAAAGGCCCGTTTAGTACGTCCCTAGCGTCGCCGTGGTAAATCGTGGCGTGATCATCCTGATAGTACGGTTTCATGCTTCTACTATCTCCCAGGCGTACCAAAACCCTATAAGACACAGTAAGAAGTTCGCCGTCAGGTATTCGGCCATATAGTGGGCCGACATGCGCTGAAACGTGGCTACCTCCACCCATAAGAACACGGTAAGGCCGGTGATGGTTTTAATCTTCGCCATTTTGTAGCCGATCTTCGAGAACCTTGTCCAGTATGTAATGCTCGTCTGATTCGCACCAGAGCTGGAGCGCTAGGCCCGTACGCATGCAGCAGCGTTTCACAGCGTCCGATATGGCGTTCTTCATGTTGGCGCCGTTGTTGTCCTTGTTGGGCCTGTCCACGTCCCCTGATTCCGTGATTTCGACGACCTGACCGTCGATAGTGAACGTCATGGTTAAAAGAACGCCCGTAACCGTGTCGCCGTTGTAAATAATCTGTTCTACCCGTTGAGGCGTCGGCCCCAGCTTCGCCAGAATCATCTGCTGGACGTGGGCATGTCCACAATACCTGGCCCCGTAGCCAGTCGGTAGCGTCGAAATCCACTTTGGCGGTATCTTCTTCGCTAGTGCTGCTAATTGTTTACCCATATTTGTAGCCTTTCCTTTGTTGATACATTCTGTTCTGGTGTTCGGCCCATACGAGGCGGCACGCCGTACATAACGGTTCGCCCGCCCGCTGGTGGCGTCTAGCGGCGCCTATAGTCCCGCAGGGTCGAAGTTTACGAGGCATTGTTGCGGCCCCATTTCGTCAATTCCTGAACAAGGCCCGTATTAGAAGGCGTCGTCTCACGCTCCAAAATAACGCCCGTCAAATCATCCCGCCGATACTTCACTAGCCCCTGTTCCCGCATTTCGCCCAAGCGGGTAGCTATCTGGTTCGTAGAAATAGGGTGGCCGGCGCCGTTCTTGACTTTTCCGTACAAATCAAAAGCGGTCATACCGTCCCTAGCTGCATACATGGCCCTAAGAATCTGATGCTTTTGGCTGCCTGATTTAACTTTACGGCCGGCTTCGTGACTGGTTTCTGGGTGGTGGGTGCCGGTGGTGCCTCCCCATAGTGTCTGTTGGTTCATACCATGGCCACTGTCACCCATAAGAGGAAATCGTCTACTGTGTAGTCGTTTATCGGCGTTGATATGTCTGCCCCGTTGCGGTGCGGTGTAAAAGGTGGGCGTATCTTCTGGCCTACTCGTACGGGTTTAGCCCCGCATATCGCCCGCAGTTCAGCTATAACCATGTTTCGGCGTTGCTCGTCGGGTACATGAATAAAAAAGTGGCGGTTAGGGCTGTCAGGCCCGCCGCTCATAACTTCCAGGTATGGGTCGCCGTTCGCTGCGATCGTTTGCCGAAAAGCCTCTAAATAGTCGAGGTGTTCAGCGTCAATATCGACGGGTATAACCTCCGGCCTTGTTTCGATACAATACGGGCGGCCTGAAGCTTCGGCCCTGTCCCAGTCGTCAAAACCGGCGCATTTATTGTCGGCATTTATGTACATGGCGGGGCGTGCAGTATCGACGATAATGTCGTGTAATTTCATTGTTCACCGCCGAATTGTGTTTTGTATTGGTCCTGTATTAATTCGATGGTGTCGTACATTGGTTGAAGGTAGCCGTGCGGTTTTACGGTGCTTTCGAGGTAGTCGATGAGTTCCTGGCGTACCCATACGTTTAAAGCTTCGGCTATGTATTCCTTTAAGTGGTCGTCGGCTTCTCGTAACGCCAGCATGCTTATAGCCCGTTCGACTGGTTGGGCGTCGGTAATGTCGAGTTCGGCGACTCTGGTGTCGTGGTTTACGGTGGCGATGAGGCGGCGGCGTGTCGGGTGGCCGTCTACCGGCTCAAGTTTAAGATAAATGATGCTTCTAGCCATTAAATGCCTCCGTAATATGAACTCGGCCGGTATTCCTGTTAATGAATACTCGATACCATTCGCCGTTTGTTTCGTAAATATCATATTTAGGCAATTCTGGAGCGACGCCTTCTTCAAGAATTGATGCAACTTTTCTTTCTAATTTGCAGTATTTTACGTTTGGCCCTTTGCGTATATATGGCGCTTTTCGTAGCGCTTCATACGCTTCTATTTTTTTACTTCTAGCCATTAGACCGCTACCGCCTGGCGTGTCTTGCACGCTTCACCTATGCCCCTGCTGGTGCAGTCGCACGCTATAGCCCAGTCGTGCTTTTCTACTGGCGTTTTGCAATGCTGGCAGACTATCGCCGACCATGCGAAATGGTAAACGGTGACGCTTCTATCGCAATGCGGGCACGCTATCATTTTGCCGTCCGTTCCCGCCCGTGTGTACCTGTTGACTGTTTTCATCGTGTAGCCTCTCTGTAGCCGTTTTATACTTCGTCGATCTGGTTCCACGTAACGCCTAGTTCTATGATTCGGCCTGCGTGAAAGTCTAGGCGGTTTCTTAGAACCGCCATGAATACATGGTAGTTTTTTTCGTCTAGCTTTAATTCGCTTACGAAATCTTCTATTAGTTCTTCCACTTCGTCTAAAGCAGATTCTTTAACGATTATTTTTTCTTCGTTGTTCATCGTGTAGCCTTTCGTTTGCTCCATATAAAAATTAAATCATATTCAACACCAACCTGTCAACACCAAACTAGGGCATGGCAACAAATACGCCTATTTGTGCTGGTCAGCGCCCTAAACTTTTTTTATTTTTATGGCTTAAAAGAAGCTCAAAAAGGCCAAAAGTTTAAGAATTAGGTTTTTTGGTGGCGCCTGAAAAGGCGGCGTTTATTTCCTCAACTGTGAGTTCGCCGTCATCCATGAACGCAGCGGCGAGCTTCTGCAGTACTTGGGCTACTGCGCTAATGCCTGCAAGTAGGGCTGCGGTAGCTGGGCTAATATCCGACGAAATCAAACTAGCCCCGCCTATGACGGCCATAGCCTGGAAGCCAAAAACGCAGAGGATTCTAAGGAGTGTGTTTGCTGCCAGTTGTAGGTTCATCGTCTTTCTGTTCCTGCCGGTAATCGTAGGCTACGCCTACGAGGTGGGTGATGATAGAAGCTGCGGAAATCCATATCGCCCATTCTAGCACCTGATCGGTCAGCGTGATGAGAACTAGGCCGATACCGGCCAGTGTGAGCGCCAAATAGCAGAATAATTCGAGGGCTAGGCGTTTAAGCATTAGCGGCTCCTTCTTGTACGGGTTGGGCCTGTCGGGCCTGTGGATACGGTAGCCGTCGGTCGTATTCTAGCAGCCGTCGTCGATGCCGTGATAGCTACCGAAGCGACTATCACGGTTTTACGATCTTCGACCGTAATGTTGCTGCCAACCATGACGTAGTTCGAGTAGTCGGTGGAGCTGAAAACGTCCACGTTCTCCTCGAACGATTCTCTGACCTCTACGGTGGATTCGTTTACTGCTTCGACGACCTGCTGGCGGGCTTCGGTCGGGAGTTCCTCGAAATCCTCGTTTTCTGTTATGGCGTCGATTTCTGCTTCGGTGATTTCTTCCTCGTCGAAAAGTTCCTCTAGTTCTTCGACGAGCTGTTCGTCTATGTCTGGGTCGTCCAGTAATTCCTCCAAGAGTTCGATTTCTTCTTCTTCTAAATCATCGATTTGTTCTTCTGTAAAAATATCCTCTAGGTCTTGCTCTGGTTCTTCTTGGCTTTCCGTATCGTCAATAGTTGGTTCTTCTTCGCCTGTTTCCTCCTGGCCTTGTTCTTCCTCGATTTCTGGTTCTGTTTCGATATTTTCCAAATCGTCAAAATCTATTTCCTCCTCGATAGGTGGCAGGTCATCGGGTTCAGGGTCTACGTCCCAGTCGTCGAAGTCCCAATCGTCGTAGTCGATGTCGTCCCATGTGATATCATCCTCGTATGTGGGTTCTTCTACTAATTCTGGCAACGCTGGCGGGGCTGTTGGTGTTGCTGTCGGCTCCGGTGTGGGCGTGGGTGTTGGTGGTAGCGGTGTTGGGCTTGGCTCTGGTGTCGGCTCTGGAGTTGGGCTAGGCGTCGGTGTCGGTTCTGGCGTCGGTGTCGGGCTTGGAGTTGGCGTTTCTGTTGGTGTTGGGCTTGGTTCAGGTGTCGGTTCGGGTGTGGGCGTGGGTGTCGGCGTAGGCGTAGGTGTAGGTTCTGGTGTGGGTGTCGGTTCTGGTGTGGGTGTCGGTTCTGGTGTGGGTGTAGGTTCTGGTTCTTCCCCGTCGAACGCTTCGACGCCGCTAATGTCCATAGAATAGACGCCGTATTCTTCGACGTACACGTTGGCGTTCAGCCGGTACGTTCCCGCCGCTAAATCGACTATTTCGATGTGGGCGTCCCAACACATCACGCCGGTATTGTGTGCCGCCCCGTCGTCGTCCTGCGCTAAGAGCGTGTCCTGGTCGTCATACAAGTAGAGGTACGGGTCGCCAGCGTAGTTTTCGGTGCCGTGGTCGTCGCAGGTAAGGCTCGTGTAGGTCGTGAAAGTGACGGTGGTTGCTTCCTCTAGGGTGAATACGAGGTCGATGCCGTCGGTGTCGTCCACGTCCAGGGAGCAGTCCCAGACGCCGTTTTCTTCGACACATTCGACGGTTGAGGCGTAGACGGGTGGCGCTATCCAAGCAAGGACGAGGAGAGTTAAGAGTAGTAGCCGTGATATGAGGGTAAAAGGGCGGCTACTCGTCACCGAACATTTCGGCGAGTTCGTGGTCTTTGTCTTTGCCTGTTATAAGTGAGGCGCTGCCGTCTGCGGTGAAACGAGCGGCGAAATAGCCTTTAAGCATGGATAGGACGGCGGCCCCGCCTGCCCCTAAAACCAGTTTCCATTCGGCGACATTCATGTCGATAATCTGGTCGGTGGCGAGCATGCCGCCCGCTGCTTGTACAAAAGTACTTAGTACTCTTTCTGCTAGGTCTTTCCAGTCGATCATAAGCCCAAAGCCCTCCATGTGTTCTTTCCGCATAATCCGTCTACTGTTAGCCCTCTTGATTTTTGGAAGCGTTTAAGGGCTGCGATGGTCATGCTGCCCGCTATGCCGTCGATGCCGGACCATTTCGGGTTTTTCGATACTCTGAAACCCAGGTCGCTAAGTTTGGTTTGTAAAACTTTGACGTGGGCGCCACGGCTTCCCCGTTTCACTAGCGGCATGCTGGACGCTGGCGGCTGTGTCGGCGCTTCTAGTACTTTGGCCGCTTTTTTAAGTTTCGGGTCGTCCTTGTACGTTTTGCTTGTCGGCTTATACCAGCCGTACTTACCGCCGCCTGTGTGGCCGTACGCCTGGTGGTGCCACCATTCCGACGGGACGGTTTTAACAAGGCCGTATTCGGCCGCTATCTTATTGACTTGGCCGGTGCTGATCTTGCCAACGATACGAAAATCGACGGCGAACGCATAGCCCCGTAAACCTTCCGGTGCGTTCGGTTGGGTCATGTGAAATGAGCCTTGGAACTTGCCGCCTGGCCCGTGTTTCCTGTCAGGATTCGCCACGACATTGGGGAACGTTCCGGCCTTGTATTTTCGGTAGAGTTCTTTCTGGTTTGCGTAGGTGCGGCAGCCGCTCGACACGACGACTTTGCCTTTAATGCGTGGATCGGCGAAAAAGGCTTCAAGCCTGCGTTTCATAAGCGGGTGGATTTCTTTCAATCTCACCCAGTTACCGGCGACGGGAATAGCGCTCATGATGGCTCGTCCGGAAATTCTACTTTTAAGCCCAGTGTTGCGGTGCTGGGCAGATCTCTTAGGGCTTGTCGGTAGGTGGCCCATTCGGCCTTTTTGGTTGCCGATAGTTGGTTATCGTCTATTTGTGACCAGTCGCTAGCGGCTAATAGGGTGTTTCTTCTCATGCGTAACCGTACCAATAAATGGGCATCAGTGGGTGCATCTACTTTGTCGAATGGGTAAAACCCTAAATCTATTTCTGCCATTAGCTTATCGCTGCCCTTCGATACCAGTAGCTCATATAAAGAAGATCACCTGTGGTCCATGTAAAAGGCGAAGTTGCGTCTATGTTCCCAGCATATATCGCTGCCCCTATTCCAGAGCTGTAATATGAGGCGTAAGGAAAAGCCGAGTTACTGGCGACATTTACCGTGCCGACGTGTAAAGCCGTACCCACGTTGTAGAGAATACAATTTCCGCTTAGTTGGTATTGGGTTGTGTTATCTGCAGCTACCGGCAGCGTATGTTCAAAATATCCGGTGGCGCTCGTTGTGCTTCCCCACGTTAGCTTCGTAGTAACAAAAACAAGTTCATTTACTTCTGCGTAAGCGCCTAAGTTGGTAGCGTTGCCCACTGTAAGGTCTGTCCATGTTGGTGTCCAACTTGCCCAGTCGCCTATCGCGTTCAGATTCGCCGCTGTGAGCACTTCGCCAGAATCGAAATTAAAAGGGTTGGCCATGCGTTTAGCCTAGCCTATTTTCGTCTAATATGCCGACATTCGCCTTATCGAGCGTGAGCGACTGGTTTTCTGCTGCTGGCAGTAGGTCCAGGCTGATAGTGGTGCTGTTCGGCGAAGCGAATATCTGGCGGCCCGCGATAACGCAATTATAGGTTTTTGATGAGCCGGCGCCTTTTGGTGTGAAAGTGACGGCGGCTACTGACCAGAGGCACGTTTCGACGTCTAAAAAATCGGCGTAGTTTTGGCGGCTGCTTGAATCCATCTGACTGTCTACTGCTTCGAGTAGGACGCTGAGCTGTTGCGGCGTGTAGGTGACGTCGCCGAAGCGATTAGTCCAGAAATCGCCTATGACGGCTTTGTCGGCTTGGGTGGCGCCACCAAATCGCCACGTTATGACTTTCGAGTATGTGACGGAACGCACGCCAAGCGTATCCTGGGAGGTCGTGTTGTTCGATACGTTCGCTGGTTCTCCCGTAACTGGGTACATTGCCTGGATGCTCGCCTGATTAATCGTATTCGTAAGATTGTACTGGGTCGATACTTTCTGCATAGGGAACTTATCGGCGGTTTTATCGCCCGTGAACTCAAAAACACGGTAATGATCGGTGCTGCTCACGCTTTCTTTCGTCATAAGGCGGTTAATGTAGCCGGCGTTCAGCGTCCAAGTGTTCGACGAGTAGGCGGCGGTCGTCGGGTAGATGATGGCCGGCCCAGATGGCAGGACTTGTGCGTTTAGGTGGTCTTTGGCTGTTCCAGAGTCGAATTCGTCTATGATGCCCCAGAACCCTGGACTGGTTTCTGATCCTGCCGGAACATTATTTTTTTTATTTATTGAGGTCACTGTGGCGCTGGACGCCCCGAATTTGGGGAACGGTACGGCGCTTATGCCGCCGCCGCCGTTTAAAATATTTTCGCCGATTTCGTCGAGGGTGCCATAGTCTGCGGTTATGTCTATTTCGACTACCTGGTCGCGGCCAGCGTACGAAAAGAAATCAGCGAGCGTAAGCATGACCCTGGCCTGCTGCCCGTCGTCCTGGAAATCTATATCGACGACAACCATGTGGGCGACGTCCGCTGTGCTGGTCGTCGAACCATCGTTAATGTCGCACGTGAACTGGATGATTTTAGAAAACCAGTCGAAGGCTTGATGGGTGCCTCCGGCGCCAGGTGTAAAAATGTTGCTGTTGTTATCTAGGTGCATGTAGCCGTTATATGAAGCGTTGCGGGCTATCTGTACCGATTGGTGGAGAGAAAACCCTAAAACGTAGCTGGTAAGGTCGGTGGTCGCTGAAGCGTCCTTAAATTCGACCTGCCAAGTGTGCGTGCAGGCCATTAAATCCTCACTAGGTTACTGGTCGCTATATCGGCGGCCCCGTTCTGCCGAACGTACCGCTGTAACGCTGCCACAACATCTTGGCCGTCAGAACCAGCCGGCATATTCACGGTAATCGTCGTACCGCCGCTTCTCGCCGTCGAAGTTGGTTCTATATTAGTTGGCCCTAAGAATCCGAGAGATTCCTCATCGCTAGGCCCGCCGCTTCCAAAACCGAACAGACTTTCTAAGCCTGACCGTAGGCCGCCGAATGGGTCTATGAGTCCGCCTACCATTGGTCCTAATAAATTATCATCTATCCATCCTAGTGGGTCTTTAACTTCGTCAGGTATGGTGTCGCTTAGGTTAAAATCGATCATCCATTCTAAAAGGTCCTTTATTTTTTTAAGCCATTCCCACCATTGTTTAGCGCCGTCTATAAATTCGTCGAAGAAACCGTTAGCTATCGCCCTAAATTCTTCGCTAGTTGCGTAAAGGGCGGCCATCGCACCGACAAAAGCGAAAAACCCCAATCCTACCGCTAGGGATAGGTTAAGAGCTGTGACGCCTCCCGCTAGAGCGTAGAGCGATGCTACTACTGCACCCACTTTCGCTTTTAAGACAAGCAGGCCGAACGCTACCGCTAAGCCGCCTATCGCCCCCGCTAACAGCGCGTATTTTGTCCGGTTGCGGTTAATGTGATCGATGAAAGCCTGCCCAGCTGCGGGTAGTTTCTCCTTCAAATAATCGACGATTTCTTCAAATTTAGGGATAAGAGAGTTTTTTATAAAGTCTCTAGTAACCTCAAAAGCCCTTGTGACGCCAGGCCACGCAAATTTGGCAAAATCGACGATTTTCTGACCCAACCACGGAAACCATTTTCTTATCAGTTCAGCGACCGGCGCTAGAAAATCCGCTACCGCTTCCATAGCTCCACGAATAGCCGGCGACCATGCCTCGAATTTGCCTATGAGAAACTCTATTCCCGACGCTAGTTTCTCCGCTACTGGTAAAAGAACGGTGCCGAGTTCTATTCCTAGGTTTTTAATGCGGGCCGTTAAAATTCTTTGCTTATTCGCTAAGTTGTCCGAGGTCCTTAAAAAGTCGCCGGCCGCTCCCTGTTCGCCGAGCTGCTGCATGATGAGGGAATGGCGGGCCATGATCTTCTGGCCTTCCGTGAGTTCATCACCTACCTCGATAAGTCCCATAGCAAGGGCTTCAGCTTCGACCTGGGCTGCGTTCATGAGGACGCCCACCGACTGCAACGGCTCCGTCGATCCTCGTAAACCGGCGGCGAGTTTCTCCACAGCTTCTTCAGGGCGTAAATTATTGAACGACGCCACATCAGCAGCCGTTTGGACCATCTTGTCGGCGAACATGCTCAACTCGACGCCTGACAAGCCCGACGCCTTACCAAAAACGCCGAACGTAGACGCCGCTTCAAGAAACTCAGATTTCGACATTCCGACAGCGGTAGCGGCCTTATTCGCTGCTAACTCGATATTACCTGCCACCCCGCCAAAAATCTGCTGAGCTTTAGAAAGTGATTCCTCAAAATCGACCGCCAGGTCGATAGCTTTCACACCCAAACCGGCCATAGCGACGCCGCCAGCTAACCCAACCTGACCGACCTTTTTAGAGAACGCCCCTAACGATTTAGTAGCTTTCCCTAGGGCTTTGCGTAAAGGTTTGGAATCGCCGGCGACTACTACGTTGATGATGCTGGTTTTTTTCGCCATTAGAGGCCCGCCTTACGCTGTATTTTTTTCACGCCTTGAAAATATGCGTTAAATACTTCGCCGTGTCGTTCGTCGAGGGCGTCGTACAAGAACGGGTTGGGGTGTATGGGGCCGCCCCTCCACCCTTTGGCGGCGTCGGGTCGTGTCGCCCACCCGAAATGTATCGCTGGTATATGTTTGTATCCTGGGCGGTTCCACCCTGCTCGCACCCGTCCGGCTGTTTTGGAACCTGCCGCCCGTATGCTTTTCTGTGTTTTTCCGGTGCGGTAAGGGGCGCGGCGGGCGGCGGTATCGGCGACCATTTGCGCCAGTTCTTCGTGTAGTTTTTTCAAATCGTCGAAACCGGCATCAAGCATGGATAAGCGTCGCCTTAGTTGTCGCATTCCTTGGGTTTTCACTGAAAGTGGCTGCTTCACTTTTTCTGCCGTTTCTGTTGTTCTTTCACCATGTGGTTCTGGGCTACGATAAGGGCGTCTATCATGTAGGGGTCCATTTCTAACAGGTCGGCGACCGGCTGGCCGGTTACCAGCCCTAACCTAGCGATCGCATAGGCTGTGTGCCTTCTACTAAAGGGTCTTGTTCATCCTCCACGAGCGTTATATCTTCGATGTCGTTTTCCACCCATTGATCGAACGGTTTAACGACACGGCCCGACATTCTCGTCGAATGCCAGGCTATCCATGCTATGTGTTCGATACTGGGCGAATCGCTGAAAGCGGCCGAAAGCGTGGTTTTGTATTCACGCTCGAACGCTATCGCCGTTTTGATTGTTATACCGACGGTGTACGGGTCGCCTGAATCCTTCGGCTCTACTTGTAGCCGTATAGATGAGCCGAGCATATTTTATGAAGTCGCTTTCGTAATCGAGCCTGTGATTGGCCAGGAAATCGAGTGACTTGCCAATTCACCCACGGACCCGTTGAGGGTGTCCCATTCCGTGACGATAGCGTTGAAGCTGTACGACGGGTTCGTCGCTGACACGCTGGCCGCTACCGGCTTAATGACCACGGCGGTGGACGTGCCGACAAGCGGAAAGATCGTCGCCTCGGTTTTGGCCGCTGCGAAATCAGCGTTGAACTCGATATCGACAGTGCCGGATGTCAGGCCGCCAATATACGAGCGGCTCGTGTCGCCCATAGCGGTGTCCTCCAGGTTGTCGGCTGATTGTGACAACGTGACGCTAGTAACATACGAAGATAGATCGACGCTGTTAATTGTCACGCTGGCATTGTTTAACATAAAAGTTGCCATGTTTTAATTTCCTTTTTTAGGTGGGTTTTCAGGTTTCAAATGCCCCGCTTCTATCAGGGCTTCGATATTAGCGCCCGCCAACGATTTCTCGGTAACGGTGTCGCCTTGTTCATGTCCAGCGAGATTATCGCTTAGGACGGTGTATTTGTTGCTCATGCTGCCAAAACCTCCAAGTCTAGGCTTGCTGATAAGAATACCGCATCGGCGAAGGATATGGGGCCATAGTTGCGGGCGTTCGTGACCTGCACCGCTGACGCTTCCCCGCCCAGGGTCTGGTCGGCTTCAAGAGCGGTCGGTACGGTGACGAGGTAGTCGTCTAAAAGTTCCTGATTCGATGCCGTTTCAAAGCGTTGAGCTGCGATAGTGATATCGAAACGTATGGTTTTAAGGCCCGTCGCTACCGTCCCCATCGCGTCATGGTAGGTTATGACGTTATTTGACGGTATGACGATAGCGCAAGGCGGGGTGACGAAATCGGGTACAAAATCGTAGACCGTGACGAACGCCTGCGGCGACGATACGGCCTCCAGTCTTGTTTTTACTTCTGCCCGTATTTCGTGGTAGTCCATTAGGCGGCCGCCGGTATCTTCAGCCCTCGTAACAACGCGATGACTTCAGGGTCGGTGCGGCTGATTCTGACGAAACCGACGTCTACGCTACCGGCTTGGAAACCTAGCGGGCTGCTACGCCTCTGGTACAGTCTGGCGGCGATAACGAGCGAACATTGCGCTATCTGGTCGGGTACAGCCATACCATAGCCCCAGAACGCCGTAACTTCGACCGTGGGGCGCCCGTAGCGGTCCCTTGGCCACATGTCCCCATCTACCCGCTTAATGACCCTGTACGGGGCGCTGTTGCCGTCTACGACGTAATCAGTGGTAATGGTGAGGGTCGTGTCGTATGTTCCGTCGAGGCTTGTGTCCTCTTTGACGATGAGGCCGGTTAGTTGAGCGACGTCATCGACGTAGAGGGTGTAGTCGTCGTAGGGTATGAACGTTTTAGCGGTCGCCCCGCTGGGGACGACGAACGTCCGGCCCGTTATCTGGTCGATTTCGGCGTCGGCGGCTGCGATAGCGTTATCGATGGCCGTATTTTCCGACGACGTGGCCGACGGTATACCTAAATAGGCTTTGACGAGCGCCTGGCTGGTGTAGGCCATTCGTTACCTACTTTTTTTTCGCTGGAGCTTTTTTGGCTGGAGCCTTTTTGGCTGGAGCCTTTTTTTCAGGTTTTTGTATTCGGCTAGGTGCCTGCTTTTCCCATAATGATTTCGACATGATGTCCTTTCTCGAAAGGTAGGCGATGGCTCCGGCTACCAGAGCCACCGCCCACGATTCAATGGTTAGAAGCTAGGTGCTACTAGTCCGGTACCGCTGATCATGCTGACGGATGCTGGGTAGCGTCCACCAATGAAGCATGCGTACTGGTAAGCGACCAGTGTCACGGTTAGGTTAAGGCCCGCTGTCTGGTCCATTCTGACCATTGCTGGCTGTCCTGCATCCTCGAAGAGGAGCATGTCGCCACGGCGCACGATGAAGATTACGTCTTCGTTGCCGCCTGAGCCTGCACCTGTTGAGATTTTGCCTGATGTTACGACTGGCAGGCCGGCGATGCTGGCGCCTGTGACACCGTAACCGGCTACTGGCCCTGTGCCGAGAGCGTTTTGTGGGACGTTCTGGGTTGGCACTACTAGTGGCCTTCCGCTGGAGTCGGTTTCAGCTTGGAACCAGGCGAGCCTCCGTGGGTGCATGACGATGAGGTCAGCGCCTGCGAATCGGTTGCTGTTGATTTGCTGGATGCCGTCTACAACCTTGCTGTAGCATTCCGCTGCGGTCGGTGAGCCGTCGGTATAGGTCACGGAGTTGATGCCGCTAATGTTTGATAGTCCGAGCATGTTACCTGATGACCCTGAACCGTTAAGGACTTGATCTTCGAGTACTGTCGCTACGGCGCCCATCATGTCGGCGGCGATTAGTGCGTCGATGCCGGTGCCTCGCTCAACTGCTTGGCGTGAAACCTGCTGCCCTGCGGCAATGGTTCGCACGTCGGCGGTTAAGAGGGTGTCGTCGATGTCCGTCTCGGATACTGCGGCGTTCTCGCTAGCCTGTGCGGCAGCCGAGCTGCCCGTCGTCACCCTTGAGATATTTATTGTCAACCCACTGTCTGGTAGCGGAAGACTTGTGCATTGGTCGGCGAATGGCCGCCCTGCCCTAGCTAGTTCAGCAGCCAATTCTGTGAGGTACTGAGGGACGACGAGGCCGGCGTAGTTTGCGGTTGTTCCGTCGCGGTGTTCTACAGCCATTTCTTGGCGGTGGCGTCGTATCCTGTCAGATGCGTCGATATCGCCGTTGTATTGGCTGTTGTAGAGGTCCTGGAAGAAGGAAACGCTGCGGTTTTCTTCTGTGTAGGTGAGTGGTTCGTGTGTTACTACCACGTTGCCCACTGCCCGTGTTTCGGTGTCGTCGGTGGCGTTTACCTCTGCCCGTAGTTTAGCGGCTTCGAGATTAGCGACCTGTACGGCCCGTAGCTCTTTGATTCGGGTGTCGAGTTCTTCAGCTCGTGTCGCCAGATCTTTGAGGCTCTGATCCTCTGTTTCTGTGAGGTCACGTTCCTCATCGGCGGCACGCTGGACTAGTCCAGTTTGTGCTTCGCTGATTTCGGCCCGCTCCTCGACAAGTGTGTCAAGTAGTTGCATTTGTTTTTCTCCAAAATTAGGGTTGGTTGTTTACTGCTTCGGGTGCCCGTGGGTGGTTTCGATCAAAACCGGCGCAACGTGGCGGCGCGATAGTTATATTACATGAGTGTAATTCGACGCTTGTAAAAAATCAAGTGTTTAGCAGGTGGCGCCATTTGGCGAGCCGTGGCACTAGGTTTTCGTCGTCGGGATCCCATGCTCTGACCGCTAGTACTTTGGCTTCCTGGTAGGCGGCGTTCGTGACGAGGCCAACGTGGTCGAGGCGTGCCTCTATCCGGTTAATGTGGGTACGGCGGCCCACTGTGGTAGTACGGTTTCGAATAGGAATAAATCCGACGCTGAGACCGGTCACGATGCCTTCGCTGGCGAGCGTGTGGGCTTCTTCGCCTCTGGGTGTCGGGGCGAGTTTGAAATCGGCGATGAGTCCTTCGGCGCTTTTATCCCATGATACGGCCATTCCTATAGGGTGCCGTGAACTATCATGCTGCTCCAATAGCGGTATTCGGTCGCCTCGTTCCTTGATGCTTTTGTCGAACGTCGAGCTGGTAAACGTTTCGACGTATTTTCCGGTGTCATACTCGCTGGAGAATGGGGCGACGAGGCCGACGATGTGGCGGTCGCCGTTTTCGCCTGCCCTGGTTTCTAACCCTGCGAACTCGATGGTTCGGGTTTCTATCGTCATGCCGTGACCTCCATTTCGGTTTCTCCTGTTGGTAGATCTTCAAGCCGTCGTATTTCGTCAATGGTGAGCCATCCGGCATCTAGGGCGATGCTGTGGGCTTCGTACCGTTGCAGCCTGTCGGCCCGTAGGAAATCGTCGAAATCAAAAAGGGCGACCTGCCCGCGTGGGATAAGGGTGCTGAAGGATTGCTCGATACGTGACATATAGCCCCGTAGCGTGTAATCGACGAAGAAGCGGTTATCTTGCTGGACGTTTGAGTAGGTTTTGCTGTTGCCGTCGGTGGAAACGCCGATCATGTGCGGCGGCACACCAAATATGGTGCAGATTTGTTCGGCCGAGTAGCGGCGGGATTCTAACAGTTGCAGGTCATCGGGCGACCATGACAGCGCCTGATAGCTCAAACCGCCGGTAAGGACGGCGGGGCTTTTCTGCCGGCCGCCGTGGGCTTTCATAAATGACTGTTTCAGTATTGTCGCTTCTTCCTGTGACATTTCCTGCGGGCTGCTGATAACGCCTGAAGGTATCGACCCGCTGACGTGGGTTTCGCTCGCTGCTTCGTCGCCTGCGAGTGATAAGGCGAGGCTTCGTCGCTGTAGCTGAAGCGGGCCGGCGCCGGATATGGAACCTGGCGTGACGACACCGCCTCTGATGTGTAGTATCTCCGACGAATCGTACACTGTGCCATTGACTCGGTACGATATGTTGCCTGTTTTGTCGATGACTACTGCTACAGCGTCAGGGGATAACAGAATCGCTGATTGTGGAAAACCGAACCTGTCTCGATTGCCTAAAATGAAATAGGCGTTCCCGCGCATAACAAGCGACGTTACGCACGCCCCCAGGGTTTCCATTCGGGTTTGGTTTGGGTCGGGTTGGCGTAGTATCGCCGGCGTGGGGTCGAGGCGTTCGTCGTCACGATACGCCCCGAAAGGGAGGGATCCTATAGAATCGCTGATGAGTTGTACGGCTCGGTACGCTACGGGTATCGAGAGGGTCGTGCCTTCGGTGACGTTGAGGCCGCCCGTGAGGCTTTGGGGCGGGATGTAGCGGTCGGGTAGCGTGATGGTGGTCGATCGTTCTTCCCTGTTGAATAAGCTGTTGAATATCATTCGCTATTTTCCAAAGCGGCCCCCAGTATGAACGCCAATATGCCCGCAGCGAGTAGCCCTGCTGCAAAGTTGAAGAATATGTATAACGCTACCACAATAGCGGCGGCGCCGAGTAGCTCTATTACTAGAGCGACGTATTTTCTTTTTATCATAGTATAAAATGTCCTAGTGTTAGTGTATAGCCTGTTTCGGCGTTGGTGTGGTTAATCCATTCACGAGAGCGAAGCGGGCCAGGGTCACGGCGACCAGCGGCGTGATATCTGCGTCGCTTTTACGCGACCAGGCCCACTGTTCGCCCAGTTTTCGCCGTGTGGCGTTATCGACCGCTGTTTGGAGTCTAACGTCGCCAAGGTGCGCTATGGTGCCTTCCTCCACAGCGTCGTAAAACGAGCCGCACGCCTGCCCATATTGGCGCATATTGACCGCTATCACCTCGACGCCGGCTTCTTCTAATTCCCCGATGAGGCTACTAGCTGCGGCGCCTGAATCTATGACAAAAGGCATTTTCCATTTTTCGTACAGTTGAATAATGCGGTCTTTGACCCAGCCGATACGGTTTTCTGATTCGATGACCTCTACTGCGGTAAAGGCACCCGATAGGCCGGCTGCCCCGATGCTGGCCCTGTCCCGATTCGGCGAAATGTCTACAGCGAAAATCATAAAAGACCCTATTTGAATATCTTGGCGGGCGAGTTTGGCCCACTTGTCCGAATCGATGACGTTTTGAGTTACCAGGGACGGCCACACGTTCAGCCATTCTTGGGCAAATATGGTCGGGTCGGTGGTTTGCACCGCTTCCCGTACCGCTCCCACTGTGACCCCTGCGGCCTCCCCCAACGTCGGGATAGCCTGCGCCCAGACTTCCTCGTCGTGTATATCGAAATTATCTTCGTAAGGCGCCCATTCATGCCACGATAGGGCCGGCGATTCGGCGTGTCCCAGTTTCCGGTAGTGTTGAAGCATGGTCGAATAGGGTGTGCCAGCATTCGAGGCGAGCCACAGTTGGGCGCTGGGTTTGGTGGCCATTGTGGGCTGTATGGCTGCGACAAGCCGGAGATCGTGGGCCAGTGCCTCATCTATGACCGCCAGGTCCACGGTTAGGCCTCTGGCGCCTGTAGCGTTCGGCGTAACTATCCGGTACTGGGCGCCGTTATTCATAATGAGGGCTTCCTGCCCGTTCGCCCGTATCTGCTTTTTTATGCGTTTCCTAAAAGGCGTAGACAGTAACAGCTCGCAATGTTCATCGAATTTATGTCTGGCGGCGTTCCTGTCCTGGCTAGTGAAAATTGTCATCGTGTTAGGTTTCAACAATTCTAAAGCGATACGGAAAACCAAAAGCGTAGTTTTGCCGTTCTGCCGGCCCACCGTCGCCCCGACCGTCCGGTAGTGGTAATTGCCGTCTTTATCAAGTTCTAGGGCCGTATCGGAAACCTGCTTCTGCCATTCAAAAAGATCAAAACCGAGATTATGAGCGACCCGTTCCAAAGCCGGCCCGTGGCTTACCCTGTCAGGGTTGCGCTCAGTCGCCCAGCGTGGTGGTTTCATCATCTGTCGCCGTGTTCGATGGGTGCATGTAGAACGCCCAACAGCGCCGGCATAATCCCCATTTTTCGGCTGTTCCGTCGTCGCATTCGTCGCACCGCCAACCCATTAGCCCGCCAGTTCTTTCGAAAGCTGTTCCCATACGTCCGAATCGGCTTCGACGCCCAAACGGTCGAGGCATTGAAATAGCTGAACTGCAAGGCCGGTAATGAGGCGGGCGTCGTATATTCCTAGCTCGCATTTGTCCCAAGCGTCGGCGATACCCCGCAAAGCTGACGCCAGTAATGCGTTAGCGTTCGGAATTGTCGCCAGTACGATTTCTGCTGCTTCCCTATGCCTGCCATGTTCTACCATTGCCTAGAGCCTCTAATCTTTCTTCGTTTGTCGTTGGTGATCTTAGCACCCATTCGACTATTGCAGGACTTACAGCAGGGCACGAGGTCGCCATGCCACAATTCAGGCGAAGGCGCCGACGACAACGGCGGCACATGATCGGCGGTATCAGCCACTTTAACTTTGCAATACACGCATAACGGGCAGCTTTCCAAAAGGGACCTACGAGCTTTTCTATATTCGTACGAATACCCACTACTCACGCCAAAAAACCCCCTATCACCTGCAAAAACGGAGTTTTCCCTAAAATCCTCATTTTATTGGGGAGATTTTCCGCA
>CEUI01025623.1_pt1 | contig 17391 bp, 7 predicted proteins | sample 531411 | NCBI WGS metagenome assembly CEUI01 (sample SAMEA2622841, study PRJEB7988) | marine metagenome | isolation source: saline water (ENVO:00002010), including
TTTTATTGCAAATACTATTGGAGGAAAGGTAAATGCAAAGTACCAAACAAATCAGTGTATAGATTTGACGCTACTCGAGGAGTAAAAGGAAATAAAGAAAAGTTAATTAGTCTCTTAAAACAAGATGACTTAGCATATTTAAAATTTAGAAAACATGAATAAAAAACAAAAAGGTGGAAAGTATGTTCCAGTAGCAAATATGTATGCTCCCTATGTAACAACTAAATACCGTGAACGACAACTTAAAAAGGCTAAAAGACTAACTAAAAAAGCTGAAAAACAAGAGAAAAAAGCAGCCGAAACAAAGGCATATACAAAAGAAAAATATGGTGAAGAGCTTTTATTTGCATTTCAGCCAAGTGGTAAACGAGCTAGAAAAAGAGCAGAGAAAGCAAAAGCAAAAGCTAAGGCAGGTAGTAGAAAAGCTTATAGAAAAGGTAAAAAAGAAGGGATATATAAAACAGGAGGATTTATAGAACCACCTATTGAACAAATATAAATTATAATAAAATGGCAAAAAAATTAAAACGTAAAAGACAGACAGGAGGTAAATATGTACCTGAAGCTAAACATAAATTGACTACAGAAGGTATTAAATCTTTTGTAGATAGAACTAAGAAAGAGTATAAAGAGATAGAAAGGCAACAAGATGAAGCAATGGAAAAAGCAGGAGAAGTGTGGTTTCCTAATCTTTTACCAAGACTAATTGGACATAAATTAAGTAAGTTAAGAAAACGTCTAACAAAAAAGAAAAGTACAAAACCTACAGAACCTAGAAAAGAGCGTAGAGCTTTGCCATTACAAAAAGGTGGATTTAATTTTAAAAAAGGAAATATAAATCAACCATATGATGAGCAAGCTAGAATAGATTATGAAACAAGGGTAAGAGGTCATTATGAACCTTTAATTACTGAAGATTATGATATAGACCAAAGAGATCTTGGTAAAATAGGAACTGATAAAGATATCTTTTTAGATACAACTGTAAAGAAATTAGAAAAGAGAGATAAATCAATTAATCCTGTGACTGGTGAGAAAACTAAAGGTTTTGGTTTTGGCCCAGATTACCCAGATTTTAGAACCGCATTTCAAGCAAATCGTAAAAGAAATGCAGCTTTTTTTATATATGATGGAAAAGAATACAGTACTCTTACAAGAGTTGAAAAGAAACAAGGAATTTCAGCTGGAAGTAAACAACATTTAGCTAATATGAGAAGTAGTAAAGATTATGTAGATTGGACTAGTAAAAAGAAAGATTCATTTAGATTAAAGAAAAAACGAAAAGGTGGATGGTTAGAGCCGCCTACTGAAAAAATATAAAATATAATGGCAGTATATAAAAATATATCTAGTAAAACTATAATACGAAAAGTATTTAGAGATTTAAAACCTCAGAATGAAAATTGGATTGATGATGCTATTGAGTGGATTGGTGAAGCTTTAGAGCATATTGGTTCAGCTACACAATTGTGTCAAAAACAATGTGTATTAGATATAAAAGATCATAAGACTTTAATGCCTAGTGATTTATATTATATTAATCAAGTAGCTATTAATAATTCTGTATCTCCAGTATCTTCTACTGAGTTAGATACTTTAACTGAAAAAGTAAAAGATCTTAAAGCTCAAATTAAAGATGCTCAAGATAACGATTTAGAATATTCTGATACAACTTCGATACTTCATGAAATTAATGCTAGAATAGTTGTAATTGAAAATATATATTTTAAGAATGAGAATAATATGCAAGCATTACAATATGGTGCCAGCACATTTCATAGAAGTATGCATTGCACAGGATGTGTAAATGAAAATGCAAATTATGAAGATACGTATATAGTTGATTGTGATTATATTAAAACTTCATTTCAAAGTGGAAAAATTTGTTTAAGTTATACAGCTTTTCCTACAGATGAAGAATGCTTTCCTATGGTTCCAGACGATATAAGCTTCAGAGAAGCAATGTTTTGGTATATATATAAAAAGATTTTATTATCTACTCCTACTTTTAAAAATAATCAAATAGGATATGAGTTTGCAGAAGCTCAATGGAAGTACTATTGTACTCAAGCTAGAAATGCTGCTAATTACCCAGATATAGACAGATACGAATCTTTTATGAATCAGTGGGTTAGACTTATACCTAATGTTAATAGGCATGATGTAATGTTTGAACAGTTGAATACAAGAGAAGATTTATATAGAAATTAATGGCAGAAAAAAGATTTATAAAAGGATTATTTAAAGATACTGCACATATTGATCAACCTGCAGGAAGTTGGAGATATGCTAAAAATGCTATTATCAATGATAAGAAAGGTAGTATATCAAATGAAGGTGGGACAAATCTTAATGCGTATTTACAAAATGATAATCAAATTCATTTAAATCATAAAGTTGTAGGAGCAATTGAAGTAGAGGGTGATAGAGTTGTATTGTTTATGAAGAAGAAAATAGCAGGATTTGATTCTTCTATAGGTATATGGGAAGATGGATTATTTACTACATTATATGATCCAGATGCTGTAAATCAAGGACATGATCTTAATTTTGATTTAGATTATCCTATTGAAGGTACATATAAAATTGATTCAAAAGGAGACTTAGTTGTTTATTGGACTGACGATTTAAATCCTCCTAGAGCTTTTAATGTTGATAGACAGCAAAGAGCCTTAGCAGCATCAACAGCTCCAAATCCAGCTACAGAATTATATGGTATAAATGCATGGGCTGCTGATGATAAACATCATATAGGATTATTAAATCTATTTCCTTATTCAGGAGCAGTTCCTCATATTACAATTACTGAAGTTATAAGTCCTCCTTTTCCAGGATCTAATCAGTCTGTTGTTACAGAAGGGGGAAGTTTAAGGACAGGAGTTTATTACTTAGCTTTAGCTTATGTAGATGAAGATTTAGTAGCTACTAATTTTCTAACAGTTGCTAATCCTATATCTATTGTAGAAGAATTTGATCATACTGAACCAGTAACTCAAATTGATGGGGGTAGAGCTGGTAATCAAACATCTAAAGCTATTAGATGGGAAGTAAGTAATTTAAATACAGACTATAAATTTGTTAGACCTGTTATTATTAGAAAAATGGGAGATGCTACAGAAGCATTTAAATTAGATGATATTGAATTACAACTTGTAGGTACTTCAGGAATTATATTTTCTGGAATGGAAGGGTTTACACCAACTTCCGTAGAAGATGTTATAATAGATACAATTTCTTATGAAACTGCTAAAACTATAAATCAACTAGATGGAGTTTTATATGTAGGAAATTTAACTGGAAGTAAAGACGTCGGATATCAGAAATATGCTAATTTTATAAAACTGTCTTCAGAAATAACTTTAATGCCTAACTTTGATACATTTTTTGCAACAGTAGATAATTTTGAAACTGGGTTTGGTACACGACCAATTCAATCTGGAGATCCAGCTTCAGCTTATAGGTGGATTCCTACTATATATGATAGAAGAGGGTATATGAGAGATGAGATATATGCTTTTTATATAGCATTTATTATGAATGATGGGAGTATGTCATATGCATATCATATACCAGGAAGATCTGCTTTAACTAGTATTAATTCAACTACTACTCCAACTCAAGGAGATAATATTTTAAGTACTTATGAAATACCTAGAGTATATCAAGATGGTACAACTATTGGGCCATTTTTTACTTCTGGTACTAATTATTCAGAATTAGGAACTGTAACTAATCCTGATTTAAATGAGTTAAGTCCAGCTAATTCTAGATTATATCATTTTTATGATACCAGTAATGCTAATACAACATTTAATTCAGGAAGTGCTTATGATAGTGGATGTAGACATATGAATTATTGGGAGAACTCTAATGAATTTTATCCTTTTACAGATGACTTTGAAACTTGGGATGCACAACAAGATCTTACTGAAAATACAACATCTGGTAATAATACTCTTAATTTACAAGGTACTAATGTTAGACATCATCATTTTCCTTCAAATGAAAACTGGTTTAGAAGAAGTATTATAAGTAATGATTCTGCAGTAAATAGTAGTGTAGGCACAGACAGTACACGGAGTCGTTGGAACGATACTTTGGTTATAATGACTGATTGTACTCCTACGGTTAGAAATGAACCTACTGCTAAAATAAGACCTTTTAGAGGTAGTTGTTCTTTTATTAATGATGGTAACGAACCAGATGTTCCAGATTCTAGTACTTCAAGTTTATCTGCTCCGATGAATGGCTCTCAAGGACAATATACTGTACAAGATATGGCAAGTGCATTATATGATTTTAGTAGCGGTACTTTTATAGCAGATCAATCTATGATAGTACGAGTAGATTGGTATGTTGCTATGTATAAATATAACAGTGCTTCATCGAATTCATCCAATAGAACCTATGCAAGATTAAGATGTACATCTACAAATCCTAATAATAGTAGTACTGGAACTTTTACAGTTAGTGATGATAGTATTATGAATTGGAATCCAAATTGTTGTAATTGGGGAAGTACCGTCCTACAAAGAACTGATTTTAATCAAGCTGGCATACGTACTGTATATCTAGATCCTGGGGATACATTATATTTAGAAACATATCATAGAGCAGGTAATAATACAGATGCTAGAGTTGCTAATACTAGTTTGTGTTCTGAAACAGCGTCTGGTGGAGGATGTAATAAAGATCATTATCTTAGATTTGAAGTAGAAGCTTCAACTATAATACCTGATCACACTTTATGGGATTTAGCTTTAGATCATACAGTTAGTAGATTAGGATTTAATTTAGATGCTTTAAAAATACCTAAAGAAATAGCAGATAAAGTACAAGGTTTTAGAATATATTATGCTAATAGAGAGCATGGAGATAAAACAATTATTGGACAAGACGCCTTAGTTCCTATGAGTACACAAATAGGTGTACTAGGAATATGTGCAGAATCATCAGGTACTACTGATACAGCAGAGTCTCAACAAATAATGAATGTAGCACAAACTACTGAAGAGATATTTAATACTTCATATCCTTTTACTCAAGATACTGGAGCTTCTCCTTCTTATTTTTCAACAGTAAATGGAGATGAAGTATATAAAATATCTTCTTTTCATGATTTTAATTTACTTAGAACACGTAATAGTTTAGTTCCTGCTACACATATAAAAGTTGAATATGTAGTTGATAATTATGCATTTAATGCCCCCACTATAAGACAAGATAAGAAAAAATTAACAAGATTAGCGTCTAGCGGAGGTCTAGAAAGAGTAGAAGAATTTTGGGATTGGGATATAACTTTAAATTGTTATCCAGAACAAATCTATGGAGCAATATTTTTAGGGGGAGTATATAGAAGAAATAGAAATTCATTTTTTAATGGATTTACTAGTTCAAATCTTGGAGAATATAATTTTGTATTAGGTCAAAAATCTAAAACGTATATTTTAGGAGATTCTATATTTGAAGGAGGTCCTTTAGGATTTGGAGGTAAGATATTTAATGAGTTCGGAGAAAGTCATATAGCATTAGGACTTGGAGATAATAATGAATTACCTACTTTAAATAATCAAAGAGCAACTGCTGCCGTAGCAGATAATTTTGGAGATTATATGTTTTTTCATGTAGGAGCTCCTGCAATATTAGTTGAACCTACTGGAGGAGCACAATCACCTTCTGGATTAAGATCACGATCATATATAGCAAATTTAAAAGCTTTTAAAACAGATCTGTATAAATCAATCGATACAAATGATTTAGTTTGGACTGGATATGAAGTTTTAGGAGATGAGTTACAAAGATTTACTGTTACTGAAAATGGAGATGCGGTGGGTCCACACTCTAATGACACTAATGCAACATCTTTATCTAATGCTGGTATTAATCCTAATTTTCAAACAACTGGTATTTATGGAGGAGATACATTTTTAGCTAGATATGGAAAAACTTTAGCTGTAACTCCGAGTAATAGTCTTGAAACGGCAAACCCTTATAGAGCTATCCATCATCATATAGTCGAATCTTGTGATAATATTAATTTTAGACATAGTGAAGATGATGATAGTTTATATTTTCCAGGAACATTTGCAAAACATATATTACAAAAAGTAGGACATAAAGATTTTACTTCAGAAGATAATATTAAATATAATGATAATTATTCTGAAGTTAATAATCTTAGACCAGCTTTTCCATTACCATCAAAAATAGAAAATCCAGATGATTTTCCTACTAGAACTCATAGAAGTGCTAAAACTGATACAAGCAGTTTAATAGATAACTATAGAATATTCTTAGCTAATCAATTTAAAGATCTTCCAAAAAATAGAGGAGATTTATGGAAATTAGCAAGTTTTAGTAACTTATTATATTTCCACATGGAAGAAACTTTGTATAAAGCTAAAGGTAAACAGTCTATGCAAATGAAAGACGGTAGTGAGGCTTTTGTAGGGAGTGGAGATATATTTGCTCAAGAACCAGATGAAGTTGTTCAAGTTAAAGGAGGTTTTGGAGGAACTCAAAGTCAGTGGGCAGCATTAACTACTAGGCATGGATATTTCTTTGTAGACAGAGATGCTAGAAAAGTTTTTCTAATGAAAGATCAATTAGCAGAAATTAGTAAAATTGGGATGGAAACTTGGTTTAGAGATAATCTTAAATTTAAATTGGAGGATTATGGTTATAAAGGATGTATTGATAATCCTATAGTAGGAAGTGGTTTTCATTCAGTATGGGATCCTAAATACAAAAGAATTATTTTAACAAAAAGAGAATTTATACCAACTCAACGATTTAAAGATGATTATAAAAAATTACCAACAGTTACTAATCAAGGAGTGTGCGGTACTCAACGTCCTAATGGATATATAGAGTTTTTCCAAGATGAATGTGTATATAAAATATGGGGCGAAGAAGATTGTGCAGCCTCTCCATGTCCTTGTTCATGGTCACCTATTAAATGGACAAATGAAAGATATTTTGATAAAGGCGGATGGACAATTTCATACTATCCTGACATGGGTATATGGGTAAGTTTTCACGATTACATTCCATATATTTATTTTAAAACATCTACTAATTTTTATTCTTTAACTGATCAGCATTCATTAGCTCCTGCAGATTGGAGTAATTTAACAGTTCCTCAAAGAGAAGCTTATGCGCAAGCAAATTTAACAGTTTATGCTAATTCTGGAATATGGGAACATAATTCTGATACTAAAGGAATATTGTATATGGAAAATGAAAGTTCTGGACTTAGTGGAATGAATAATGAACAATGGTTAGCATTAATATCATATGCTTCTTTTGAATTTGAATTAATACATAATGAGATTACAGCTACAGATAGATTATACTCTAGTTTTAATTATACATTAGAAACTTTTAATACTAATAATATAAGTGTTCTAGAACACGGATTTACTTCTTTCTATTTATATAATACTTTACAATTGTCTGGTGAAACGGATTTAGAGTATCTAATAAATACTAGAAGAGTAGGTAATAACTGGAAAGTTAATAAGTTTAGGGATATGGCGGCAATCGCTTTAGATACAAGTAACTATTATACACCTACAGGAACTAATATTATAGGGGGAACTAATACAGGAACTATAACAACTTCTTCTACACAGAATATGTTTACTGTAGATGGAATGAGTGAGTCTATAAACACTAATTACATAGATTTAACGAAAACTTGGGATAAAAGAAGGAAATTTATAGATAAATGGTTAGGAATCCGTTTAATTTATAACAACATATCAAATAATTTACTAAATTTGTATTCTACGAATGTAGAAGCAAGAAAACTCTATAGATAACATGGCAAGAAAAATTAAAAATAAACAAAATAGATACAAAAGTAGATATCTAGGAGGAGGAATAATGCGAGGAAGACAATACCAAATGGGAGGAGTAAATTCTGAAACAGAATCTAAATATGTATTAGATGATTCAGAGTTTTCTAGGCCTCTTACTCGATTATATCCTACACAAAGATATAAAAGTCCAGCGTGGTTAGGAAAGACTAGTATAACACCTGACGAACATCTTAGAAGACAAGCTGCAGGTTTACCTGTTATAGGGCCTAACTGGAGAGGTATGTCTCAAAGAGAGGACTTTGAGGCAGGACAAAAATATGGTCCTATACTAGGAACAGTAGGAGAAAGAATCGAAAGACACGGTCCAACTTGGGAAGATTACGCAGAAGTATCTTCTAGAAGACTTGGAGATGCATTCGATTATTTAAATCCTACATTTTTAAAAGAACAGCAAAGACAATTTCCAGATGTAGATATTACGACAGGAAAGATTATTGAACCTAAGGGGAGACGAGGAAATAAATCTTATACAAGAGTAAAAAGGCAATTTGATCCAGATACAACAATAGTAGGACCCGCTAGAAGACAAACTGGTGGAATGTATTCTGATAATACAGTACAGGCAGCAGGACAAGGTAGAGGAACATCTACTGCTAATATAGTATTTCAAGAGCAAGATCCTGAATTACAAAGACAAAGATTACAATCATTACAATCAGAAGAAGAAAGATTAAAGCAGGAATTTGCTGGAATGACACAAGAAGTAAAACAAGATGAACTACAAGCTAAACAAGATATTTTAAAAGCTCAACAACAAGCTGAAGGAAAAATGGAGGGTATAGCAAGTGTAGCTAAAACAGGCTTTGATACAGCTAAAAAAGCAGGAGCTTTCGAAGGTATTATAGAAAAACAAGCAGCAAAACAAGGTTTAACAACTGCAGGCACAAGTGCAGCAGGAACTCTGTCTGCAGCTCCGGTAGGGATAGCTGCACCGGCAGCACCTACATATGGAGCAGGACTTATTGGACCGGCAGCAGCGCCAACAACAGCCGCTACCGGAGCAGGGGCAGGAGCAGTAGGAGGTACTGCAGCAACTGCTGGGCAAATTGGAGGAGCAGGTGTAGGAACAGGAGTTGGTAAATTTTTAAGTTCAGGCTCAGGAATAGGAACAGTTGCAACATTAGTAGGAACTGGAGTTAAGGCATTTAGTGAGGACGATGATCCTACTAAATATAATGTAGGAGAAGTAACAGGTGATGTATTATCGGCAGCTGGAACAGGAGCAAGTATTGGATCTATGTTAGGTCCTGTAGGCACACTAGTTGGTGGAGTAGCTGGGGGAATATACGGGGGAGTAAAAGGACTAGTAGGTAGAAATAAAGCTAGAAAAGCAAAAGCAAAATATGAAGCTGAATTAGCAGCTAAAAAAGAAAAGTATAATAGAAAGATATCAAAAGCAATTGGAACTCAATTGTCTAATGTAAGAGCTGGAGAGGTAAAAAGAAAAACTTATTCAGGATATGACTATGGTAGAAATATTGTTGCTCAATTAGGAGGTATGAGAATGGGAATGCCTAGATATGGATATGCAGCTTAAAATAAAAAATTATGATAAGAGAAAAATTTATAGATAGATTAAGACAGAAATATCAATATGCAGGTTTTAAAGGAGGCTCAACAGTAACTCCTAGTATAGAAGAATCTATAAAACCTTCAATAAGACCTATAAGTAATATAAGTCAAACACAAGATATGCCAGAAAGAGAAAAAGCACTATCTTTTTTATCGAAAGGATTAAAATATGCTGCGCCGCTTATAAAAGGCGGTCAAAATAGACTTGGGCAACTCGCAGCAAAATCATTGGGTCCTCTATCATTAATGTTAGGAGCAACTAAAGCTTATGGAGGAAATGTATATGATCCAGTTACTGGAGTACATAAATATACAGGAGAAACATTTGGTACACCTTTTCAATCTGGAGGTTTACGTTCTGCATATGAAACTCCATCTCCTGATTCTAATGTAGTGGGACAAAGTAGAAAAAGTCTTGCTGAAATTAGAAGATTAGAAAGAGACCAAAACAGATATTTACAATCAGGAGGAATGTACGATCAAATGCAACAGTACCAGACGGGAGGAGTAGATGAAAATGAAGATAGAGAATGGAAATCATATTATCCAATGGAGGAATTATATACTGAGGAGGAGATAGAGGAAATAGAGAAAGAAGACGAAAGAGAAAAAAAATACGGACCTAGACATCCTTTTACTAATATAAAATTTGATAAAGAAACAAATCAACCAATAGAACCACAGCAAACAGGTGGAATGTATAATCAGATAAGACAGTATCAAGGAGGTGGAATTTCTGATAATACTAGAGTTGTAAAACCTATTACTACTAAAGTATTAGATTTAAGCGATAGAGATCTAGATAAAATTAAAAGTATAGCGGATTCTAAATGGCCTCAAGGATGGAGGCAAACATTTGGACTGCCTGGTGCTGTACCCAGTTATGCTAATGAAAAAACTTTACAAGCTCTTTATAATAGAGCAGATAGTACTGGAAGAATTGATAGAGATTATTATATAGGGCTGGGACATATACAGAAGAATTCTAACTGGAATCCTAAATATAGTTCTGAAACACAGGGTATTCAACCAATGTCAAGAGAAGAGTTTAATGATATTATAGATAAAAAACAAACCGGGGGTATGTATGATCAGATGAGACAGTATCAGCAAGGAGGAATGCAATTACCAGGTGGAGAAATGAATCCAATACCAGGAAGTGATGCTGTAGAGTTTACAGGAGCTTCTCATGATGAAGGTGGTATTATGTTAGACCCTCAAACAGAAGTAGAAGATGGGGAAACTATGGATCAAGTAACTGTAGCTAAACACGGAGGTAAAAGAGGAGACTATTTCTTTTCATCTTATTTAAAGAAAGGTGGTAGGTCATTTGCTGATATGCATAAAGATATATTAAGGAATGGTGGAGATCAACAAGAAATTGATTGGTTAGCTAAAATGCAAGAAAAAGCTGCAGGCAGAGATGCTAAGAAAGTAGGAAAAGCTAAATTAGGAGGGATGATGAAGTATCAATCTGGAGGAGAAGCTGCAGGTCCTGCTTATGTATATACTACATCTGATGCAACTAGAGATTATAATCAATATTTAAAAGATATGCAATTTAATCCGTCTGATCCAGATTATGATGCTACAGGTATTTTAAATTTTGAAGATTGGTCAGAGCAACAAGGTTTAGTTCATCAAGGACCAACAGAAACTAGAGATTTTGCTGCTGAAGATGAAGCAGCTAGAAAAGCACAATTTGAATCTGATTTAGATTTATATGATAAAGCTCTAAAAAGAGATGTTCCTTTAGGAGCATATGTAGCAGGAGCAACGCAATTGGTTCCAGCAGCTTATTCTTTATTACATAAACAACCTGCTGCTGAACAAACAGAATTTACTCCAGGGTTTACACATCCTATTGTAGCAGAAAGAGGAAAAGCATCGAAATTACAAAGAGTTAATTATAATGTAGAAAGAGCAAGAAATGCTGCAGATATGAGGGCTATTAATAAATATATAGAAACTTCCGGAGGAGGGCCTGCTAATATTATAAATAAAATGATGGCTTATAGTAAGAAACAAGAAGGAGATGCTAAAATAGCTGCTGCAGAAACTAGAGCTAATACAGCTATAGCTAATCAAGAAGCACAAATGGCACAACAAATGGAATTAAGTAATTTACAAAGAGCTCAACAAGCTGCTACTACAAATGCTCAATTAGCTGCTCAAGAAGCTGCAAGAGCTGATCAAGTAGAAGAATTAAATGCACGAAGAAGACAGCAACGTATAGATGATATGGAATATATGAAGTATCAAGGAATAGATGCTACTGCACAAGGTATAGCTGGTATTATAGGAGATGCTTTATCATATAAAGCTCAAGAGAAGTTAGCTAAAGTAATAGGTCCTGAAGGAGTATATGATAGAGCTAAAGCAATTGATATATTCTTAAAAGAAATAAATCCTGCTACTGGTAAGCTTTATACAAGAGAGCAAGCTGCAGATAAAGTAAGAGATATATATAACTATTATAATCCTAAAGAGGATAAAGATGAATCATAAAAATCAATAAAGTATGGCTAGATACGATTTACCACAATATCAATCAGTTTATAGAGATCCGCAATCTGTAAAGATAAATACAATATTAAGACAAAGATATGTAGAAAACTTTGCAGGCGCTGATGCTTTACAGCAATCAGTAGATCAAATGACTTCAGCAGACTTTGAAGGTGATAAACTAGAGAAAGAAAATTTAGTTAATCAGTATAATGCTGAGTTAGAGGAAATGAGTAGACAAGGAGATTATGAAAGGATGGGATCTCGTGTTGCTAGTAATGCTAGGAATTTTATACAAGACTATTATCCTATTCAACAAAACAAAGCTAAATATGATGCATATATTAAGTCTTTAGATGAGTTGAGAGAGTCAGGAGATATAAGTGAATTTGTTTATAAAAGAAAACAAGTTCAAGCTAAACATGGATACTACGGATTACAACGTGATGAGGAAGGAAAGATAGATGAAGGTTCATACTTCTCAGGGCCAGGTGTTGCTAAAAGTGTAGATTATATAAAAGTATTAGATGATGCTCTTAGCGGTATAAAAGCTAATGCAGCATCTACAGTATTTGATATACCTCAAGATCAATTAGTGGTAGACTCTAAAACTGGAGAAATAAATCTTCAAGTAATGCAAGAAGGTGGAACTATGAAATATGTAGTTGAAACAACGCAGGGATGGAAACAAGTTAGTTCAGATAGAGTTGCAAGAATAGTAAGAGATGTTTTAGCTGATCCAAGTGTACAAATGTCTTTAGAGCAAGATGCTGATCTTAGCACATTTGATATAAATCCAGATGATGCTAAAATAGCAGTAGATAATGAATTAGCAGAAATAGATAAACAAATACTTGAAGCTGAAACACAAGAAGAAAGAGAAGAATTAGAAGAATATAAAGAAGATGTTTTAGATAAAAGAGCTGAAGAAGGAGATATAAGTTTATTAAGAAGTCTTGAAAGAAATAATATAATGAACAGAGCAATGGATGCTTCTCAAGCTAAGTATGTTTATTTAGAAACTGAAGAAAAGAAATTATTAGATTATGATGATATACATAAACATAATTTAACCAATCAAACTAATCAATATACGCCAACAGCAAATATTTATGCAGATGCAAGTTCGCAAGCAGGATTAGGAGGTGATACTTATGAGAAGAAACAAGAGTATATTGCTACTACACAAACAGTAATTGATGATGCATATGATTCTTTATGGGACAAACAAAATACTGATTTACAAAATTACGATTTACAGCAAATTAAAGAGCAGATTCATAATATACAAAATGCTGAAGAGTTTGAAGAATTAGCTAAGAATTATAATATGACTCCTGAAAACTTTAGAAACGAAGTAAATCAAATCCTTGAAAATGAATCTAGAGTAAATCTTGTTAAACAGAAAATTGAAGAAACTAAAGAAATAGTAAAACCTAAAGATGATGATTATTATCATGCGCTTACAGATAATGAAGGAGAAATAACTGGACAAAATATTAGAGATGCTTTTGATATTGCTGTTCAGGTATTTAACAGAAACTATCCAGATGAAAAAATAGAAGTTCCTGAAGGGGCTAACTATCATGATATGGTGAGAATAATAAATTCTCAGACTAAACATTCTGGCACAGGTTCAGCATATTTTGGAGTTGTATCAGATAATATATTAAAAGATTTAATGGCTAATTATTTATTAGGTACTGAAGATATTTCTAATTTATTAGGAAGTGAGTATGGTGAAATGAAAGAAAGAATGTCTGATATTACTAAGAAGTATAATAAGCAAGTAAGTATTGAAAATCATTTATATAATAGAGAATTTAAAAAAGATGTTAAAACAGATGCTTTGATTATGAGAAGCTTTGGAACTTCAGATGATAGAGGAAAAGATAATACTAAAAAAGTTAAAGCTGAATTCAAAAGTCTATTCAATGACGGGATACCTAGAGGATTTAACATTAGAACTATGGATGGATCCTTTGAAGGTGATTGGGCAGTATATATGAAAGGTGACTGGTGGAATAAGACAGCAGAATATACTGTTGATACAGAAAATATTGGAATGTCTAATGTACCTTCTCCAGATGGTAAACATATGTTATATGTACCTATAACGTTTACTGCAGGACCGGAAAAAGGAAAAAAGACTTATTTCTTAGTAGATGCAGCACAAATAGATAATAAAGAGCTAGATGATTGGACAAGTTCAGCTGAGTATCAAGTTCAAAGAATGTATGCTAGAGGAGAGTGGGCAAATGTTGATACTTATAATCCGGAAATGTTTAATAATGTTAGATTTGATTATACTAATAATAAAATTTATATAGATCTTCCAGATGATGATACAGATAAACTTATTGAACACACTAAAGAAGAAGGATTAGCGGTACTTGCAAATGTTTATGCTAATCTAGGATATGCTGATTTATTTAATGTAATTAAAGCCAAACGAGGCAGAAGATAATAATTATATGGGAATTACTATAACAAAAGATCTGTTAAATCCACAAACAAATCTACAAGAAGAAGTAGATGAGAAAAAGGAGCCTAAAAAACAGGGGATAACAATAAACCCGTATCATATAAATTATCAACCTGATAGAACCTTTTTTGATTCTATGAACTTTACTAATATTTATACAGATCCACTTCATAAATATACAAAGTATGATGTAACACCAACTAGATTTATAGACTGGGATGAAACACGGGCCCAGAATCAAAGCACTGGAGAAAAGTGGTTAAATGGATTAACTAAAGCAGGTGTTACCACACTAGGAGCTATAGCAGAAAATACATTAGGAGTTTTATTTGGATTAGGAGAACTAGTTAGTGGGGGAGCTTATTATGATAATTGGGTAGGACATACAGTAGACGGTGCAAATGAATGGATGAGAGAAGCTATGCCTAATTATATGACTCAAGCAGAGCGTGAATATACTACTATGCAAAAGCTTGGTACAGCTAATTTCTGGGCTGATACAGTAGCTAATGGCTTCGGATATAGTTTAGGTTCACTTGCTACTATGGCTTTAACAGGAGGCGCTGGAATGCTTACTAGAGGGGCTACTTTAGCAGCTAGAGGAGCTAGAGCAATGAATATGTATAATACTACTAAAAACATTGTTAATGCTACTAAAATAGGAGAGAAGCTTGCTAAAGGATCTAGAATGGCAGGTTTTAAAAATGCAGTTGGAACTGTAGAAGCAGGTTTAATGATGTCATTAGCTGAATCATCTGTAGAAGCTAGGGAAACTCAAAGAAATGTATATGAAGATTTAGTAAATAAAGCTTTAATTGAAAATAATTTAACAGATGAATCTCAATTATCACAGGCACACCGTGAAGAATTATTGCAAGTTTCATATGCTGCAGGTAATAGAGATTTCTTAACTCAATTACCTATTCTTGCAGGAACTAATTTATTAATGTTTGGTAGACATGTTGCAGGATTTAAGGCTGCAAATAAAGTTAATAAAGATATAGCGTATGATACGGCTACTAACCAGGTTGTTAATTCGGTAGCTAAACACGGTAAATATAGAAAAGCTTTTGAAAAAGTAAGACCTACATTAGGAGGCATGGCAACAGAGGCCGGACAAGAAGGATGGCAGTTTGCATCTAAAGTATATTCTAGTGATTATCATACTAATAAATATTATAATGGAGGAGCTGCTGATTTAATATCTTCTATGAGTAAAGGTATAACAGATTTATTTGGGACTCAGGAAGGATTAGAATCAATGTTAGTAGGAGCTATAGTAGGGGGAGGAATGTCAGGAGGAAGAAGTTTAATTTCTAAACCTTATGAACAAAGAAAAAGGATAGCTGAATATGCAACAGCTGTATTAAATGGTGGATATCTTAATAATGCTGCAGATAAAACTTTGAATTTAAATGCAATGTCTCTTATGGCAGAGGAGATGGAAAGAGCTAGAAAAGCAGGAGATATTAAGGCATTTAAAGATGCACAATATAAATTAGTTCAATTGCATGCATTAAGTAATATAGAAAATGGAACTTTTGATGTTATGATGCAAAAATTAACTGATACTAAAGGATTAAGCGATAAAGATTTTGCTAAGCTATTTGGATTTGATCCAGAAGTTTCAATTAAAGACCAAACTAAAACAGAAAATAATCCAGAAGGTAAAAGTAAATCAGATATTATTGAACAATTTAAAACTAAATTAAATGAGTTTAAAAATGATCATGAAAAAATAAATGAATTATTTCCCCCAGTTTTAAGATCTAGTCCTGTTAAAAGAATGTTTATGTCTCCAGAAGAAAGAGAAGCTGAAGATGCAACATTTCAAGAGAGAGATAGATTAAGGAAAGAATTAATATTAAGTGTATCTGGAATTAAAGATAGGAATAAAAGATTAAAAGCTATTCAAGAGAAAATGCAAACTATTCTTGCAGAAGCTTCAGCTGTTAATGGGGTTCCTATGATAGAAGAAGATTTTAGGATTTATCCAATGTTTCAAAAAGATGAAGAACTTACAGATATTCCTGATGTAGAAAAAGATGTAACAAGTAGAGCAGAAGAGTTAGAAGCTGTTAGAAAAAAATTATTAAATAAAGCTGCAGAGTTAAAAAATGCTGGGGCGTTAGCTGCTGTAGAACCATTTACTAAAGAGGCTCAAGATTATTTATCATTATATGCAGAGAATTTAAAATCTATAAAATTATATAATCAATTATCTTCTGATGAATATTTTAGAAAATTCTTTAATGATGCTGTTGCAGAAAAAGAAGGGGCGGCAAGACAAAGAGCAAATAATGAAGCAAATGAAAAGAATATAGAAGAAGCTAAAGAAGTTAAAGATGTACAAGTTTCAGATGATGCTAATCAAGAAGTTAAAAATAAAGCTGAAAAGAAAAAAAGAGAATTAAAAGATAAAGAAGATCAAGCTACAAGAATATGGTTAAAATCTGTTAAAAAATTATCTCCTAAGAAAGCCCTTGAAAAATTACTTTTAGTTGATCCTACAGCTCTTGATAATGATGCTAAAAGAGCAGGATTACAAAGAGCTATAGAAATATTAAAAAAGAGAATTGAAAAAGCTGATAAAAAAGACCCTAGAAAAAAACCTAAAACATCTGAAGAAGCAAAAGTAGAAGGAGAAGTTGATCCTAGAACTGAAACAGTAGTAGAAGAGATGGATTTAGAACCTACAGAAGAGCAGAAAATAATAGAAGAAATGAATCTTGAAGAAGAACCAGAAGATGCATTAACTATTAATGAAAGTAATATTATCTTAGATGAGAATAAAGAAAATACTAAAAAGAAAACTCCCCCTAAACGACCAGTTAAAGATCCAGCTCAATTAGATTTATTTACTGAAGAAGATACAGAAGTAGTACCAGATAAACCTGTGAGCGAAGATGAATTAGAAATACAACTTGCTACAAATGTTGGAGAAGT
>CEUI01040412.1_pt1 | contig 17390 bp, 21 predicted proteins | sample 531411 | NCBI WGS metagenome assembly CEUI01 (sample SAMEA2622841, study PRJEB7988) | marine metagenome | isolation source: saline water (ENVO:00002010), including
AAACAAGTTGGTGGTGAGAATATGAAACATGAGTTTAACAATCGTAATATTGAAATAGATAACATTACTAAAGAAGGGGGGGGATCAAAAGATAAAAATATCAAAAATGTTGTTGTTTCATTCTTTTAATAATAAATAATAATAAATAATAATATACTATAATATAATATAATGAGAACAAAAGATATTATATGTATTTGTTTAGTTATTTTATTAATTTATTTATTAATCAAACCTACAATTGAAGGGATAGAAAATCGCCCCAGCACATGTCGCAGCGATAAACCGAACTGTTGCCAGGTGAGACTTATCAAAGAAGAAGGTAAAGAGAGTAATCCTTTATCAGACGAACCTGGAGGTGGGATAGGTATACACACTATTAATAAAGGAGATAGTGCTACCGCTGATCTCCTTGGGTCTGGTTGGAGGGAACAAGAAGGGCTCGGAATTAGATGGATGGGTGATTGTAAGGCAATTGCAGTGACTGCTGTAGACAAATCGGATGAAACACTTGAAATTCGTGATAGTTATGGTAATAATTGGAAAACCTTTGATTTCGAAAAAAATAAGGGTGGAGAATTCAGCCATTTAAAAAATGATGTAAAAGAAATATTTATTCAAAGCGACCCAGATTACCCTACCTCACACGAAAATAGATGCGAGGTGAAGCTTATCAACGAAAGAGGGAGGGAGAGTAATCCTTTATCAGACGACCCTGGAGGTGGGATAGGCAGATACAATATTTATGAACGAGTCGATGCCGAGCGCCTCCTTGGGTCTGGTTGGAAGGATCAAGAAGGGATCGCAATTAAATATAGGGGTGATTGTAAGACAATAGCAGTGACTGATGTAGATGATGAAACACTCCTTATTCGTGATAGTCGTGGTAATGAATGGAAAGAAGAATATTTTAACAGTGAATTAAAAAATGATGTAAAAGAAATATATGTTCAAAGTATGGGTCAAGAACCACCGCCTTCAAATCTAGAGAATAGTGGAACAAGTTGTAATTTAACGATATCAGATGATTTAGAAGAATGTGATAATGAGATTTGGGATAAGTTATCCATCAGACAATATGGGATTAATAAAATGATATCATCCCTATTTAATGAGAGAGATGTTTCTAGGTGGGCAAATAATCTTATCCATGATAAGATAGTAATGCTATGGGAAAATTTAGAAAATAAAGAAACATGTATGGTATTAATTAATGATTTACCTATTTCGTCTGATTTAAAAACTATAATTCGTGTTACTAACAACAATGAACAAGAAATATCTAAGAAAAAGTTTATTGAAATTGTTAATTTAATTAATTGTTGTGCTTTTGAAGATCGTATAGAAAATCGACCATCAGACTGCGAAATTCAATGGGAAGAAAATTTAAAGAATACATTTGAGGAAGCAAATCGGTTGGAAACGCAACCTGAAGCCATGGCGGATATTCTTTTAAGCGCAATTTTTTTATTTATTGGTCCCAGCAGCATGGGTCGCCTTATTTCTGGAGGTAGGATGATAAACGAAGATAATTTAAAATTAACCTCAATGTTTAATTTCCCCAATGATAAGCGTTATATAGTAGAGGATTTCGATGATAAGTATTTGGAAGGTTTCCGAGAAGGCCTTTTTAGATTATTTAATGAAAATGAGTTGTCATTCAATACTTTTATAACGACTCGTCTTGATATAAAAGATTTATTAGAAATAATAGAAGAACTAATCATAAGAGTGGTTGGTTCATCGCCTGAAGAATGGCCTGAGAAGAGGGATGAACTCTCTAGAGACTTAATTGAAATTGGCATCAAAGAAGGTTTAGTTTCTGAACTCATGGAAGAAATAACACCCGCCGCCGGTTCTCAGCGGCGCCGAGAATGGGGTGCGGCCCCCAGCCTTGGGGAGGCGCGCCAAAAAATAATTTACCCTATTCTAACAATTTTAAATGAAGGGGGATTTTCAGAAAGAATTTCCCTACAAGAAATATTATTAATATTTATTGAAAAAAGTGGAAATAATCAAGAGAATAGAATTGATCCAGAAAATAGAAATTGTAACGAGATCAATGAAAAATATGATAGGATATTTTGTAAGCTTGATGAAGTTTGTAATAATAATCCAACTATGTGTAATAACCAAGGAGGACAGAGAGAGAAGATACAGGGGATGTTAATGGAAAATGATGCGGAAGATATAAATTTATCGGTCGAAGAAAAAATGGATGCGATCAATAGGATAATCATTTCACAAATTTCAGATCTAAAGGATAACCGTTCAACGAAAATACAGAATAACCGTTCAACGAAAATACAGAATAGTTTTGGAAGTGGAGAAGAACTCCGAACAGATACAACATCATGTGAATCCGGACAATATTTAGATGATACAGAATGTAGAAATTGTTATCATAGATGTATCGAATGTACTGGTGATAGAGAAGAAGATTGTTTGAGATGGATTGACAACGAAATGGAAAAAACCCCTATAACAGAAGAATATAATTGTCATGAATCATGTCTTTCATGTGATGGTCCTGGATTTGAAGATTGTAAGACTTGTATAGACGGCTATAGAATTGAAGATAATGATGGAGATGGATCGGGAGAATGTATTGAGGAGGGTATTGTCGAAGTTGTTCAAAACGAGGTTTTAAATATTCTGACAGGGGAATAAAATATTATTCTATAATATAATGAGAACAAAAGATGGTATTTGTGTGTTTTTATTACTTTTATTAATCTATCTTGTAATGAAGCCAACTGTTGAAGGGTTAGCTAGTGTAAAAAGAATCAATCGTAGTTCTTCAACCCTTGTAGGTGGTTATCGTTAAAATTTAAAATATTTTATTCTTTTTTATAATAAAATGGTTCATTTAATTTACATGGCAAAACCGATTTATGGAGGTTGGGTCACTTTTACAGCACATTTATGTTTGAAATATAATTGTGAATTATTTAAAATAGGGAAGAGGACTGAAAAAAATAAAAGAAATTTTGGATATGGTGTGAATTATCAGAATATGAAAGTTGATGAATTATTAGAGAAAGGAAAACATGTTATTACTGCTGTTGATAAGCATTATTGGGAATACCTTCATTTATTCCCGAAAGGGACAATCCTTGTTATACATGATCCAACAGAGCTAAAAGGGAAAGAAAACAAAATTGTTGAATTAATAAATCATTTTAAGATTATTACAATACGTAAGACCGTTCAGGAATATTTGAAGGACAAATACAATGTTGATGCGGATTTTTTACCTCATCCATTTTATGAATATCCAAAGACAAATGATCCATCTGATTATTATTCATTATCAATCTCCCGTATTGATTTCGATAAACATACCAATTTAATCTTAGAAGCAAATCAAATGATACCATCTGAAGATAAAAGAATCCAGATTTTTGGAGCTGAAAATAGGTTGTATGTTCATCATAAATTAAACGATTTAAACTTTCATGAATTCTGGCATGGGAAATTCCCAAAAACATTACCATTATCTCACGAAGGAAAAGATCTTTTGAATGATTGTCATTTTATTGTTGATATGTCTATTATTAAAGGCGATGGTGGAGGAACTCAATATACATTTTTAGAAGCAATTTATCACGATTGTGCTTTAATATTACATAAAGAATGGGTTGATCAAGGGGATATCTTTAAAAAGGATGAAAATTGTTATGTAGTTGGATATACTAGTAATATTGGGAAGGAAATAGCGGATATTATTAATTCACCTTTAGATTCAAATTATGAAGTGATATTAAAAAACGCAAAAAAAATATTAATCGACCATACAGATGTAAATTGGTTTTAACCGTAATCATACTTATTCCTATTTCGTTGACCAACTGTGATACAAATATACAGTAGGAAAAGAAACACTACTAAAGAAATAAGAATACAACAACAGACCTCTTTGAGATTATTTTCTTTATTGTCACCCTTTCCTTGATTATATTCTTTGGGAATTGAAACAGTTACACTTTGTAAAGGGGTTGTATCATCAATGCTATCTTGATTTCGCATTATTATAATTATTTACTACATTAATTATCAATTAATCAAATTTAGACGAATGAGAGTATGAATTGATAAAAAATATATATGAGTATATAATATTAATGACAAAAAAGTGTCTTACATGTAAATCGACTGTTATTGATGATTTAGAATCTGATATGGAGAATGAGGTTCCATTATGGTATAAAAAAGCGGGTAATTATTCCCTTTTACCAAAATTATTAAATTGTAATGATAAGTATAATCCAAATAAAGAAGAATTAAAAGAAAAGACACCTACAATAAGTGAAATAGAGGTTAAAATACCGATTCAATCTGAAAAAAATACTTGGATTTTTTATTGGGCTTCTTTACCAAGGAAAGATATTGAGGTTAAAGAACCTGAAGAGGCTTATGGAGATGAATCCAATTCTGGATTATTAAAAACAGATAAACATGGGAAAACAACTTTACTTTTAAATTGTCCCCAACCGTATCGTGTTAATAATATTACTTATCCGAGACACGTCCATTATACAAGGCTCACAGAAGACAATGTTTGGAGTGAAGAGATAAAAACCCTTGTTGTATATTGTCATTTAGATAAAGAACAATTTACCAAAGCTTTAAAATCGAAAGATCATATTATTATTAATGCTTTATCTGAGGAAGAACATACTAAAAGTTCAATACCTGAAACATATAATTTACCCTTGGAAAGCATTACTCCAAATAACCGGAATGATAAGGTTGAAGATTTTATAGAAAGTCATCTCTCCAACTACAGCGATTTAAATGAATTGATCGAAAATAATAAGTTAGATAAGAAAGATGTCCCTATAATTACTTATAGTGAAGACACCACTTGTAATGCGTCAAAAGAATTAGCTAAACATATAATGAATACGGGTTATTCCAATGTTATTGAATATCCTGGTGGAGTATACGATTGGTTTAATGATGATGATAGTAGCGACGATGAAGGGGATACATTTTTTAACGATAATAAATATGATCTGAATAATAAATATGAGACTATTATTATGGACGGTATAAAATACAAACATAAACTGGATGAATTAAATTATATTTTAGATGAAGATGATCAAATACTTGGAAAATTAGTCAATGATAAAATAATATGGGATAATAAGCAAGAGAACACCGATGAGGAGTTTTTAAATGATACCAGTAGCGATGAAGAAGAGAATAAAGATCAAAAGGATGAGGAAGAAGAAAAGGATGAGAGTGAAAGTAGTAGTGATGAGGAAGAAGAAAAAGATGAGAGTAGTAGTGATGAGGAAGAAGAAAAGAAGAGTGACAGTAGTAGTGATGAGGAAGAAGAAAAGGATGAGAGTGACAGTAGTAGTGATGAGGAAGAAGAAAATGATGAGAGTGAAAGTAGTAGTGATGAGGAAGAAGAAAAGAAGAATAAAAAGGATGATCAAGAGGGTGGAGGAAAGGTTGGTGGACTTTCTTACGATGGTATTTACATATGTAATGGAGGTAGTAGATCAATTACAAAGAAGGAATATAATAAAATGTTTCGAGGATGGGGATTTTCATTTTTATAAATTTGAATTAAATTACAAATTAAATTAGTCAAAAAAAAAAGTAGATCTAAGAATAAAGAATGGGTGGAAAATTAAGATGTTCATTTTGTAATAAGAAAATAGGACTCATTAGTTTCCCTTGTAAATGTGAAGGGATCTTTTGTTCGTTACATCGTTATACACATTCCCATAATTGTTCCTTTAAGAAAGAACAAAAAGAAGAAGTTAAAAAAGAGATACAAAAACAGAATCCGAAAATGAAGGGAACAACGTTAAATAAGATCACTGATTAGTTTTATAAATATTATTTAATTTTTTAAGGCTATTATTAATTCTTTTTTCATTCATATTGATTTCCTGACTCAGGTATTCAATTAGTTTTGTTATATTCCTTTCTGAAGTATATATCTTGAGATCATCTATATTAATCTTATCATAAAAGAGCAGAAAGTTTTCTTTCGCAGAATGAAAGAGTTCTATATAATTTTCAGGAAATTGATACTTAGTTGATTCTATGATTTCTTCAATGGATGAATATTTACTAATTAGTTTTAAAGCAGTATTGTTTCCCACCTTAGGAACCGATGGACAGTAATCACAACCACATAAGATACAGAATTCAATAAATTTATTATGATCTAGATTAAGTCCACGAATGATTTCACCATAATTAAATATTGAAACAATATCTTTCCTTTTAAAATCCTTTTCAACACAATTACGAATTAGTTTGGGACAACCATAAGCCATTGTATCCATATCTTCAGTAAGGACATAATCAACAAACCCCATACGACATAGTTCACTGGCATATGCTTCTCCTTCACCAACCTCGGGGTGAATATATGAAACACCTAATAGATTAAGTAAATGTTTTACATCATCAATCATTTCTTTTGTAACGCGTGTCGAGAGTTTCTCTAATTTTTCTTTTTCTTCTTTATCTGTTGTTAATTCCATCATTTCACGAGCTTGTGAAGATTTATCCTTCCTTTCTTGAATACACAATTGTTTATTATCAGGAGGTTTTCCATCAAAGACAAATAATAGTTCAATATCGATGGATAAATAATTGATGATCTTATAGAATAGACCAATAATATGGTTTGTGATCTTCCCTTTACTATTATGAAAGAATCCTGCTCGACTACTTAATAGTTGTTGATAAATTACAAGGCTCGCATCAACAGCTACTTTTTTACCTGATAATTTATATAGATTATCATTGGTAATTGCTTCTGGAGAATGTTTTTTGATTGTTTGTGTTAAAGATTTAATACCCATCGGTTTTATCTATTTACTATTATTATTTAAATATAATTCAAATTTTATTTTTAAATATTCATATAAAGTAGATTCTTAAGTTCTAGATTCGAATTAATAAATTGTCTTTTTGATAAATTTAAGAACCATTTATAACGACTATTTTTAAGCAATTGATCGTATGGGAATGATATAAGTAATAATTTTTCCTTATCGAGGAAATCAATACTATGTGTCCCCATATAGGTTGATAAACGTATTTTCCGTAATTTTGAATCATATGTTCCATCGTATTCAGTTCCAAAATGAAATTGTGTTGGACCTAAAGTAATGATTAAATGAGATATAATATCACTTTCATCAATTGATTTAAAATTATATAAATATGTATCTTTTACTGTTTGTAATAATAATCTTTTGTATTCCTGGATGAAGGATGTTCCTTTTTGTGAACCTAGAACATATGAATTTGGATAATATAAATTATTATCTGATTGTAATATATTTGATGAAGATCCAAATGTAACAATTTCATACTTGTTAAGCATACTCAATGCTTTATTAATATTATATACGATAGTCCCAGGAGAAATACATAATCCCCCGTATGTTTCTAAGATATGGGCGAAGAGAATATCAATTCTTAACTTTAAGGGAATATTTGATGAATGTTTCATTACAATGGGGAAATTAGGAAGATATTCTGTAATATTAAAAGGCGTTAAGACAATTAATTCAGGGATATTTTTCTTCATCAGTTGAATACATTCTTGAAAATATTCAGGAATATTCATCTTATTATAGGATAGTTGTATATTCACTGTTTTATTTGGGATTTCAATGTAAGTCCACGAACGATAGGTTTTAAGAGGATTAATTTCTTTCAAACTTGTATATATATTATTATAGATTTCTTGTTTTTTTTCTTCTGTTGTGACTGCTTTTTTAATTCCTTCTTCCTTTATGGGTGTTATTTCTACTTCTTTAGGAGGAATTAATTTTTTTTTATCAATTACATAGAAAAGGATAATTATTGCTATGATAACATAAATAAATGTGCCTATCATTATATATATATTATAAATATATTATTATTAGAAAGAATAATCACAAAGAGGACATAACCTTTTCTTTTTCGCCCATGCTTGAATACATTCTGTATGATAAATATGAGAACATGCAATAATAGATAATTCTTCATTTGTCTTCATTTCTTGTAAACAAATTACACATTCATTAAAATTATCCTTTTGTTGATTTAGAAAATTTTTTATTGTAACTTCTTTTTCTTCTACTTTTTTAACTTCCTTTTGTTTATCTTTTGACTTTGAACGAAAGAAGTTCATTCTTATATTATATATATATAATGTGTTATGATTATATTAATATTATATTGAGAATTAAATAAATGAATTTATCAATTCTTACAAAAAAAATATTATTAAATCTGAGAGACGAGATTGAAAAGGATGATAATATAACTATGATAAAAAAAGATATTCTTAAACCTTTAATTAAACATATTATTGATGAGTTGTATCCCTATTTCTTAAAAATGTTATTTATTATTATTATTATATTACTATTCCTCATAATCACTATATTCTTGAATCTAAAAGTTATTTACCGGAAATAATCTAACCATAGAATTCCATATTCCGTTGAGTATCAAAATATCCAGCATGAACTCCTTTCATCGCATCTTCAATATTTAGATAACTAATCGCAGGATAATAGAAATATTTAATAATTCCTTTCTTTTGTAATTTCACCATTTCACTATCAAGGGCTCTTATTTTCTTTTTCTTATTTATTTCTGTTAGTAATGTATCGACTGTATTCCATGTTGGAAAATAATAACCATGTCCACCGAGAATACGATATTTTGATGGATCAATTGTATTGATTTTATTTTTTTGAAATGTTTTTCTTAATGAATCAATATTCCCATACCATACTTTATTCTTAAACGTATCGGGGGGATGTAATGTCCCTCCAAAATAAATAATACTATCATTGTATTTATGAACACTCTTCATTGCTAACTTTAGTCTTGAGAAGTTAATATGGGCATCATCTTCAATAATTAAAACACCATTCTTTGGAAAACTATGTTTCGAACTATGTATTTTTTGAACGATTCCCAAATGAGAAGTTAGAATACCAGCTGTACATTTCTTCTTTTTCTCCGCAGCATTCCACATAATTTGTAATCTTCTTTCATTTTCTTTAAATTTCGAACGATACTTTGTTTGAGGATCTATACCTAAACATGCTGAATAACGATCAATAATTCCCTTCTTATGATCTTCTTTGTATTTTTTCCATTTTGTTTTATCTTTTTTTAGATTAATGACATATATTTTTGGCATCCCTTTTTGATCACGGGGAAAGGATTTCCTTAGACTTGAACTAACTAATTTTCGAGAACTAATTCTACGTTTTATAGTTTTCCTTCCTCTTTTTACAGTCTTACGTCTTACCATATATATTAATATAATATTATAATATTATAATATTATATTATAGTATGTCCAAAAATGAATTTAAACCAAATAAATCACCAAAACAAGTTTTTCATGAGGGTTCATTTGGAGGGACGTATTTTCGTCCAATTTATTCATCGGTAACAAAAAGAAACTATACATCAAATCAGGTAATCAAAGAATACCCTTCCACTTGGTTCAAAGATATAGATATCAAAACAATGGTTACTTCATCAGAGTATGATAAAACGATTAATAAATACAAGGTTAAATGTGGTTCTTCATTGGAAACATGGGAAGAAAATGATTGGATTATTGAACAAGACCCATACGGTTGGTTTCAATGGTATTGTAGATATTATCTTGGACGAAGGAGTGAGGATGATGAAAGACAAATAAAACGTTGGTTAGCTTTAGCTGGACCGAATGGTCGTTTTAGAAGACGTTTAATGAATGAAATCATAAAGAATAAAAAAAGATATAATGATTATACAGTTAGTCCTGTAATAAGACAGGTCTTATTACACTGGGGATACGAGTTAACCTCAAAAGACCTTCAGGATTATAAAAGAAAGATTAAATCATCTCTTAAATAGCTTCTGAACTTCTTTTTTATGATCTGAAAGAAAATACTTACTGAATTTTTCGCATATTTTTTTTTCAACTTTATAGTAATTACATAGATTTAATGCTTCTTTATATTTTTTACTTTTCATAAGTGAATAAATATAGGATAGAATATTAATCGTTAGGTTATTGGATGATAATAACTTATTATTATAGGTATAGATGATTGAACGACTTAAATATTTATTATAGATCATCTTATTCATTTTTATATTATATCTGTAGAGACTTTTTAGAGGGACAATTGTAGTAAATGTTATACTATGATTTATTAATTCCCAATCATAATTTTTTTGTAGTCCCATATTAAAAAGATCACCAATACAGTATGATCTATATATATGGTTAATTAATCTCATTTTATGTTTATAGTGAATCTTGGAACGAAAAATCCAATGAATACAATTTTCAAGTATATTTAATGATATTATATTATAATCATTCATTACAAAACGATATATATCTTCTAATCTTGGGGTTGTATAAACCTTCTTAACTAATGTAAATAATTCATCTTCATCCTTTTGAAAGGAATGTATTTGATTTGTTTTACTTTGATAGAAATCGAGATTTATTTGAATATTATGAAAGTTATGATTTGATTTTTCAATTAATTCCGTATAATTTATAGAATCTTTCGATGGATAAAATTTTTGGACTATATCTTTGAATTGTTTTTTTGTAAATGATATATGAATCGGGTATGATCTACTATAAATTAATTGAATTAATTTATGATTAATATCATTAAAAATATAGATCACAGGATGTGTGATCTTTTTTTTTGAAAAATCAAGGATTTGTTTAAATAATGATTTATCATGACGTTGGATGTGTTTTAAATCATCAAAAATGATTGCCCTCCCTTTCACAGTTTCAAACATCATAGTTATACTTTTTTTATAGAGAGATAAATCTAGAAATGTAGATAATGATTTATTATTCTTCGTAAAATCGATATTTACTTCTACTTTTACAAAACTCTGAATTATATGATTTGCTAATGAGGTCTTTCCAATACCTGATGGTCCATAGATAATAATTGGTTTTTCTTTGTATTTTCCATTGATCCAATCATTTACAAACTTTTTTTTATGTAATAATTTTAATATATACTCACTACGAGTTTCCATGAGTATTTCTATTTCATCATTTTTTAAATAATAAATTACTTAAAAAAAAAACTAAAAATTAGAATATAATATGGTAGCTATTGGTATTGATTTAGGAACAACTTATAGTTGTGTAGGATGGTGGAAAGACAACCGATGCGAAATAATCGCAAATGATCAAGGGAATAGAACAACCCCTTCATATGTCGCATTTAATGATAAAGAACGTATTGTAGGTGATGGTGCTAAGAATCAATCTTCAATGAATCCAGAAAACACTGTGTTTGATGCGAAAAGGTTGATAGGAAGAGATTATGATGATAGCACCTTACAGAGTGACTTAAAACACTTTCCATTCAAGGTTATCGGTAAGGATAATAAACCTGTTATTGAGGTTAAATACAAAGGAGAACAGAAACAATTTCATCCTGAAGAGATTTCTTCAATGATCTTAACGAAAATGAAGGAAACTGCTGAAGCATATATTGGAGAGGAAGTAAAGGATGCTGTAATAACTGTTCCAGCTTATTTTAATGATTCTCAAAGACAGGCGACAAAAGATGCTGGATTAATTTCTGGATTAAATGTCCTTCGGATTATTAACGAACCAACTGCTGCGGCTATTGCTTATGGATTAGATAACAATCCAACGGAAAAGAATATCCTTATCTTTGACCTTGGTGGTGGAACATTTGATGTTTCTTTACTGAATATTGATGATGGTATTTTTGAAGTGAAAGCAACTGCTGGAGATACCCATTTAGGTGGAGAAGACTTTGATAATATTCTATTACAACATTTTATAACTGAATTTAAAAGAAAACACCACCATGATTTAAGTGATAATAAACGGGCAAGTAGACGCCTCAGGACCGCATGTGAAAAGGCAAAGAGAACATTATCAAGTAGTAGCACAGCTTCTATTGAAATTGATTCTTTATTTGAAGGTATTGATTTTTTTTCATCAATTAGCCGAGCCAAGTTTGAGAATCTATGTATGCCTTTATTTCAAAAATGTATTGATCCTGTTACTCGTGTTCTAAAGGATTCTGGTGTAAGTAAAAATAATGTTGATGATATTGTTCTTGTTGGAGGGTCTACTCGTATTCCAAAGATTCAAGAACTATTAAGTAACTTCTTTAATGGTAAAGAACTGAGTAAGAAAATTAATCCTGATGAAGCCGTTGCTTATGGAGCAAGTGTTCAATCCGCGATTCTTTCGAATTCAACATCTGGAGATGAGAAAGCAGATGAAATTCTTTTACTTGATGTTGCCCCTTTATCATTGGGTATTGAAACGGCTGGTGGAGTTATGACTAAAATTATCGAGAGAAATACAACGATTCCAACTAAGAAATCTCAAACATTTTCGACTTATCAGGATAATCAACCTGGAGTTTCAATTCAAGTATATGAAGGAGAGAGGACATTAACAAAAGATAACAATTCTTTGGGAACATTTCAATTGGATGGAATTCCACCTGCCCCTCGAGGTGTCCCTCAAATTGAGGTCGCATTTGATATTGATGCGAATGGTATTATGAATATTGAAGCACATGATAAGGGATCTGGTAAAAAGGAACATATTACAATTACAAATGATAAAGGTAGATTATCATCAGACGATATTGAAAGAATGGTTCAAGAAGCAGAAGATTTTAAGGAAGAAGATCAGAAGATTAAGGATAAGATAGAGTCAAAAAATAAGTTAGAATCATTCATTTTCCACCTTAAGACAATTACTGAAAATGAACTAATGAAAGAAAAATTAACAGAAAGTGAAAATGAGAAAATAAAAGTAACCATTGAAGAAACGGATCAATGGTTACTTGAAGAATATACAAAAGAAGAATATGATAAAAAACATGATGAATTAAATAAGGAACTTAATCCAATACTTATGAAGATTCAAAGTAATCCAGGTGAAGGGACAGGAACACCATTCCCTACGGGACCAGCCCCTACAACAGAAGATCAAGGTCAAGGTCAATCGATTGATGAAGTTGATTAAAGAAGATTACTTGAATCATAAGTAAAATTCCTCTTATTCTCATAGACAGGATGGGATAGGGGGATAGGGGCATTTGATATTTTTGTAATATAGTTATCATATTGATCTAATTGTTCACCTACATTTTTAACAGTATAATCAACAACCATTTTATTAAGAGTTTTAAGATTTGTTAAGATCTCATTTGAATTTACAACTGAATTCGCATATTGTAAATAAATCGATCTCATAATTATAAATACTTCATTTGGAGATTGATATGATATTTTTTTACCTTTTTCAGTATAAACACGATATCTTATTGTCCATTGAATTGTTTGAACATTTATATCTGAAAAGAAAAGATTACTCAATGGTGTTTCTTGAATAATTCCTTTTAAGGAATAGTTTTTACGATTATTAAAAATAGGTGGTTCATTAGCTTCAATATATTGATTCGATGTTGTGTGGAAAATATCTCTCATAAATCCATTATTACTATTTCCCTCTGCTTCCATAATTATACTATATTTATATATATTATTTTATTATTTTTTTTTATTCTATTTATTTATAAAGGATTATGTTAAATACTCAGAATGTGTTAAAATACTTTTTAATGTTATCAATTGTTTCTATCTCAACATTTTATATCCCAAATTGTTCAATTATGAATGAACATGCTATCTATATTGGACTCTTAGCAGCAACAACATTTGTCCTTTTAGATAGATATATGCCACATATTATAATTGTAAATAAGAAACACAACGAATAATTTATATACTTGGTATATATTCCCACATTAATGTTCCACATATTTTAAACCATATTTTATCTTGTTGTTGGAGTTTTTCCCTACTCTTCAAAAGTGGGAAATAAATTAATAAATGATCTAATTCAAGTAGTTCACAAAACTTATGAAGAACATACGAATAGGATAAGAAATTTTTCCTATTTTCCGGACAATGTTGCATGAATGGAGTTTGAATTTCTTTAAACATATTTCTCAATTGATCTTCATATTGCCTAGTTAAGATAGGAGCTTTCTTACCATTTATCATATTAATAATGTGTGGAATATGTTCATAATATTTGTTAAATTTAAGCTTCTTAAGTATTTCACGCATATTCTTATAAGATAGTTCTTGAATATCCATATACTTATTTTTCTTAAGTTCTAATAGTATACCCTTATAAACATCTTCAGGTATATCAGTTGTTTCTTTTGCCTGGAATTGTGCTAACCATTCATTAAAATGATTAATTCTCTTGTAGGCGAAATAAGAAGATTCCCTTGGTGGGTCTTTATATGATATTTTTTCAGAATTAATAATAATTGAATCAGTATAACCACACTCATCACATATTAATAGACTATCAATATTCTTAAGAATGAGACGTCCTAAACAATAAGGACAGTTCTCAAGGTCACAAGATGAATTTTCTTTAATAATTGTATCATCAATTATTCTCATATAATTATTTACTAAGTTATCTTCTTTTTTATTCTTTTTATTCTTATTCATAAAATCAAGAACAGTAATCTCAGTATTTACTTGGGTTTCTTCTTTTTTTGAATAATATTCATTTAGCAAATTTCCCGTATCTAAATAATATTCGATTTCATCTTTTTTATTATAACTATTCAATTCATTATTAATAACATCAAGTTCTTTTTTAATTTCATCGCTTGGATTATTAATAAGGTCTTGTTGAAGTGTTTCTTTTTTCTTTAAATTTGTATGGTATTTTTCCTTCTCTCTTATGAAATCTCTCGATATTTCTTGATGTATTGCGTCTATTGTAACTCGTTTATCGGCGACTATTTTTTTGAGTGGTTTATCTTTAAAAGACATTTATTTATTTATTAAAGATAGTTATATTATTTTCCTTTAAATGATAATATTATATAATATATAATATATAATCAAAGATGGGGAATATGTTTTCAAATACATTAGTTGAAATGGTTAACAAGTGTAAGAATGATTCTGAAGAGGATGGATGTGATAAGACAATGACAGTTGACGGAAAAAAAGTTCGTATTTCTATTGTAGATCTACAAAATATCAAGGATGGAATGGAGACAGAAGTCCAGCATCTTTATGATTCAGACGACATATACGATGAAATGAATTATCTTATTAAATTAAAAAAAAATAATAACTGTGATGGACAATTAAACATAGAATATAAATGTGGTGTTCCCGAAGCTGCGGCTGACACCACGGCTGACACCACCACCGATGCTACGGCTGACACCACCACCGATGCTACTACAGATGCTGCGGCTGACACCACCACCGATGCTACTACAGATGCTGCGGCTACCGACACCACCACTGCGGCTGACACTACGGCTGACACCACCACCGATGCCACTACAGATGCTGCGGCTGACACCACGGCTGACGCCACTACAGATTCTCAAGAAGGATTTATTAATTCTATGAATAATAAAGAATGTATTCTCCTAGTCGTCATCCTTTTTACTTTATGGATCTATCGTAAGAAAATACTTAAAATATTAAAATAACTTAAACTATAACTGATGATTTATTCTGAATACTATCAAAATTACAAAGGACCGAATATGACTCGAGTAATACTCAATGATGATCAAGATATCACTGAATTAATTCAAAAATATTATGGAGATAATAATTGGTGTGGAAAGTTATGGACATATCAAGATGTATTTGGAGATAATTGTAAGGGTGATAAGTTTTATTGTGAATTTCATTCCGAAGATCAAAGAAAACATTGGTTTTATGGATTTATCAATAATGAAAAGGATTACTTTAACACACCTTTACATATACCAATGAATCAGGATAATGATAAAAAACTATAACAATTTATTGTGTTCACCTTCATATATTTCAACTTTCTTTACACCATCTTTTATTGTTACTTTTTTAGTTTTTTTAACACCATTTTCAATAATTGTAGATATTGATACCGATTCTGAGGATACATTCCCTTTTTGTGTTTGAAAAAGAATATCCATATTTTGAAACATAGAATTAATATGAATATTAAATCTTGGACGGAACATCATTGTATCCATTGGTTTGAGTTTAAAATCATATTTTCTCCTTTCTTCAGTATCAGATAGTACTTGATAAGCTTCACTTATTTTTTTGAACATAGTATCATCTCCTTTATTTTTATCTGGATGATATTTTTTAGATAATTGATGATAGGATTGCTTTATATCTCTTCCTGTAGCATTTTCTGAAACATTTAAAATATCATAGTATGTCATTTTTATATAGTCTAATAAATTTTTTAAATTCTTTTTTATAAATGATTTAAATTTGTATACTATATTATATACTATGAATCCATTTTCAAGATTAATAATATGTTTGGTAATAATACTACTATTGATCTATTTTTTCTTACCAAATAAGCCCTATATATCAAGATCAAAGATCCATGGAAATGGATTATTTGCGGGTAGAAATTATAAAAAGGGAGAAGTTATCTTTGATGATTTATTCCCTTACAAAGAAAAAGACGAAATGTTATTTAATCCAGTCGGAAAAGTAAAGTTTCAAGAATATATTATAGAAGAAGGTAAGTTGATTAATCATTGTTCAGTAAATAAGAATATAGATATCCAAACAAACAACTACAAGTCCTTCCCTGTAATTGCTATGAAAGATATTCAAAAACATGATGAATTATTTGCAGATTATAATATTCTAAATAAACATTATCCATTTATTGCTCCTGCTCTACCAAGTTATGTCAAATGTTAAATTTGATAGAAATAATTAATATGAAAGTAAAGTATTTCAACTATGTCAATTGAAGAAATGTATGTGAAAAATGTATACAATAAGATAGCATCTGAATTTGATACTACACGATATAGACCATGGACATGTGTCGAAGAATTCCTAAATATGATACCTAAAGGCTCTATAATAGGTGATATAGGATGTGGAAATGGTAAAAATATGTTATATCGGAAAGATTGTTTGAACTATGGATGTGATTTTAGTGAAAGTCTAGTGAACATTTGTCTTCAAAAAAATCTCAATGTAATTTGTGGAGATATTCTCGATATTCCTTATAAGAACGATTCATTTGACTATACAATTTGTATTGCTGTTCTCCATCATCTATCAACGATTGAAAAGAGAAAGAAAGCAATTGAAGAATTGGAACGAGTCACAAAGAAGGGAGGGAAAATATTAGTATTGGTGTGGGCTTTCGAACAAGAGGAAGATTCACGAAGAAAATTTACAACACAAGAAAATTTTGTAGATTGGAGAGATAAACAACAAAATTTACTCGGGAAAAGATATTATTATGTGTTTCAAAAAAATGAATTAGAATCATT
>CEUI01046614.1_pt1 | contig 17355 bp, 28 predicted proteins | sample 531411 | NCBI WGS metagenome assembly CEUI01 (sample SAMEA2622841, study PRJEB7988) | marine metagenome | isolation source: saline water (ENVO:00002010), including
ATAAAAAAGAATATAAAGAATATAAAAGTAAAGTTGAATTATTTTTTAAAAAAGAAGGTATAAATAACTTATCTCAAATTACTGATGATGATGGATATTGTGAGCCATATTTCAGCAGTATAAATTGTGATTGTTGCAATAGATCACTTGCTGGAGATCGTTATAAATGTAATAGTTATAATGATAAATATAAAGAAATTTACGAGTATTCAGTTTGTACTGATTGTGTTTATTATGCTGAATACGGCTATTTAGAAGATTAATTATAAATAAGGAATTATAAAAATGATTAAAGTAAAACCAAATAAAAATTACCATTCACTAGGAACCAATATAAGACTTGATAAAAACAAAGTTTATATAGGTGAAATTGCAACTAATCAACCTAACTATAAAAAACTTGGACTTATGTTTGTTGGTGAAATTTTATTAAATAAAAACGAATACAAAATAATAAAATAAATAAGGAATTATAAATGATAGTTTATATTAAAACTCGTATAAATGGAATTATAAAACAGAAGGCAATTTTTTTAAAACAGAATAATAAAAAAGGAAAATAACAGAATGAAAGAAGTTATAATTGATGGAATAAAAATAGATGTACGTAGTAATAAATGTGCCTATATCACTATAAATGGGATGGTTTTTTATTTAGAGCATAGTGAATGCGCACCTAAATTTGTAGATATATGGGAGGAAAACTAAATGAGTTATAATAAATGGATTATGAATAACATAGATCAATTACGTTATAATTATAAATCAAGGTATAAATTTATTAAGAATACTGCATTTTCTGAATATTGTGATTATATTTATACAGGAATGAAAATTGGTGCATGGCTGCCAGTTGAATATACAATCGGAATTATATATAAGGAGGCTAAATAATGAAAGAATATACTTGTAATGTAGTTATAAAATTTAGCTGTAACAATTATAATGCTGAAAACATAGAAGAGTACAGAGAAAAAATCAAAGAATCTTTTTTAGAAAACCATAATATTGAACTTATGGATTCTGAAATTATAAATATAGAGGAGGCTAAATAATGAAAATAAAGGAATTAAAAAAAGAACTTAAAAGATTAAAAGATATGATGCTAGTTATAAACCTAAAACCCAATTATCTTTATTATAATATATGCTTATAATTTCACCTTTATATCTTGAGTTTGAGGATGTACAGAGCCTACCCCTCGTTATATCAACAAAGGTCGCTCTGTACAATTTCACCTTCATAGAGCCGTCGTCGTCGTATTGTACAATTATAATCATGCAAAATTATAATATGCTTATCTACTTTCAAGTTGCATCTTTATTCGGAGGTGGTGATAAGTACGCCTCACCTTATATGGCTATCCGAAAACCCCTTTTAGTAACCATTTTGAAATCTTGTAACCCTAAAAGATTTAAACCAACAAATTACAAGCGTGGTAAAGTTATAAATCATAATTATAAATATGCAAGTATAAAAGGAAAACCCCTGAAATGTGTTGGTTGTAGCATCTCAAGGGTTTTTTAAACAGAATGTGTTCGAACATTATAAATTACAAAACGTATTCAATCGTTAGCAAATGAAATTAATTATAAATAGTTGTAAATTTTACTTGCACAGAATTATAAATTAGTGGTAATATTTCTTACTCGCAACTAAATTCAATAGAGGGTTGTAGGTATTATTTCAAATATCAAACGATTGTCCATATTATTACAGCCCTCTATGGAATTTAAATAATGAGCAATTACAACAGAATGAATTATAAATCAGGAGGTATATTTTGAATCGGATTAAAGAAGTAATCGCTTTGTCAGGATTACGAAAAAACTGGATCGCCAACCAAATTGGAGTACATCCATCTCATATTAGTATGTGGATTGGTGAGGAAAGGCATCCAAACAAGGCTCGAATAAGAGCATTGTGTAAATTGCTGGGGTGTAAGGTGAAAGATCTATATCCACAAGGAATAAATAAAAAAGGAGAACAGAATGAAAAATAAGGAGAATAAAATGAAGTATGTAGAAGTTAAAGTGTCTGATGTGATAGAAAGTAAATACAATCCAACAATAAGAACAGACAAGGAGAATATTAAATATAAATCTTTAAAGGAAAGTATTTCTAGAGATGGATTACTAAATCCAATTTTGCTCGCAAGGAATGGTAAAAAACTTGTGGCAGGACATAGAAGATTAAATGTGTTTAAGGATTTGGGAATTAAATATATACCTGCGGTTATAAATAGTCATATAACCGATAAAAACTATGATGAAATGTTTGTTGCCGATCACAAAGATTCTATGCCATTAACATCAGTACAAGAATGCGAAAGATATTTAATGGGAGCAAAGTGTATATCTGACAAAACTTTAAAAGCAATTAAAAGGCTTGAGAGAATTGGTGGAAAAGAAACTATAAAAAGGATAGTTAGAGAAAAAAGATCGCCCAATACATACTTGATAGGTATTGATTTTTATGTGGGATATGTAAAAAAACGAGGTAGCTTAAAAGCTGAACGACAGGCATTATATTGGATGTTTAATATTGGGCGGGCATACCAATTAAAAACTGCAATTAAATCGCTAGCAGATGCTAAAATCATTCAAGATTGTGTTGAGAATAGAAAGCCTTTAAAAATAGATTGGCTACCATCATAAATAACTAAATAAAAAAGGAGAACAGAATGAAAGATAAAACACTACAAGAATGTTTAAATTATATTCAGGTAAATTTAAAAGCACCTAAAAATATGCACAACAACTTTGGTAATTATAAGTATAGAAATTTAGAGGGTATACTTGAAGGACTTAAACCATTACTTGAAGAAACTGGCTGTATAGTTAGAGTAACCGACAACATAGAGATGCTTGGTGATCGTTATTACATAAAAGCTACAGCTAGCATTATAAAAAAAGATGATATTATTGAATGTCATGGATGGGCAAGAGAATCTGAAGATAAAAAAGGCATGGATGCCTCGCAGATTACTGGTAGTACAAGTAGCTATGCAAGAAAGTATGCAATGAATGGATTGTTTGCAATAGATGATGTTCAAGATGCTGATAGTATGGACAATAGTTACACTATAACAGACGATCAAAAGCGCAGGTATCAAGATTTATTACATTCAGGAGTTTACGAGGGTGAACACAGAAAGATGAATAAATGGTGGAAAGGTTTCACAACTAAAGAGCAAGCAGAAGAAGGCTTAAAAGCTATGCAAGCTCATGTAGATAAATTATTAAACTAAAAAGGAGTTAAAATGGCTAGTAAAGAAAATAGCGGTGCATTATTTAAAGAAGAAAAGAAATCTGAAAAGCACCCTGATTATAAAGGTACTTGTTTGATAGGTGGTGAAGTGTATTATATTGCATCTTGGATAAATGAATCACAAGAAGGTAAAAAATATATGAGCCTAAAATTTACACCAAAAGAAGAACAGGCAAAGTATAGCAAGGAAACAACAAATGCTACCTCTAAACCTGAATTTTCACAACCAGTATCTACACCAGTTACCAAGACGGAAGATGAATTACCGTTTTAAAATCTTAATATCGGATGGGGTGGGAAAAGATAGATGGGCAGATGCAGACAAAGTATTTGCCCATCTTATGGAGAGATACACCAAAACCATCCCAAAGGGTGATAAGCCAAAACCATATAAAGAAAAGGTTGAGCATTTCTTTGTAACTCTAGATATTGAATGGACTTCCGCTTTGCGCAAGGCTTATCCAAATGTAGATATTGATACAGAGCTTAATAAATCTAAAATGTGGTTATTATCTAATACGCCCAAGCGTAATCTTAAAAAATTTGTTAATAATTGGATGTCTAAAGCAATGACAACTAAACAGAATAAAACAACAGAGGCAGTTAAATATAAGAAATATGTAGCACCAGTTATAAATGAAGATGACATAGCCTCACCTGAAGAAATAAAAAACATATTAAGGAGAAACAGATGAATTTATTTGATGTATTTGCAGAAGCATTTGAACCAAAGGAACAGTTTAAAATTATATTATGTGATGGAGATTGTGGTGATTGCTATAAAGAAGAAGATCTACATAGAAGTGATGATGGTTATGATATGTGTAGAAGCTGTATGTTTAATCATCTAGCAGAAGAAAAATGCGAACAGTAGAAAATATAGCAAAAAACATGAGATTTAATGATCATTGTGTTGATGTTTGTAACCACTATTGCGACAAGAAACCAAAAAAGTGTAACTTCTATGATTGGTTTACCTATTTAGATGACAAGTTTATAAAAAAAATGTGTGAACAATGTGCATTAAGAGAAATTTGGGGCTATAATTATAAACAAAGGAAAGGTTATAAAAATTGGGCAACGAATTAATATATTTTGCAGTAGGTTGTTGGGTTGGTTTTATTTGGGGTATTATAACTATTGGAATTTTAAAAAAGGAAAATAAAGATTAAGCAGGCTCGCTTCTATATAATGTATTGCCTTATGTTCAGCGAATCCGCACTTTCGCATAGCAGCCTGCTTGTTATTCAGTGGTCAATCTACTCCTTCATGGTCTGAAAGCGAGGAGCTGGATACTGGAGAGTTGCTTCGAGGCTGCTCTCCAAAATTTTCCACAGCTAGCATAACTATAGGGTAATCTTCACCGAACTAGGCTAGGATTGTTAGCATAAAGGTGGGAAAAGGGGGGATGTCGGAATCCCCCCAAAAAATTAAAGGAGAACAGAGTGAGAAAAACATACGAAACAGAAGAAGATAGAAAAAGAGAACAAGAAACTGTAAATCATATCCAAAAATATATGGGAGATATGAAAATTTCACCTTCTTTGCCTTATAGCTACACAGTTGATAGAGCTGTGATTATAAATGCAGATATTAGGGCATGGTTAGAAATAAAATGTCAGCAGTATAAATTAGAATACTATACCCTTCCTGAATATTGGTTGTCTTTAAGAAAGGCAAATGAGGGCATACAATGGGCAAGAGTTACTAAAAGACCATTCTTTTTAATTGCCACATTTAGTGATGTAGGGGTTAGATTTACAGAGATAACACTTGATTGCTTGCAGAATTATAAAATTGAATACGGTGGAAGAACTAGGACACAGAGAGATGCAGAAGATCAGGAGTTAATTTTAAAAATACCAGTAGATAATTTTTATAAAATAGAAGAATTGAAGGAAAGAATACAATGAAACTAAGTGAATGTTGCAATGCGCAATTAATGAAATATGACCATAAATGGAATGATGGCGTTTGTAGCAAATGTAATGAGCATACTATAGCAAAAAAGGAGTTAGAAGATGAATCTGCATGAATCGTTAAATTTATGTGAAATGTGTGATAAGCTAGAAGGTACTAGAAGGGAAGATAATATTTTTGTATGTGAGAAGTGTGATGACGACCTTCCAATAGTAAAAGATTGATGTGAAAAATAGAAAAAAAATACATGATGATTGGGAAACTCCTGATAGTATTTTATATATGATAAGAGAAGAATTTGGTGATTTCTTTGATCCTTGTCCAATACATTCAGATTTTGATGGATTGAAAATAGACTGGAAAAGCGTTAATTATATTAATCCACCATACAATCAAAAAGACAAAGAGGCTTTTATAAGAAAAGCATTTGCGGAATCTAATAAAGGTAAAACGTGTATTATGTTATTACCTGTATCAACAAGCACCAAAATATTTCACGAAATTATTTATCCAAATGCAGAAATTAGGTTTTTAAAAGGTAGGGTTAAATTTAAAGGGTATAATGCAAAAGGTGAATACGTTACTAATAAAGCAGGACAACACGATTCTATGCTAGTTATTTTTAAATAAATGATAGAGTTTGTATTAAAAGGCGATCCAATAGCTTTGAAACGTCATCGAAGCACAAGAACTGGGCGTATGTATGACCCAAGTGCTAAAGATAAGAAACAAATATGGCTACAGATTGCTAAATACAAGCCAAAACAGCCTCTTAATGGCGATGTTTTTATTCAGTTAATATTTGTACTCAAAAGACCTAAATCACACTATAGAACAGGTAAATATAAGCATTTGTTAAAAGATAATTTACCTGAGTATCATAGCTTTAAACCTGATTTAGATAATTTGGTCAAGATGATACTTGATTGTATAAGTGGTAAAGATAAGATGATAGTTGATGATTGCCAAGTATGTAGAATACAAGCAGAAAAGGTTTATGGTAAAAATGGCAGAACAGAAATATATATCCAAGAAATATCTTAATTACATTCGTAATAAACCATGCCTTGTATGTGGATTGCAACCATGTGATCCTGACCACTTAGAAGCTCGTGGCATGGGTGGTGCAAATAAAAGCGGTTATAAAGATTATTCATGTGTTCCTTTGTGTAGAATACATCATACTGAAAGACATCAGTTAGGCAATAATACATTTGAACATAAATACAATATAAATCTATGGAAAGATGCGTTTAACTTATTAAGAAGGTATTTTATAAAATGAGATTTACAGCTAAAATAAAAGACGGAAAAATCAAATGGCACGATATTCAGGGCTTAACTAAACATTTGAACTTAATTGATGGTAGTGAGTGCTATATAGATATTAAAGCCTCTAGGCAACGAAATACAGCTCAAAATAACTATTACTGGCAGATACTTAAAGAATTTGGAAGGCAATGTGGGTATCATGCTGAGGAAATGCACGATGTTTGTAAAGCGCATTTTAGGGTTAAATCAACTAAGGAAATGAATGTAGAGGAGTTTTCAGAGTATATAGATAGGGTAATTTATTATGCAGCAGAGCAAGGATTTCCTGTAAAAGACCCTCGTGCTACCAAATTTCCCTAATCTTCAACTTTATATTATATGTGTTATTGGCTACTTGATTAAATTTAAAGCCACCATCAAATTTGCAAATAGCCATATTGCTAAAATCATCTTTATCAGGCTGGAAAATAAACCTGTTTTGACCCCCCATAGTTTTATTTATGACTTGAGCATAAAAGCTATCAGGATCAGTTAATACAGATTTATCTATACTATTATCTGCATATACACCATCTTCTATATGTAAATGATGAGTTAGTTTATTTATGTCAGGAAATATATTTTTTGCATCAATATAACTAAACGATAAACCCCAAGTTCTTCTGCCTGTTCTAGATAATTGCTGTGTAGCTATATCTGTAGCAGGTGATGCTAATTCAAATGGTGCTAGTCCATTATTCCATTTAGGTGCAGATGTATATCTATGACCTGCAAAATCATAACCACCTTTAGTTCTATGTCTAATTGAGCCTTCCATTTCTACAGATTGGGATATATTTACATCAGCAGAATGTGGCATATCCCAAAAATTTCCTATAGACAATGCTCCAATTGTGGGCTGACCTGTTATATTTCCACCATAATCATTAAATACAATTCTAAAGTATTCAGGATAATCAGGGTCAGATACCCTAGTTTTAAATGTAGCTAGGCTAAAACCATCATATTCTGAAAATAATATATTAGATGAGTCAGGTGCAAAATTAATTAACTTATCATTGTTCTCTGAAAAAATATTTTGTATACGAACATTTCCACCTGTACTGCCAAAATTATGTCCTAAAACAGCTATATAATTACAGCCCCACGATAAATATGGGCTAAGTCTTGCTTGATACATTGCTGAACCACCAACAGCATCATTTTTAACCTCTATAGATTTTGTAGGATCTAATTCATAGCCACCTTGATTTACAAAATTATTAAAAATATAAATATCTGTAGTTTCAGCATCTCCAGTATAACCTAGATTTGTTGTCCATAAAGCATCATTAATATAAAATCTACACGTTTTTGGCTGATTATATGCCATCTACCAAACCTCCTCTATGGTTACACTAACATCATAGGTAGTTGGACTTGAACGTGTTACTTTAAGCGTGTTATCACGAAATTTGGCAATAACAAAATTATCAGGTGAATCATTATCCTTATCTAATTGCATAATAAAACTTAAAGTGCCATTTAGAGTGCGATGCCAAACCTGCGAGAAGAAATTATCATCATCTAGCAAGTTGTAATTAAACTGGCTATTTGACACATCACCATCTTCATAATTATTTGGATCTAAATTAAAATCTGTTAAAGAATTATACGCTATAGATTGGTTTGAACCCCACATATCGCTATCTGTCATATGTGAAAATGTGAGTTGGAACACACGCCTGCCACTATTAGCTGCTACCTGTGTACCTAAATCATCTTTGTATAACTCCCAAGCCCTAGCATTTCCCCAATAATAGGGCATATAACCCATTTGATTAGAAAATGAACCACCATTATAGGATTGTATTTCATCTATAGAACCATACTCTATTGATTGTGTAAGAGATAGATTTGCAGCATTTGACATAGTGTAGTGCGTTCCTACAATCATATTGCAAAGCTGTATTGTATTTGCATTATATGGCCAAATATAAATATCTGAACCATCAAAACGTGATAAACTCCACCCATTATATTCCTGACTTTCAGTTGTTGCATTATTAATATGACCATTACTTGCATATTCTACTTCACCTGCAAAAGTAACAGTTTCTTTGTCATACTCCCTAACTTGAAAAAAATTACTACCACTCTCATCTCGCATTTTATGACCTAAAAAGAATATAAATGAATTTTTATGAAAACCCTCTAATCTAAATTCATAGCCATCTTTAGGAACATTAATATAGTTAGGATTTGCCCTAGTTCTAAAATGCTCATAATTTAAAGGAAGTGGAGTAAGATCGTGCCTAAAAAGACCTAAACCTTCAGGAAACTGATAATTTATTGCATTGTAAAATTCTACTAAATTACAATAAAATCGAGGTGTGCTTACTAATTGATGAGCCATTATTTAATGTCCAATATTTTAGAATCTTTAGTATGTATTGCACCTGTCATGGCTGTACCGTCAATATGCAAATGAAATTGACCTGTATATATTTCACCCTTTAAAAACAAATCTTTAAGTTGCGAAGCTGTATTTAAATTATTATAAACTTTAGAAATAACTGTTGTTTTAGGTATATACCTACCATAGGTATATGTTTGCTTAATATCTTCTGATTTTCTTGTAATGTTTTCTGCATTTGTGTGTAAATTTTCTGAATAATCAACATATTTTTGTATAGATAGATTTATTAAATTCTTATTTTCATCATATGCAATCACTTTTATTACTCTAAATTCACCAAAATAGCTAAATAATTCATTTAATAGCTTTGGTTTGTTAAAAAAATCTATCATTATTTTATTTTTATCAGTTTTTATTGTATATTCACTAGGTAGCTTACTAATTATAGCAATACTACCCTTATAAATTATTTCTATAGAGTTAACATTGCCTTGTACTACGCATTCACCATTTCCATAAGTAAATTTATTCATTAGAATTGCCAAGAATTAGGGTCTGTCCAAACACCCCCAAATTCATTATTAAGTTGACTAAAAGGATGGAATCCATATCTAACTGCCATGCCTGTCCATCCCATTTCTTCAAATTGCTGACCTTCTTCAACAACTAAACTATTAACAACCCTAAAATCATATCTAAATGTATATAAATATCTATACAAATTTTCTTCATAACTATAATCAGACCAATCTAATGGCAAAAAAGATGGTAGATAAAACACTCCTGAATTTATACCATCAAGACTAAATGTTTTTAGCTGATTCCCAAGCTCTATTATAGTTCCTGTTTGTGTTATTTTGCTTTGTTCAGGCGTTAGTCCTGTGCTTAAAGTAGTAATTGTAGATTCTTCAGCAGATGCAATAAGAGGTATATGCTGAATTTTGTATGTAGTATTAAGCCTTACTTCAATAGTTAATGGTTCGTGTGATGGCATATCTTCAAAATATAAAAATATATCATTTCTTAACCCACCGTCAAACTTAACTTCATTAAATAGTCCAACATCAAACTGTTTATAATAAAATTCATATCCAGTAAAATGATTTTGGTATTGCTGTTGATAATGTGGTCTAGTTGAGCCTGCCTGTGGTGTATACCAATGATATTCAGCTACCGTTGTATTGTTAATATTTGAAAAATTGTTCATTATATTAACTCTCATCAGCTTAGCATTTTCGATAAAGTTAAAATCACATCTGTTTAAATGGTAAACTGTTGGAGTTCCTACATTTTTATAATAATCCTTTGCCTCATCCATATATTGCCCATAGTAAAAACGCCCTGCCTCCCTATCTTCAGAACCATCTGCTATACCATCACCCCAATCTGCATTTTGCATAGAATTAACTGTATCAGGGCTAGGGTAATTATTAGCATAATATGTGATATTGCCTATTTCTTGCATTAATTCAGGGCAATCGTTTGACATAAATTGTGTAAAATTTTTAGTATCCGATAATGGCGTATTTGGGTCAGTTGGTGCAATAATACAACTACCGTTATCTATTGTTGCACTTTCATTGTAATTCCACGCATTAGAATTAGTACATCCATATATTCCCTGAACTGTAGGATCAAAACTTAAATTGTGCATTTGTATACATTCAATATCTACACTATTCATTTTTTTATTAATTGAATTTATCATAAATTCAGGATATAACTGTTGTCCATTCAATTCTTGTCCTCTGTAAGCTATAGTAGCCCCATCCGCACTTAACTGTGTATATACAGTAAGATTTTCATTTTTATCATTTAATCCATAATTAATATTATAAGGATTTATAGTACCAACTACTTTACTAAAATTCACAATGTCGCCCACTTCTAAATGTAAATAGCTTAATGGTAGTGATAATTTTAATTTTAAATGAGGGTTACAATGATATAATAACATCCAATTTGCAAAATCCTGTGCAGTTGATTGCTGTCTTATGTATTTACCTCTATCATCATCTATAGTTAGCACCTTTTCACCACCATAATAATTCATATCATAATTACTTGTAATACTTGGAAACGAATTAACATCTAAAGATTCTACTACGCCTAAATATTCTTTAATTCTATAATCCCACTTGTATTTAAATATAACTTTTTGATAAACATCTTCTATCTTGGTTCTACTATAGCTTATACTTAAAACATCATTTTTATTAATAGTAAAAGCTGGATTTCCATCTTTATCTAACCAGTTGTCTGTATAGGTTTGTTCGATTGCAGAATAGTCAAATTTGCCTAAATTAGTAAATCTTGCTATAAAGGGTGAAGCAGAGGACATATCCTCTATTACCTTTTTACTGTTTGTTTTTTTATCTATACAAAACGCATATTTCCAATTATTATATAAACCTGTAAGCTGAACTTTATCAGGATCAGATAATTCACCAACTAATGTTTTCATAATCTCATCATATTGTGGCTGACCACTAAAAACCATACCGCCGTTAGAGCTATATATTTTTCTTCCATTTGTATTAATATAAAATTTTCTATTTAGTTCATCTATTAAAGGAAATGTTCTTAAAAAAGATATTTGTTTAAAATTACTTTTATAATCTCCGCTTGTAAAAACTGATGTTACAGTAAGCTCATTCTCATTTTGGTCTAAATTTTCATGTGATTTAAATTGTATAGCAGAATTAGTATTTTCATAATCTATGCTTGTTAATCTTGAAAAATTAAATACATTTTTTAAATCTTCAAAATTAGCTGAATCTTTAAATGCTGTTATTCCTGAATACCAATTAGATGTTTGACCTATAGAATCAAAGAGATCAGGATTACCTTCAATATTTTCTGATATTATTGCCCTAGCATAAGTGCCTGCATAATAGTTTGATGAACTGTTACTACCATCTTTTAATAATAAGCTAACATCCTGATTATTTATTATACATTTTTTTATTCTTGGAGTACCTAGAATGTCGTAAGTTGGTCTAAAATCAAAATTTAGCTTTAAAAGTAAAAGTTCTGCAGGATGAGCATATTCGCCTGCTGTAGGATGAGTAATATTGTACAATGACCTAAAATCTATTGCTAATTGCCCGTTGTCGTTATCATAAAATAATATAATATCTGAAAGGTGAGTAAAACCTGAACTATAAGTATCTCTTGACCCCATCCAATCAATAAAATTATCTTTTAATTGACCATCAGAAATCTTGCCTAATGAGCCTTCAGGATTATCCATATCAGCAGTTACGCTATCTGTCATATTAGATAAAGTAACCTTATACTGAGCTGAATAATCATTACAATAAATATTCATTGGATTAGGACTTACTACGCTAGTATCTACATTAGGAACTTTAGGATTAAAGTGTAATCCAATTTTAGAAACAGATGGATTTTCTGTGCTATAATCATAAACAAGTTGTTTAGAATCATCAATTTCAGATGTATTTAAAACATTTAAATAATTCGTTTCAACATCTATCCAAACAGGAGATTCATTATTTTGCCATAGATCTTTAGTATGTGTATTTATTTGAAACTCCTTGCTATCTGCAATTATAGAATTATGATTATCAATCGCAACAGCAGGACTTTTTTCTACATTCCCAAAAACCATAGGAATAGGTTTGCCTTTATAGGCATCAGGTATCTCATTTGTTGTAGGTAAATATTCTAATGGCAAATCTTTATAAAAAACTTCTTGACTTATATCTTCTATTACCAACCTAGAACTCTTATCATCTTGGTCAAACCTTGCTACCTTACCATAATAAACCATTAATGCACGTCTATCTAATACATCTTGATCAGTTATTGAATAATCAAGGTCAAATGGAAAAATAAAATTTGACGTTGGCGAATGCCAATATATTCTAACCTCTTTATTAATTAAACTTTCCATACCACTTGCAACTATATCATCATTAAATGTAGAGCCTTGATATTCTAAATTAGATATTTCTATATTCACAGATGAAATTTTATAATTTCTTTTTTCCATATCTATAGATTCTTTTATAGATGAAATATTTAATAGTTTGGGTTTAGTGTAAACTGTAGGGCTGTCTGATATTAATGAACCAAGATTATATGAGGTAGTTCCTGTACTTATATGAATTGCACTATTAAAGTAATTAGTCAAACTCTCATCAGTAACAGAATCCTGACTATGCGTGCCTATAACAACAACAGGGAATATTTGTGTATCACGATGCTGTATATGTTCTTTAAAATTTTTAGGTAACTCTAAAGGCACTAGCCAACCCCAAAATCTGTGCCACGTCTTGTAGCTTCTTTAATTGCCTCTGCTAAATCATTTTCTACAAAATCCTGTGTCATTACATTACCTGAAACATTTACCGTAATAGCACCACCTCTACCAGCTTGATTCATGCGATTTAGATTTTCTATCCCTATTGATTCAACTGCGTTTCTACTCATTACAAATTCACCTTGCTCTGCTTCTATCATAGTGCCACCCTGCGAATGTCTGCGACCACCAATAAGCCCGCCTTGTGCAAGTTTTGGAATTTCTGCTTCAATATTCCTAACCGATGCAAAACCCGCAGCTAAAGCTCCTGCTGCCTGTATAAAATTAAACGGAGGAGGAGCGGATGTAAGTGCAACATTATATGCAGCCCAAGCATCTATAACAGCCTGAACCTGTCTTAGTCTTGCGGTAACTTTTATACTTCCTTTTGTAGCCTCATTCAAAGAAGCTAAACCTGCCAATCCTTTAGATGTAGATTGAAGTTTTATTGCAATTAATGCTTTTTCTAAGCCAATCTGCTCAGTCAATAATTGCTTTCTTTTTATATCAGCATCTATTGCCTCTATAGTTCCTGCTTTAATCTGATCTCCTAAATGCACCAATTTTAATTGATTTAACAACCTTTTTGATTCTATTTCAGATACACCTAATTGAGCATTGTGATATTCTTCAGATGCTATTGCAAGTGCTTGTTGTTTTGCAAGAGTAATTGATGCAGTATTATTTACTTTACTTAAACTATCTTCTAAATCATCTGAACCATCACTAAATAAATTAAACTTTTCTATTAGTTCTCCAACAACTAACATTCCTGCAAAAACAATTAAATTCTTTTTAGATATTTTATTAAATGCAACCATTGCTGTCGATGCTTTTCCTGTTGCAACAGCATATATTCCATAAGCAGAAGCACCTGCTATCAATGCTGAAGTATAAGACTTTACTCTATTTTCATCCATAAATTCAGCAAAAGCCTTTACTCCTTTAGCAGATGCCATTATAAGCGGAACAAATACAGTTCCAAGATTTTCACCTAAATCACCAACAGCATTACCCATTTGATCTAATGCGAAATTAAGCGTGGCAGCTTCACCTGTCGCTAATCCGCCAGCCCTTTCCTGAACAGCCTTCAAGGCGTTTTCAAATCTTGCACTTGTTCCTACTGCACCTTCAAACGATACTCCGTACCTTGAAAGTTGATTAGTAGAACTAAAAATTGATTTACTTAACAAGGTAACAGTTGCATTTAAATCTTGATCTAAAAACACAGATAAATCCATAGCAGATTCCATTAACTTTTTAATTTGATCTTGATTTTTGGTATATGCAGCCGCTGTTGCCATTGCAGATATAGTAACTTCATCGCCAAACCTTGTAACCTGTTGCTGTGCAGAAGCAAATTTTAATAATTCTTTTGAAACTCCGCCAAGCTGTATTTCTAATTTTTTCTCTGCCTTCTCCTGCTCTCCGAATAATTTTGTTAATCTACCTATAGTAGTTGCAACCATAGTAGCAGCAAATGATGCAAGTAGTAGTTTTGAACGAAGTGTAGCAAAAGCATTACTTAATAAGCGAGTATTGCGAGTTTGAAGCATTCCTGCCTTTGTTGCAGAACCCATAGCAATCTTTAACTTTTCTAACGCAATCCTATTTCCCTGATATGCTTTTTTAAGAACCCCACTCGAAATGCCAAGCTCTTTCCAAGCTATATTCTGTACTTTTAATTTTGCAGTAAGTGCAGCAGCGGTACTATTAAATTTCTTTGCAGCCTGAGTTGAGCCTGAAGTTCCACCCTTAACCTTCTCTTGAGCAAGAGCAAGGTTATTTAGAGCTTTAATTAATTGTGGATGTCCTTTTGGCTCAAAATTAATTGTTATCTTTTCTTGTGACATCTATCTGATCCTTTTGTTTTTTAGCGAGAGTATTTTTAATGATAAAGGCTTTATCAACCCATTTTGCAGGTTGTTCACCATAGCTACCATTATAGGGCGGAATACCGAACTGCTCGCTGTATATATATCTTTCAACGTCTTTTTGGAGTTCTTTGGATTGAATAATGTTTCGACAACAAAAAAAAGGCAGTTGAGCATTGACCGACTTACCAATATCAAATGCTTTGCCTTTTTCATTATACTCCTTTGCCTCATTAATTAATAAATCAATTACTTCCCATACATCTTCAGCGCATTTAAATATGCGTATTTCATACTTTCCATCTATGCAAATAGGCAATTTTGCCTCATACGGAAATGTATGGTATTGACAGCCCCCACACCATTCCGCATAAATGTTTAATTCGAGTTGGAGGCGTTCCCTTCCCCCGTCAGCAGTTTCTCCTGCATCTTTAGGAAAATTTCAGTTCTCTCTTCAAATGTTAAACCAAGAATAAACTCATCTGTCGCCTGACCATTTAATCCGTTTCTAAGCCATTTGGTAATAGTGGAGTGCATCATCTTCACCCCACTTACATTACCTTTGTCGTCATAGATATACTCAACGCTGTCAAGCATCTCATCTCTTTCATCAAGAGTTACATCCTTAATATTTATCTCACGACCTGATTTTAGTTTTAGTTTTTCCATGATTAATCACTTAAATCAACTATTAATAATTCATCAGTACCATCATCTACTGCCTTTATTGAAACGTCAAGCATCATTATATCACCTTCTGAATACGCTACGTTAGTTAATACTCCATTAGCTGTATCAACACCAAACTTACCGTTGTTTACAATAATAAATGTATTTTCTGCCATTGCAGCAGTTTGAGTATCTAAGTCATTGACTAAAGCCTTTGTATTACCATCATACTTTACTTGACACTCATGCACAACAGAGCATTCTGCTCCTCTACCTACAGTAGCATAACCTGTAGATGTTATACCTGAAAATACAGCAGGATAATCAATGGTAGTAGTAAAGCTATTTAGAACTGCATCAGTATTATAAACCTTAATTCCACTTGCAGAAGCTAAAGTTGTACCAGTAGTATTTGCATAAACTGTACTTCCAGCAGCAGCACTAGAATTTAAATCAGGAACTTTTCCTGTTTGCAAAGTAGCAGACCATTTGTATCTCCCACCCTCTGTTCCAGCATCCGCAGATATTGTAAAGCTAGTAACTACGCATCCAAAAAGCTCTAATCCTCTTTGATTGGAAACATCAGACGGTTGCAATATTACAGTTAAAGATGATGCGTTATTTGTTACAGCTGCGCCATATAGCTGAGATACTATCTTATGCCCACTTGCGATTGTTTGGTTTGTGTCATCTGCCTGAGCAGCTCCACAAATATTAGCCAATAGTAGTCTATGTCCTACATCATCATGTAATGTACCTGATAGACTTAACTCAACTACTCTCATTTTATTATCTTGAAAAAAATCTTCATCTTTCAAGGTATGCCCAACTCCACTTCTAACATCCATTACCTGCGTAACATTAAGTGATGGAAATGATATTGAATCAACATCTAATTGATTCATATTAGAAGAATGTATGCCTGTACTTCCAGCATTAGTTGCATCAGATATAACGAAGCATTTAAACTCTTTAGGTGAAAAAGCGTGTGCTACCGTTGCCATTATTTATCTCCTTTCTTTTTTTTAGAAGAAGTAACTACTACTTCTACTAAGCTACTGATTGAATCAGGAATAGCTTTAACCTCTATCTCATTTCCTGCATTTAATTTATCCCAATCATTTTTACTTGTACCGCATTCTTTCCAACAGTTTGGAAGGTTAGAATTTTTATCTATTAATTTTACTTTCATATAATCTCCTTATCCAAGATTTCCTAAGTGCATACATTTGTAATCCCATTCTACAACATACATATCATCCTCACCTGCATTTAATTCTGTGCTTTCAAATCTGCAATTAAAAGCCTGTGAACTGTCAGATAATGTCATAGTTACATTATCATGTATTAGAGCCTCTATTCGTGATACTGTGCGAAGAATATGATCTAACGCATTATCTCTCACATTAGCTTCTAAAAAGTAATACAAAACCTGTACTGTAAATTCTCTAGTTTCAGAGGTGGTATTATACTCTATCAGACCTGACCCTGTTGGATTAAGTTGCAAATAAGCAGAGCCTACTGGAGCATGATTACCTTTATATATAGGTAAAGCACCCTTAAATTCAGTTCTTAGAATGTTCTCTAATTTATCAAGAATATTCTTCCAGTTGTTAGTAAAACTT
>CEUI01047487.1_pt1 | contig 17345 bp, 38 predicted proteins | sample 531411 | NCBI WGS metagenome assembly CEUI01 (sample SAMEA2622841, study PRJEB7988) | marine metagenome | isolation source: saline water (ENVO:00002010), including
GAGGATGGAACCGAAGAAGTCTGCGTTCTCTGGTCAGGCTCCAGTGAACCCGGAATGAGTTTTTCACTCAATCCTAGCCCGGTATTCCCCGAAGGCAAAACAAAGAAAGATGGGGTCGATCTATGATGGACGGGATAGTTTTAGATGGACTCCTAGCGATGGTAATGCTGCTTCTCGGGTTCATCCTTCGACGCATCTTTTCAATCACAGACTCTCTTCGGGCCGAAGATAGAAAACTTCTGGAACGCATCTCAAAGGTGCAGACGGAGTATTTGTCAAAGGTCGATTTTGAGAGGGCGGTCACGCGGATCATTGATTCAATTAATCGGCTTGAAGCCAAAATTGACAAGTGAATGGATTGGCTCTCGTTGAAATTGTTGGAACACTCTGGCCGATCTTGGTTGGCCTGATTACTCTGATTTTTGTTTTGTCTCGGTTGTGGACAGATGTGGAATCCTTGAAAGAAAAAGTGCGTGACCTGTTTCGCTTACATAACGATCGAGAACGATGAGCGACGAACAACCAATCAGTTTAAGTGAGCGTACATCGGTTGGCCTTCCTCTTAAAAATTTAATTGCTATCGGTTTTTTAATCTCAGCCGGTACATACGCCTTTTTCGGTATTGAGGAGCGTCTTAACCAGTTAGATATGCGCCTCACGCTAACCCAAGCATCTGTGGATGCTAACTCTCAGTTCAGTGAGGAGCTTCAACGAGGGACTGTCTCAACCAGTGCATCCCAAGAGGCTTTCCTAATCTTGGAACACGTTAGCCGCCAAGTTGCTGTGCTTGAGAAACTGCAATCAGAAGCTACCGCTGCGCGTAACGAAGCCGCGTCTAATGCAAAACAAAATGCCCTTGGTGTTTCCTTTCTCGCCCAACGACTAGACACGCTTGAAGCAAAACACGAAAGATCCATAGAGAGCCTTCGTGATCGTTTTGCAGATTTAAAAAACGGAGGAACACATTGATGGAAGTCGTATTGTTCACGCTGGTGCTGTACTTGAATGACGCGCCAAAAGAATGGATGGCATATCACGAGAATGACTCTGGCGAATGGACAGAGATGAATTTAGCTGGATGCCTTGCCATGCGCCGAACACTTAAAAGACAAGGATGGCACGACTCTGAGGGCGGTCGATACGCCTGTGAGAAACGTAGGGTCACAACCCGCGTGAATTGGGAAGGGCGAACAGTTATAGACAAATTGGGAGAGAAGGCTTGACAGTTTTCGACTCTACCCACGCCAAAGGGAAATATTGGCGACACGCAAAACGGGCCGGATTTATCTCCGGCCTTTTTATTGGAACAGGACTGATTGGGCTTGTGCACATGATTTTCCCGTTCTTTCTGCCGGAGGTTATGACCTTGGCTAACAAACGGATAAGCCGGGAGCTTGAAGTTGCGCTCTGTGCCTGTCCAGAGGAAGGGAAATGAAAAAAAAATGGCGAAGGCTAGAGTACAAAACAAAGGTCATCATCATCGCTGGTTTCGGTGCGCTTATCTTCTTCTCTATTGTCTGGGGCTGATCGGTTGCGGGACGATCAAGAAAGCGGGAGTGGTAGCAACAGCAGCCGGGACGGGTGCAATTGCGGGGACTGTATTCAGTGGGGGTGTAGCTGCGCCGATACTGGGAGCCACGACGAGTGCCTTTGTGGTAGATGCAATAACGGAAGTGACGAGTATGTCCCCCACTACTATGGCTGAGTGTCCCGCTCCAGTCACAGGGTTCTGGCCTCTTATGGGACAAGTGATCGAAACCGGGGGGTGGTTATTGGCTGCTGTGATCTTGGTTCCGTTAATCATGGGCTATCTAATTCCTAACGGACTGGAGAAGAAAAAGAAAACGTGAGAAAAGCCCTTCTTTTCTTACTAAGCTGTTTTATCCCCCTTGCAGCAGCAGACATATTTGGTTCAAGAGCGAGCTTCCTCCTACACAACGATTTAAAAAACTGGATGTCCTTGTCCTACCTGTCTAATAACGTAGACGATGCGTGGCGACAGAGAGTTGAAAACGCGCTTATCAATCAGGGTGACACCCACATTTACATTTACTCCCAAAACGGTGATGACGGAATTGGCAATGTCTCTCCGCAACCAGACTGGGAATTAAGGTTAGACCACCTTAACAACAGGGGTCTACGTCCTGTCATGTGGTTGATGGCAGATGACTCTCCAAACCTAGCTTCCAAGCCTCTCTCAGTCCACAAAGCACACAACGCTGAGATGGTGCGTAGGTTCGACAACAAAGTAGACGGATACGTCATTGGTTTAGAAGTAGATGAGTATTGGTCAGCGGCCCAAGTCAGGGAAATGGTCGCAGATCTTAAAACCAAGACAAACAAGCCTGTTGGCGTCCACCTTACTCCCGGCGTTAAGCCAGGATATTTCGACAATGCCGACATCATCTATCTCCAAACAGGTTTCGGTCTGAACGAAGCTCAGTTCCGGGCAAGGGTAAAAGAGGGGTTGGCTCTCGGTAAACCTGTCGTAGTAGCCGAATACAGCATGGATTCTTCTTCAACCCTTGCAAAACGATACGGAGACATAGCTTGCGAAATGGGAGCCGTGGGAACTGGCAACGGCAGAAACGTGGAGTCGTGTGGTCAACGCCAAGCCAAGAAACAGAAGTGGTATCAGAAATACGAAACAGAGATGGTAGTCGGTGGAGTGGCTATGGCTTCCCTTTTTCTCGTATCACGGTACGACTTACCGTTGACGCTCCGGGCTACCGAAAAGGACTACGAGATTGGGACGAGCAAGAAGATTGGTAGCCACACTTTCGGATTGACCTACAGTGAAAACAGGGCGATGGCGACCTATCAATTCGATTTCTAGTGGGTGGTGCGGTATAATCACCTTTGCCAACTAAAAGAGGACACCTAGATGGCAAGAGTGCTTGTTATTGGCGATACGCACTGCCCGGTAATGCACAAAGGATATGTATCCTTCCTCCAAAAAATAGCTGATAGCTGGTCCGTCGATAAAGTTGTCCATATCGGGGACATGGTCGATTGGGCCAGCATCAGTTACCACCCTAAAGCCCCCAGCCTTAAAAATTCAGAAGTTGAGTATGAAAAAGCAGCTAAACAAGTAGACAAGATCTACGCTGCTTTCCCAGAGGCCACATGGCTAATCGGTAATCACGATGCGCTGACAGAGCGTCAGTTGTTTGATGCCGGTCTACCGTTCTCTGTTTTGAAGGACTATAAAGAGATGTGGGCGGTCCCCAATTGGGAGATTATCCCCAGGTACGGGCAAAAGGTGATTGATAGCGTCATCTATATGCACGGTGACAAGGGCAGGGGAGGCAGGTTCCCGGCGATCGCCAACGCCGAATCAGAGTTCCAAAGCGTAGTCCAAGGCCATGCTCACTCCGCTGCTGGGGTGATGTACGGTGCTAACAACAACCTCCGCTATTTCGGAATGCAAGTGGGGTGCGGTGTGGACTACACCAGCGCCGCCATGAGCTACGGACACAAGTATCCCAAGAAGCCGATCCTCGGCTGTGGAATCGTTATAGACGGCACTACCGCTGTCTTTGAGCCCATGCACCTGGGTAACAAGTACGGTGTGCTGAAATAGGGGGTGACCCCGTGAAGCAGTTATACCAACCAGATAGATTTCAAGAAAATCCAGAATTAAGGACAACCCATTGTCCCGTATCAGTAGGAGCTACTATGCAAACACCTTACCGCATCCCCGACTTTCAAGACCGCATTTTGAACGGAAAAAGTAAACGGGAACGCGCCAAGGTGTTAGCAGAATTCGCAATCCAGACGGGATTGTGTTCCGACAATCCGGATCTTTGGCATCTCGTCCACAAAGACTTTATCGAGCCCGCAGAGAATCCCAAGCCGTGACACTGGTTGTCGTGGAGTGGCGCGATATCATCGCGTACAGTGGCTGGGAGAAAGCGGCAGAAGCCACTTGCCCAACCCTCTACTCTGTCGGCTGGCTCGTCTCCCGCAATCAGGACACCGTAAAGATTGCGAACTGCCTGGACCCGGATGACTTCTCTGGAGATTCAAAGGATGACGAAAAGCCTGTCCCGTACGGAATCACTGCCTTCCCCGCCGGTTGTGTGGTCAACATCACCACGATCCTAGACGGCGATTTTAAACACCTTTCCCAACCCCAAGATTCTCGTTAACTCTGCATCCCACCACAACAGGGCTTCCTGCTTTTGTTTATCGTACTTGTACTGGTTATAAACAGCCTGGGTTCCGGGCTGAATGTGACTCAGCAAAACGTCGTGAATGTTTGAATTAGGGAACGCCTCTGCGACCCTCGTACAAAGTGTGCGCCGGAAGTCGTACTGCCGAACACCTTCTGGTTCGTGACGATCGGCACTAGGTAATCCCACCAATTCCCGCGCTCTATCAAAAGCCTGACCTCCTTGCCTGTCTCCGATCGGTTGGTTTCCTTTTGTAGTGCTTGGAAACATAAAACCCTCTTCGTGTTTAAAGAGAGATCTAGCTAACGGAGTCAAATACACTCGGAAATCGTATTTTCGTGTTTTTGACCTACCCCGAGGGAATGTCCACCATTCTCCCTCAATCTCTTTGCTATGCATTTTTGCAATTTCTTTGGGACGGCACCCGGTTAAAAGCACCATCTTCGCGGCGTAAGATCCGGGGTGATCATCAAACGCGAACCAAAGATCTTTTATTTCACCGTTCGTCAAAACTCTGGTTCGTACCGGCTTCTCGTCGTGATCAATATCATCAGACGATTTTCGTCTAAGTGCAAAAGCGACCGAATACTGCAAATACCCTGCCGTTATGCTCCAGGTAAATAGGGCAGAAATCGCCGCCTTGACATTCCCAGCAGCGGACGGGGTCTTGGTTTTGTGAATCTTCTCAATAATCGCCTTTAGATCCTGATATGTCACATCCTTTATCGGCATCTTCCATATTGGTGACTGGGATACGTGGCACTTCATGCAAGACTTGTATCCTGAATAAGTGCTTTTCGCCAATTCATATTGAATGTCTTTCAGCCACTGCTCTGCCGCAGTCTCTACGCTTACCTCATTCTGCTTCGCCAGCCGCTCCTGCCTTATCTCTTGCTTTCTTTTCTCTTTCTCGTAGAGGGGGTCTAATCCTTTTGCTACATCCCCGCGTGCCTTGCGATACTCTTTTAGTATCTCTGCTTGGCTAAGGTCCGGGTACTTCCCCAAAGGCAGCTTGGACCGCGTCCCGTCAACGGAATATTTATAGTAGATAGATATGCTGCCAGTCGGATTTACGCGAGCGTATAATCCCGTCTCCCTTAAATACAATTCATACCTTTCTTCGGTTATTTCAATTTCAGAAAATTTCATTTCGGTGCCCCCTCGGTGCCCCTTTTAAAATGAGAACTGGAGCGCACTAGTTGACACTGTATGATACTAGGTGACACTAAGGTGACAGTTGCCAATGCGCGGTTTATTGAATATTACTAGCTTTGAGAGTGCTAGTTTAACGCGAAAAAGACTATGATACTAGGTGTCAGCCGGTGTAGCTCAGTTGGTAGAGCAGCGCATTCGTAATACGCTCCACCCCCTTTAAGAATCAACTACTTAGCGTCGTGGGGACGCCTCGGTGCCCGCTTCGGTGCCCCTTCTAGGTCACGGACCCACGTTTGCAGGTCCGTTAATCTCCAGTAACTCGACCTTTCGCCGACCCGAACCAATGGGGGAAAGTTCGGATCGGATTTTAGAAGCCGATAGGCGGTGGTCTTTGAGATGCCTACGACATCTTGGATGCGTGATGGTGCAACCAGTAGCGGTGATGGTTTGTTCATTAACGTCCACAACTCCCCTCTTAAGGTCATTTAATTGGGGGCCCCCCAATAACGTCTACAACTCAGGAGCATCGTATTTTTTGCCCGTGTCCCGCTCGTAGAATTCCCCGAAATTAAACCCGTCTACAGGAAACTTCAGCAACAGGAACGAAACGATATTTCTCCGGGCTTGAGCCATATCTTTTTTTGTCAGACCCATTACAGGGCCATTCGCAAATATCCACCAGGTTAAAACTATCTGGATTTTTTCCGATTCTGGTGCGTCATTCCCCAAAGCACCTTTCCATCGTTCTTTCGGAATTCCCAAGTTCTTAACCCATTGTTTTGATTTGGCATCACCGGATGATGCTCCGTCGATCTCTTGCATAAAGAATTCCTCGCGGATTTTTGGATCTTCCAAATAAGTCCAAAATCGCTCACAGATTTCTTTTACGCCATCCACAATCAGTTCGCCTTGCGGCGTTTCTTGCCATCTCATGGGGACCCCTCCAATAACGTCTACAACTCAGAACGGAAGGTCGGTATCGTCTTGTTCCACTTTCTCAAACCCGGTAAACCCACCAGAGCGAATTTTCTGGACCGCCTGCAGATAACACGCCGTCCCTTTGTTCGAGCCTTTCTCCCAAGTGCTTAACGCGATTCTGGCCCGACAGATGTCACCGTGATGGATGTCCGTTTTAGGTATCTCCTCGTTCGAGCCATTGACACACTGCACCTCAAACTTCGACTTGGCCTTACACAATATCTTGCCGTCATCGTATTGCCCTGTACCTTCTTTTAAGGGGTAATACTTCCCCCCGTTGTGAACCTCATCAGCAGCAGTTTGTAATTGCTTATGTCCTTCAGAGTCCTTATCGAACTTCATTGTAATCGAGTATTTCCCGGTGGAAGTTCCATCAAACTCCTCATGCTGTGCAAGAGACGGAAAACTTACTTCAAATTCGTCAGTGAGAATTTCAATTTTTGGCATTTCTTAGTTCCTTTATTTTGGTACGTAACTCTTTTGCAACTTCTCGCTGGAAGTGGTCGAGATCATTCATCTGGCGACAAAACTTGCGCCATTTCGGGTTAAAGTCGAAATCAATGATTTCAAGTTCCCCGTCATCCGTTTTCGGAAGCCGAAAAATAAATAGCTTCTTTACCTTCTCTTGGTGACACTGCTCGTAAGCCGTGGCATACAGTGCAACCTGGGCGATCATTTCCTCGGTGAAGACCTTTGAGGTCTTGAAGTCTCCGAGGCAGAGATTGCCTTGCAAGCGGAAAACGAGATCCAGGGTGCCGGTATAGTCGAACCCCGACGAGGGGTCGCAGTAATAGATAACCTCTTCCGACCCGAGGTACTCCGGCTGGTTTTCTTCTTCCCACGTAAGGAAGGCGTTGAATGCGGCACGTGCCCCGGTATGGGTCGGTGCGGGTGGTGTTTCGCTGCCGTCCATCCTGGCGTTGACAAACTTCTCAAGTGTTTCATGAACAAGGGTCCCTGTTTCTTTTGCCTCGGACGAAATGCCCCAATGAGCGTTGGTAATCGACTTCACCATCTTCTTGATCGTGAGTTCGTCTAAAGAGGCTTCCTTCGTCATTACCTTCGACAAAATTTCCTCTGCTTTTTGACCGGCACACCGGCCAGCCCAGTTAGCTGCAATCGAGAATGAAGGGCTTGCAAACCTCTGAGCGACTTTTGTCCCCCCGGATAGTTGTTTGCCGTTCAACCAATAGCGGTGCTTTTCATCCAGATCAATTTCTAGTTCGCCGTCAGGCCGTTTAATCTTGTGGAGCAAAGTAAGCCCTCCGTACGTCTATGGGTTCGATCTTGTGTTTTTCAGCGACTTCCAAAATGGCTTTAGCTCGCAGCCGGTTGTCTTCCTGTCTCAGTGCTGACATCAGGGCGTCACATACGCTGTCAGCGGTCAGGGCCCCATCTGATTTCAGTTGAAAAAACTTCTCATCTACATCTCTCGCAATCTGATCTTCATATTTCATGTAGTAGTGCCTCCAATCTGGCGATGAAATCGCTTGCCTCCAGTTTTGACAGATCTGAAGTGGGTCTGGCGATTTCCGTTTGGACTCCATTGATAGTGACCTCCTTGGTTCCTAGTAAGTTGAGCTTGGCGTATTCTTTTATCTCTCCCACCGTGTGGCCGGTCTTCGCCGCGATTTCCCGAAACAGAACGTGCATCTGATCGTTCTGGGGATTCGATCGGCGTTTCGGGCGTATCCACGCCTCGTAGTTGCCTTTCTCCAACCCTAGAGCGGTGAAGAAGTTAATCCGCTCCATCGTCGAGGGTTTGATGTCGATCCTTAGCTGATCTTGATGACGTTCTGACATCTCAGATGCTCCAGATAGGCGAGGGTCGCCTCACAGTGGATTGCGCGAACAAAGTCGTTCTCTAAGATGCGGGTACGGCGATCGGCCTCATCATGGCAAGATGAGCAGGCTGGAGCCCCCCAGATGGTTGGTTTCCGTCCTATCCCAGCGCCAAGCCGTATGCTGCGATAGTGGGCAAATACAACCGTCTGCGTGTTTCCGTTACAGACTCCGGGGAGCGCCAGCCAGCATCTTTCGTCTTTTGCAGACCGAGTGACCCGCCTTATTAACTGTTCTGGGACCGGGACTTTTTGATTTGCCAAGTCGTGGCTTTCCGTCCGGTGACGGAGCAGGGGCGGTTCCCCACCCTTTGGATCAGTCCCGCTCTTTCTAGCTCTGGGAGACGCTTAGAAGCGGTGTAACGCTCGGCCTCTAGGGCTACGTCTAGCTCCCGTGCGGTCATGCAACTACGCTGACCGATTAGGATTTCCAGGATTTCCTGCTTTTGGACTGAGTCGAGGCCGGACGCTTTCATCGCGTCGGCGGCTATTTTTGATGTTTCTGGGTCTAATGCTCTATACATAACTGTTTAATCTTTGTTGGTGTTCAAGAGGTGTCAAATGTAACCCGAAAGGTTATCAAGTGTCAAACGGCAACTTCGTAGAAAAAAGTTTCCTCTAACCGTTGACTTCTCGGAATCAATTTTTTATTCTTTGCCCATAAGGAGTTTTGATTGGGTCCATAACCACCCTCAATACGCAAAGGATACGGAACAATGACCATTCATCAAACTAATCTTTGGGCTGCACTTTTTTGGAAAACAAACCAATGGCGGTATCGACACAAGATGCACGGGCGCACGCAAATATTTCTTGCGGACTGTGGGGTGCGATTACCTCATTGGGCGTTGATAACTCAAGGCTTTCGACTCGTTTCCATTGGGTGGAATCACAGAAAACACATTTTCGGGCCAGTGTACGACCTAGCAACCCGTAGAAAAACGAAACGATTAGGTCGCGAGAACATACAAGCCGGGTGGGGTGGCGGGTTGTGCAACGCATGGGCAAAGGAAGCGGGGTCACGCTATGAACGCGGTGCGCCAGGAGAGCATCAAGACAATCACCTTTTTGGCGTAAGCGACGAATCGTGGGTGCGTTTTAAATGGGGTTGGCGACAAGCGAGACACACCGTTCGGGGTTGGTCAATGGCCGCAATTGTCAAGTGGTTGACGGCACGGAAAATGCAAGACCAATCGCCCCAAGACAGATGGAGCGTCGGGTGTCCCGAATGGTACGCCTCGCACCAACCCTGATTTATTTACTTTTACATCTAATAGGAGAAAAACATCAGAAAACCACAGAAAAGGTAAATAAGTTAAATGGACAATCTTCGATGGGGGGCGGCCCCACAAACAAGCGACCCCCAAGAGGTAACAAGGGGATTTTTCACACTCGCCGGGATTGATTTCTCACATATCTCGGACTGCACAGAGAGTTTCGCAGACCTACTAGGGTTGAGTACCGGACAGGTTCTCGGCGGCGACATTCTCGATTTCACACCTCCAACATTCCAACAGGACACAGCGTGGGCTCACGCAGAACTGTCAGCCAAAAACAAGGTGACGTTCTACGAAGCGTTGGAATTTGTCACCGGACACCTGATCCCGCTAAAAATCAGCGCAGTATTTCTGCCTGATGTGGGGGTGACCGTGTGTTGCGCCGAGAAGGTGGAGAAGCTCCCGGAAAAAGGTGAACAGCCCTACCAGACGAATATGGGCGCTAAACTGACAATGCTTAAGCCGAGATAACGTCCAGGTAATCGGCAATTTCTTTTCCATTCCCGTGCGTGTAAATGGCGGCTGTAATTTTCGCCATCTGCGCCGGGGTGATGGAGGCGTCCCTATCTTTAACCTGTTTAAAAAGGTCGGTCAAAATTTGGCTGAGTTTCTCTTTGTCAATCTCTGCGCCTTTTACGGCGTAGCGTAGCTCGGCAGGGTGGACCCCCAGCACTTCGGCACATTTGTCGATCTTCAGATCCGGCATTCTCTGACTGAGAGAGAACCAACGGTATACCTGCTGTCGGCTGACGCCCACCATTCTCCCAAACTCGGCGGGATTTATCCCACGTTCCCTGCATAATTCCTTGACTCTTATTGCGGCTTGTTCGTGCGCTTCACTCATATGTGGTGACCGTTAAGCATTGTTTGACACCCACACTCTGAATCCCGCCGGGGCAAATGTCAACCTCGTAAGATTACGAAATCCCTAATTAGTTTTCTTGACATCCCTGATAGGTGTCGCTAGAGTTGACAAAGACAACCGTGAAGTGTCTCCTCCTCCCGCTTGGTTGTCACTGAGCCCCCCCTCGCGGGGGGCGCTTTTTCGGGAGCGCCAGGGATGCGAAATGGGGTGGAACACCGGTAGCCCAGACCCTTGATCCCAGAAGTCCGGCTAGTCCTGCTCTGACCTGCCGCCGTCAACAGGCACCGTGCCATTTTATATGCGCCGCCCATTTGGGTGTTGAGCCTTCGCTCAAGGGGATGATCACTAGCGTGATCAGTTACAGGGGACCCGACCTAGTGCTTAGGGCACGGGGAAGGGCGGCAGCTATGTAGTTATGAGTCTCAGAAAGGCAATAAACGAGAAATGCAAGGACTGCATCTATGACCCATTTGAACCGGGCAGGTGGATAGAGCAAGTGGCCGATTGTGAGATAAGTTCCTGCCCTCTTTGGCCTGTTAGGCCCACCCCCAGGCAAACATCGCCTAAAGGGCCGGGAAAGACATCAAAACGACGTCTTTTACCTCCCGGGCAGGATACCCCTGTACCTACCCCTAGGGTCGAGACATACCCCGGGAAAAACACCAAATCGGTGTCATAAATGGGCATAGCGGGCAAATCATCAGAAGAGCTAATTAAGGAGCTTCCCGAGTGGAAGCAGAACGACTTTCGGGAGTTTTGGGCGATCGGCTGGCGATCTGGGTCGAAACAGCAGTGCGTAGTCGCTTTCGATCGAGCGGTAAAGGACCGGGAACTGTCCAATCAGATCCTCGCTGCCGGGAAAAGATACAAGCAGCTTTGTCAGAAAAACGATACCCCCCTGACGATGGGTTCTACGTGGCTGAATCAGGCTAGGTGGGAAACGGTCCCGGTTGTCAAAGAAAAAGAGAACCAATCAGAAACGTGCGAATGCGGTGCCCCTGCAACCCAAGATACGGGCCAGTGCGATAGCTGCTGGGCAGATAAAAACTCTAAACAGTTCTACAACGGCGAGGAATTGCCCTACAAGCTGGTATTGGCGGCAAAACTCAAAGAACTGAACCTTTACATACGAGATGGTGAAACCAGAGAAGATTTTTCCAACCGCTGCCGAGAAGAATTCAACCGCCGGAAACGAAGTTCTTTTCACCAGTAAGCGGTCGCAATGGGAGTGGATAAAAGAACACGGAATGGGTGATGTTCTATTGGCAATCAGTGAGGCATTTGGAAAGCCGGACAGAGTAACGTGCTATCGCCGACTGCAAGATCGCTCAAAAAGCTGAGAGATGAGGGCTGGGAACCTTGGGTGGTTGAGGTTTTTAACCACTTTACGAAGAAACGACGGGATTTATGGAATGTCGCAGACATCATCGCCTACAAAGAGAACGAAATATTGCTGGTACAGGCGACGTCAGCCTCAAATGTCTCTGCCAGGGTTAAAAAAATCGAAAACAGCGAGCATATCGACGGATTGCGGGACGCTGGATTCCAGATCGAGGTCTGGGGATGGCGAAAAAGCGGTAATCGTTGGGTATGCCGACAGGTGGACTGCTCATGAAAAGTTCTAGTTACGTTCCCAAAGCGGGAAACGGTGAAAAAGTCAGTTTTACAACTACAGATGGAGAAACAGTGACAGTTTTTAAAACTTTTTTTAGTTCGATCTCAAGAAACGGGACTAGTGAGGCGACGGTCACGCTAATTGATCACGCCGAGTACAAAGTTGCGGATTTTGTCGCCGAAACACTCATACAGGAGCTATTTAAATCATGAAAACGCAAACGACAGAAGGTTGGATCTTTCATAAAGAGTGGCGCGGCATATTTTTGCCGGTAAAGGTCGATGTGACTAACAGAAAGGGCCAAGCGGGGGTGTTAAACGAGGTTCCAACCCCAAAACGCGAGCATGGATACCTGAAATTTGCACTCCCAGGAGGCGACGAAATTGCTGAATCGGAAATCTAGGTTCTCGGACGAGCAAATCGAGGAAATTTACGTCGATCTACGCGCCGGTCGATCCAATAGCGCAATCGCGGACGACTTTGGCTGCTCTGCTGCATATATTCGGGACATAAACAATGGTAAATACTTCAAACGGAAAAATTTTGACTACCCCATCAAGCAAACTCGTCATAAAGAGGTCCGGCGTGGCGACTCAGATGAGCCATCTCCATTTAGGATACTGCGAGAGGTTTAATCACACTTTTCCGCTTTACGACTTAGATGGGCTTGTGGTGATGATGATGCGAGATGGGATGAGTTACGAGGAAGCTGTCGAATACTATCAGTACAACTACGTGGGGGCTTGGACGGGGGAGGATACACCCGGATTCTTTGTTGGAACTACTAAAACTCCTTTCGCCGAGTTCCCCGAGACTTGAGCGAGGCTCCGGACAGCCGGAGATAACATGGGAGGACGTTGCAGCAGCTTTAGGGTCACTGCCCCCGCTGACTACGCTGTATGCGAGAGTAATTTACCTACGCGAGGATCACCTACGCGAGAAGCTAGTCGCCGAAATCATCCCGATCGCCGTCGAGGCGGGCTGGAGACAGTCGGACACGGGAGAAGTCATCGCCGAATCCCGGCTGCATGACCTTATCAACCTAGCGATAGACGAGGAGCGTTCCGACAAAGCAAGATGCAGGGCCTGTAACGGGGTAGGGCGTATCGGCATTCACGTATGCGAGAAGTGCAAAGGTGCGGGATTGCGCCGCCCTACGTTGGCCTCACGGGCGCGAGCGTTGGGCATCACGCCAAAAGCATTTAAAAAATCTTGGCTGCGAGATTACGAGGAGATCATTTTGCCAATCGTGACGTATCTTGCAATGGATCTCGCGATGCTGCGAACCAAGGTAGGGTAGTAAGGTCCCTGTTTTTATGTTATATTATTTACTATAGAGAAGTTATGTGCGGCCGGGTTAATTCCCGGCTTTTTTATTTGTGGGCCGGTATTTTGTGGACGGTCTAACCGGCGAATACCTCGAACTTGACCTAGACCCGGACTTTGCAACTCATTTAGGCTACACGGAGGCGCACGGGCGAAAAGTGACCGACCACGAATGGGAAGGGGCCCAGGACCCCGCGTGGCGGGAGCGGGAGAAGCTCGACAAAAGGCTGGGCGATTTCGTTATCCCAAAAAAAAGACCCGGTTAGACCGGGCCTGAGTGGGACTTTAAGAGTTACCCTTCACTAAAAATAACAACGGCTTCGTCAAATTGCCAATCAGGTGTGTCAAAGCTGTCAAAAGTGGGGTTTTCCAAATCGAGGGCTGCAAGCAATTCTTTGCCGCCCCAACACTGCCACGCTTCATCACCTTTCAGGCCATTCTCTTTTTCGTCGCTCAAAAATGGCCGTTGGTGGGTCAAAGTCACGCGGCTATTTTTAGTTGCAAGATCCCAAGATCCGACTTCCGAAGTGTATATTTGTTTGAAAATTGCAAACTTGGCTAACACGTTTTCCGCGTTGGTTTTTTCTTTTAGCACGTTGCAATCGGAGTCTGAGATTTCCCACCACTGGCCGCGAAAGTAAAGACGGCTTTCCCCGGTTTCCGGATGTGTCGATTCCCATGCTTGGGTCTGAGAGTCCCAAGACAGTGGTAAGGTTACGATTTCCCAATCGTTGGGGGTTGTGTTGATTAAAGTGGTCATCATGCCTCCTTACGCCATCCCGGCCAGTTTTAAAACTTCGGTTTGCAGAGCGTCCGGTAGCTGCCAAAACTTCCGGCCCGAGTGTTTACCGAAGCCGGATACTGCTAGATCACCATCATCGGTCATCCAAGCGATTAAGGCATCTTTGACTTCGGACCGCTTCACGGTCTCGACCTCTTCGCCCGAAACAAAAATATCCGCGTCCCCGCCGGAATATTGCACGGTGATAGGGTCGCCTTTTGTGATTTCATACAGCGTATCGTCGTTTGCCATTTCGATGCGCTTAACTTCAAAGAAGGTTTCGGTATCAGTGATGTTTTTCATTTTCGCGCCTCCATTTGTTGATTTGGCGTTCCAAATCTTTACGTTTTCGCGTGATAACTGTTTCGTCTGTTTCTGTGATTCTGTAAAAATCAAGAATCCAGTCTATTACTTCTGACGGGGTATTAAAAAAATCTTGCAGCCCATCCCCCATGTATTGAACATTCCACACGGGGAACGGGCCACTAATCGTCCCGATTGCATCGTCGCTAGATTCAATCAAAGAGATCTCGAAAGAGTTATCTTTTGTCATTAACGGCTTCATGGTGAAATTTTACTCATTTTTTAGCTCCTTTTTGTGGGTAGGATAAAGCCCCGCATTTAGGGCACTCTTTGTCCGTCAAAATTCCGTAAGTATCGATCCTTTGATCGAGATCGACCGCTTGCGGGAAACTGTCACGCGGGCCCTCATGCCCGCAGTTGTCGCAGATAAAAATGGGTGAGTTTTTGCAGGATTCGATTTCTTGCAAAGCCTCGACGGCTAATTGTTTAACTAAAGCCCGAAACCAATCGGATTCCGTTTGGATATCGAGGCGGTGAACGACTTCTTCTTCTATCCGTTTATTAAATGCGTCGGAAAGCGCCCGGTTGTCTCTCATAACGGCCGCCCCGTCACAGGGTCGATTAGATCCCCGGTGCCTGCACAGTGTTGGCAGTGGAAGTAATCAATCGGCGGGCCTTTGTCCCATATGTGGTCATAGTCAAGGCCGGTCCCGTCGCAATGCGGGCATGGTTTGTCAGAAAAACGATACCCCTTAATCGGTTTGTCTGGTTTCATTTTCTTAACCCCGAAACTGATCGATAGTTAATGGAGACGTTCGACCCGCCGACTTTTATGGCGTGATCGAACGCTTGATTGAGCCCGCGAGAGTCGCCCGCGAGCGCTGCAAACGACGCCGACATGGTGCCGTCTGGAAGTATCACAACGTGCAGATTTATATCGCCGCCGCGAATGGTTTTAATTTCTACTTGCATCAGTCGCCCCTCACTATCTGAAGGGCGGACATGACGCCGCCCCGGTTGGCACCCGCGAGAATGAGCGCGGACGCGAGAACGCCCGCGACTTGCGGGTCATGTTTGGAAAGCAAAGACAGATAAAGGCCGTAGTTGCCTTGCGTGGTCTGATACGGCTGCGCCTCGATCCGCTCGACTTCGGGCCTGAGATCTTCTGCCAGTTCAGCAGTGATTTGTTTAAGTTTTTTTTCGTCTTTCATTTGGTCAACTCCGGCTTAAATTCGTAGTCATCATCGAAATAGTCGTAAGCGCTCATATTTAAATTGTGTTTTTTTGCCAAAATCTGAAAATCCCTTAGCCTGTCTTTTGCACACTGCCAAAAATAATAAGCGACGGCGTCATCGTCTTCTAAGTAATCGTCCTCGTCGTCACAGTAATCGTCTTCGTATTGATCAGGATTTTTTGAAAGGGTCAGCATCTCCTCAATCGTGTGAAGTTCTTCGGCCAGTTGCTTAGGCAATTGTGATATTGGTTTTAAATCTCGAATCGGCTCGCCTTCTGCCGCGAGTTCAAGGGTTGCCGCTTCGCCATTCTGTTTGTAGAAATACGAGAACAGGTGAAAATCTTTGGCTTTGGCTCGCTCGTGGTTCTTTTCGTCGGTGGCCTGCTTGTACGTTTGGTAAAGTATCCAAAGAGAATCGTTAGTCATTTGCTTAACTCCTTTAGTGCGAGATCCAACAAATTGGCGGCTTCGCACAGATCGCAATCACACTCGGCAATCTCTTCTGACTGCCAACCGTCGTGTGCGTTCTCCCAAAGTTGGCTAACTCTGTTAAGCGCTTCTTTTAGCGCCTCGATGGGACTGATTTCTGGCTTTTGTGTTTTGTCTTTCATTTGGTTAACTCGGTTTACTAGTGGTAAAGGTTTCACCGTATGCGGCACTTAACCGCTGAATTTCGGCGTCCAATTCGATAATCGTTGGCCATTCCTCTTCGGGGCAGACCCGGAAAGGGTTATCTAGGTCTAACGTTGCGAGCGGATCATATTTGCGCATTAGTTCGTGCAAACGGACCCGCGTTTTACCTATTGAATCGATAATGATTGCTCTGATTTTTGTGTCTCTCATTTGCTTAACTCCTTGTTGATTGCTTTCTTCTGGTTTCCGTGGGCACGGAATCCAATCAGATAATCCCGGCTGTGATCGGCGCATAACAGGCAAGTAGCACAAGTAACCCGCTCACTTGTCTGGGCTGGGCAGATAACAACCTTTCGCCCTTTGGGCGTGTGGGATACTTTGGGCGTGTCGGATGGGACAACCACCGCAACCGATAACCCGGTCGCGGCTTTTTTGTCTGCATCCTTTACGCCATCGGCAGATAGATTGATCGGCAGCCCAGCGGCGGCGGCCTGTTTCAAGATCCGGACGTTTGCAGCCGTTGCGGGGTAGTGGGTATAAGAGATCACCCGTTTACCCTTAAACGCTCGCGCCTTCTCCAGAATCAAATCTTTGTCGATCAGTTTCCGATTTCGGGCGCTCGGCCATTCGTCCCCGGCGACTTTGTCCCGTATGGGTGTTCCCCGTGGGAGTCGCTTCACTTCCCGGTATACGTCCGGCAAGGGTTGGCCACGGGTTCCAGCATCAATATGGTCCCAGTTGATACGGGTGTAAAAACCGGCTTCGACATAACAGGTCTTGCCGAGATGGGGGCAACAAGACGGGCAAGTTGTCCTGGGGTATGAAACCGTCGCAATCGGTCCGGTTTTGCTGTTTCCAGAATGTCGGACATACTGAGCGCGGCGGGGGCTCATGATTCACCCCCAGGAATGAAGATGAACCAGTTACGGTTCAAGAAAAGAACCTGATAGCGGCCGTCATCCCGGTAGTAAAGGGAATAAGGTTTATCGATTGCGGCGAGTGTTCGGCCTTCTAATCCGAAATACTGAGCGCAGTCGACGCTAGCGGATTCCACGGTCCCGACGGTGATTGCGCCGGGAATGTGAAATGGTATAGGGGTTGCGTTCATGACAGCAGCCCTTCACGTAGACGGCGGTCACGACGTCGCGCCCGTCTCTCTCGG
>CEUI01001762.1_pt1 | contig 17327 bp, 16 predicted proteins | sample 531411 | NCBI WGS metagenome assembly CEUI01 (sample SAMEA2622841, study PRJEB7988) | marine metagenome | isolation source: saline water (ENVO:00002010), including
TCTTGTTAACTTTCTTGATATTGTTAGGACAGGAGAGATAAAAGACCCTTTTGAAAACAAATCTGGTGATTCAGAATATACTCTTAAAGATGTTGAGAACTATATGATGAATTATTTAAAAGATGCAGGAGCTTTTGGAGATTACAAAGATTTACGAGATATGTATACACAACAAGCTAAAACCCATTATGGGGATTTTTATCCAAAACTTGTACAAACAGCTGAAGAATTATTTCCTAATAATGCAGAATCACAGAAAAGATATATTGATCAACATAAATCTAAAGGTACTAAAAAGTGGGGATATTATGATAAGATTAATCCTATTATGACTGATGCAATAAAACAGCGAATGGTAGATGATAATATTGCTGTTATGATGCAGGAACAATTTGGACCTGAACTTATTACTGCATTTCAACAAAGACAAATGGAATTATTACCTGGTTTAGAAAAATTTGTTTACGAGGGAGGAGAAGAAAAACCATATGATGATAGTTGGGCTGGTCCTGCTACTTTTGAAAATTTGTTAAAATATAGAATTAATGAAGCAAGTAGACATGCTAGAGGAAATATTAGATCATCTGGTTGGCCCTATCTAAAAGTATTTCATAAAAAGACTACAGAAATTCCAGATGTTGATCCTGCTACATTTCAAGGAGCTACAACATCTGTAGATTTACCCGCAGGTTCAATAAATATACAAAAACGTGGTGATGTAGTAAAATCATATGATGAAGGAGATCATGTTCATCCGCATGAAGGAGATGATTTAAATAGATTATTACAACTACATAAGGATGGTGTTTTAAATAATGTTCAGAAACAAAAATTGATTAAATTATTAAAATCAGATATAACAACTTTTAAAAGTAATGATCCTAGTTTTCAAAAATTTCAATTTAATTTAGCACAACAGGCTGCTGCATCAGGTACAGATTTTTATTTACAAACTGATATTACAACACAAGAAGAACTTGAAGAAGCACGTGATAAAGGAATTATTTTTACGCAGGGACAGCTGGTAGGTGGTGATGATATATTAACGAAAGAAGATATTGTAAAAAAACAAGAAAATCCTGAGAGATATGGACCTTTAACCGAAGAGTATACTACACGAAAAGGTATGTTAAGAGCTTATAAAACTACAGGAGAAGATGTAGTTATAAATCGTAAAGATTATAGTGTAAGTGGAGATAATTTGTTAGATGAAAATATATTATGGAAGAATGCTTATGAAAGACGTGGAGTTTATGATGAAACAGATCCTAATATAGCAGGTTGTGGAGATAATATGACTTGTATAACTGCTCAGACATATTTAATGAATGATGCTATTGATGCTTGGAATAAAGTTGATGGTAATCCTAAAATTCAACTTCCACGAGGAGGGCGGGGTGTTGCAACAGCTCATCCAGCTTTTTGGGGTACAGGTTACTATGCTCAATTTGGAGAAGCTGGTATGAATACAAATGATAGAAATTTTTTAACTAATATGTATGATAGATCTTCTTTTTATGATAGAGTAGAAGATGAAGATGGTACAATTAGAGATTATGCTAATCCTGAGGCTATAGCAGACTTTTTTAAAAATTTAGAACCAGGTACTATTATGGGAGTTCATGGCGGTAGTCATAGAGGTAGTCAGAGTGAAGAATCAGCTAACATGCCTGGACATGCAATGATGTATGCTGGAGGGGTAAGATATTATTTAGGTGGAGGAGAATATCAAGGTTTAGATTTTAGTACTAAAGAAGGTTATGAAAAGGCTTTAAAGTTTTTTAAGGATCAAGGAAAAGATCTTAATCTTCAAAATATAGGATTTTTAAATTTACAAGATCCTACTACTAATTCGCCTTGGCAATATAGAACAGAAAATATGGGTTATGATTTTTGGACGAAAGCCAAGAATATTAGAACATCAACTTTTCAAGGTAATCCAGCATATAGAGATTGGTATAAAAAAACATATACTGATCCTTTAATGGAAAAAGAAAGTATATTATCACAACTGACTACAGATCCGTCAAGTGTTAATTCTCAATTGGGGACTAATTATGAATTATTTAAAGGATCTGAAGATATTTATTCAAAAGTTAAAGAAAAAGAAAAAGAAGTAAATGTTAATAAGAAAACAGATGTAACAGAGTCAGGAACTAGACCTACTAGTTGGTGGCTAGGCGAGGAGGGTTGGATTCCCGATGAATTCCAAGCAGGTGTAAATCGTCCAGATGTAGTAATAGATTCACAGGAAACAGGTGATGTAGTAACTCCTTCAACTAATTTAGATTTTGGTAGAAAAATTAATATAGATAAAGAGAATATTGTAGATCTTAAACTTAATAACTTTAGAAAAACAAGATCTTATCCTTCTGTAACTCCTATTGGCGGAATAGAGGGAGGAGGACAATTAGGTGAATCAGGACTAGGAAACTATTCATTTAATGCTTTTGGTGGATTAGGAGTTAATGTAAATCCTAATTTAACTTTTAATATAACTCAAGGAACTAATTTTGGAGGAGGTGGTTATAAAGATCCTAATGAAGATTCGGGTATTGGAACATATACTTTTAGTAATGTAGAACTTCCTAAATTAGGATTGAGGTATACTATACCACATAAAAAAAGATAAAATAAGTTGTAAGATAAATAAAAAAGTATTACTTTTGCTATAATATTCACTAAAATATAAAATATAACAAGATTTGTTATGATATTAATTAAAATTAACTTATATTTGTAAAACATTAATTATGGAAGAAAACAAAATAGAAGAAACATCAGTACCTAAAAACGCAGATACGTTATGGGATATTGATGAAAGTACAACTTTCGAAAATGCTTTTGATATGACAGAAACTGCTGATCCTGATCCTATCTTGGATTTTGATAAAAAGTTAAATCCTGTTGAAGATAAAGCTGAAGAAATTAAAGAAGAAACTAAAGAAGAAAAACCAGAAGAATTAGTAGGTAATTTAGATGATGAATCTAAAGATACTGAAGAAACTTCTGAGTCTCCAGATTTTGATCCAGAGGCAGTTTCTACTACTGAGGTAGATACAGAAGACAATACAATTGACGAGGATAATCCCGTTGCTGTATTTGCTAGTATGTTGAATGAGAAAGAAATCATTGAATTAAATGATGATTTCGAAGCTACTGAAGAAGGATTACTTGAAGCAGTAGAAGGTACTGTTGAAAGTAGAGTTAAAGAGGAACTTGATCTATTTCAAAATAGTCTTACTAAAGAAGGTAGGGAGTTATTAAAGCATCTTATCAATGGAGGTAAGGTTTCTGATTTTGTTGATACATATTCTCAATTAGGATTTGAAGAAGTAGATATTTCTAAAAGTACTAATCAAAAATATGTATTAAGAGAATTTATGAAATTAAGAGGCGACAGTGAAGAGGAGATACGTGAGAACATGGAATTATACGAAGATAATGGTATTCTAGCTAAGAAAGCCCAAGTTGCTCAGCAACGATTAGCTGCTTATCAAGATCAAAGAAAGCAGAAATTTGCTGAGGAACAGCAAAGAGCTGCCAGACAGAAAGAAGACAAAAGGAAAGAAATTGTAACTAATATCCAAGAGACTATTTCAAAGTCTGAGGAAATAAAGGGTATTCCTTTATCTAAGAAAGCTAAGAAGCAATTATTATCGTATATGACCGTCCCTACTGTTAAGATTAATGATCCTAGTGGAGGGGTTCAATACGTTACTCAGTTTCAAGCCGATGAAGCAAAATCATCTAATAATTTAGATGAATTTATTTTAAAGGCTTATTTACGTATGACTGATTATGATTTGTCTAGTGCAAAGAAAAGATCAGTTACGGATTTTAGCTCTAAACTTAGAACTAGTCTTCAGAACAAAAAAAGTTTGACTGACACTAAAGCAAAGTTTGGGGGTAACAAGAAAGTAGGAGGTAAATCTTCTGTTTCTTGGGATTTATAACTTAATATTAATAATTTAAATTTAAAAAGATGGCAAGAGCACAATCAAAATTGGTAACAATGACTCGTCCTTGGCATGCTAATTTTACTGAGATGAACCACTTAGGTAATGCTTTTATGGCTGAACCTCATAAGTTTGATTCAGTATTAACTAGAGTATTTACTGCTTCAAGATTAGCAGATAATCCTTTAACAGCTATGACTAAAGGTATGGGTAAAACTTCCGAGATAGAGTCTTTTGAGTGGGAATGGGAATTGATGGGATCATCTTCTCGTCCTTTAGTAGTAATTGAAAACTTTGAGTCAGGAGCTTCAGCTGCTGCAGGTAATACCACTAATCCTGGTATTGCTGGTACTGAGTTCAGACTAAAAGTTGACGAAGACTGGTGGAAGCCTGGAGACGTTGTTACTCCAGACAAGAAGTATCTTTGTAGAGTACAAAGAGAGCCTATTGCAGATGGAGATGGGTATATATATTTCATGAGATTAGTAACTGATGATAATAGTTTATTTTTAGACCCAGACTACATGAAGGTAGGCACACAATGGACTAAATATTTCTCTATTTATGAAGAAGGTGGCGATCAAAGTGGTTCTACTACTTACGCGATGCCTATGAAACTAAAATCTTCTTTATCTACTTTAAGAAAAGAATATTCCGTTACAGGTGATGCTGCTAATCAAGCATTAGTAGTTGCATTAATGGACGCAGAAGGTAAAGTATACAAAGACTATAAATGGTTAAAGTATGCTGAAGCTGAATATTGGATTCAATGGCACAAGGAAAAAGAGAGATCTCTATGGTATGGAAGATCTAACTCTACTGTTCCTGGAGCTAATGGTAGAATGGCAAGAACAGGTCCTGGAGTTCAGGAATTGTTAGAAGATTCTCATATCCATTATTATTCTACACTAACTGAAAATTTAATCCGTGAGTATTTATTGGATATTTTCTTTGGTAGAGTAGATATGGCTAATAGAAATATTGTAGCCTTTACAGGTGAATATGGTATGTTAGCATTCCATCAAGCTATGATGAATGCGTCTGCTCCTTTCTTAACTACTGATAGTAAGTTTATTGGAGGAAGCGGAAGTAATCTAGAGTTTGGAGGACAGTTCGTTAAATATAATGGACCTAATGGTATTTCTTTAACATTAAGACACAATCCTGTGTATGATGATAGAGAAATTAATTTAAAAATGCACTCAAGCCTACAAGTTCCTGTAGAATCAATGAGATTTACTTTCCTTGATTTTGGAGGAGGTGATGGTATGGGTAACATTAAATATGTTCATAAGAAAAATGGTTATAAACTAGGATATGTTTCTGGTTTACAAACTCCTTATGGACCAAATCAAGGTGGATTAATGAGTAACGCTAAAGATTCGTATACTATGATCGTTCATGATCAGTGTGGTATTCAGATTGATGACGTAACTCGTTGTGGAGAATTAATTCTTCAAGAAAATTAATCTAACTTAAAATAATTATGATGAGTAAAAGAACTTTGGTTTATGTAAAACCTATTATTAGAAATAAATGGCACGGTTTAAATGACTTAAATCGTTCTAAATTTCAAGATACTGCAGATGTCTTAATGGCTTTGTATGATTCAAAAATTGGTAAATTAGCAACTGGACTTGATTCAGATGATGAGACTAGATTGGGGGCGGCTCTTGGAGCTGACCTCGGATCTACCTCTGAGTACTGGGATAATTTTCGTGTTAGGCTAAAAGATCAAACGATGATTTATGATTTAAGCATTCCTTTACAGGAAGTACAAATTAAACTACTTAAAGCTAGTAGATTTGTAGCTAATTCTCAAAAAGAGTTTGATCAAGGAAAATGGCCAGCAGCTAAGTATATTATCTTTGATGAAGAACAAGAGCTTGAAAAGAAGGCAACTGAGGTAGAGTTAAAAACTAAAGCTATAGAGTTATTTAATAATTTATCTCTTGAAAAAAAGATAGATTTATTAAAAATTTATGGAAAGTATACTATGGATTCTTCAAGAGATTTTGTATATACAAAATTATATGAGATTGTTGAAGAAACACCAACTGACTTTTTAAAAGTAGCTTCGTTAAAACCAGAACAGATTAAAATTAAAGCTCTTGTTTTTGATTTAGAAAGAACTGGTATATTTAGGAGAAAAGGTACGGCTTTTTTATATAATGATCAGCAAGTAGGTTTCGACTATGATAATACAGTAGAAAATTTATTAGATCCTATGAAACAAGAACTTTTAGTTAAACTTAAAGGTGATTTGGAAGCTAGAATTCCTTCTCATACTATTGCAGTAAAAGAAGAGGTTATAGAAGAAGTAACTAATGTTGAATCAGAAGTTAAAGAATCTAAGCCTAAAGCTACTGCAAAAAAAGTTAAGAAGGATAAGAAAACTAAATAGTAGATGGATGTTAGAGAAATGCATTATGAAGTTAAGTTAAAACTTAACAAAATTGATAGTTCGGATTATGAAAATTTAACTGTTCCTGAGATAGATTGGTATCTAAATGAGGCTCAAGATATTTTTATAAAACAACGCTATGGTATTTCTAATAACAAACGTCAAGGTTTTGAAACAACTCAAAAAAGAATAGATGATCTTAGGAAGTTAGTAGTTAAAGGTAATATTATACCTTTTACTACTTCTTCTGTTGATCTAAATTCTTATGAGGCTTGTTTACCTGAAAATTATATGTTTCATATAAGAAGTAGAGCAAATATAAGTAAAGAGACTTGCGCAACAAAATTAGGAGTATCAACTGTACAAGTACAACATGATGATCTTGATTCTATTTTACAAGACCCTTTTTACTCTCCTTCTTTTGAATGGGAAGAAATACCTATAGTTTTTATGGAAGGAGGTCCTCAAGGGGTTACAGGAGCCGATGATATATGTCCTACAGGTTATGTTATAGGATATTCTGATGGAACTTTTATTTTAAATGATTTAAGACTGGATTATCTACGAATGCCTAGACGTATAGCGTGGGGAGCAGGAGTAGGTAGTACATCTTACATCTATCCTAGCGGATTGCCAGCAGCACTTCTTGATAGTTGTGAGTTGGCTGAACATACACATCACGAGATTGTGGACATAGCCGTTATGATAGCTTCGGGTGATTTAGACCACCCAAATCTTCAAAGTAAGATTTTGAAGACACAATTAAATGAATAATAATAAATAAAAATTAAAACAATGAGTACAAGAAATATGACAACCGATGTCTTAGTACCTTTTGTAGATAATGTTATAGCACAAGATGCTGATGTTGCTACATTTGTGAGCTCTGGGACTGTTGGTGAATTATATGCGTATGATACTGATACCAATTTAAATGCTGGGGATACTAGTGCTATAGTTAGTCCTAATGTTCCTAGATCTATTACTTGGTGTGTCAAATATACGGATGAAGATGGAAATACTGCTTTGAAGAAAAGTAGTCCTATTCCTACTAAATGTATTAGATCTGTTCGTTATGAAGTAGGTGGAGCTGGTACAGCAAAAGTTGTAACAATTGATAGTGTTGATAATATCGACTGTGAAACTGAATATTGTTTAAAAGTGAGATACGAGTCTCCAGAAATTGCTAAAACATATGGTTATCAAGATATGGTTAAAACATATTCTTATGTAACTAGATGTTGTGGTAGTGCATGTGGATGCCCTGATGGAGCTGCATGGGATGCTCTTATGGGTCTTGCTGAGCAATTAAATAATGATAATGATTCAGGAATGAATAATGGTACTGCTAAATCAATAACACATGCTAGAGTATTAAACTCTACTTCTCCTACTGCTTCTAATGATCCAGATGAAATTTGGACATTAACTAAAGGTTCTAATATTATTAACTGTGCAACAGATATAGACTACGCTAGTGGTACTGATGTTGCTGTTGGTGACTTTATTAGAATTATGGATGGTGGTGGAACTGTTACTACTGCTGCTGGTGATACATTTAGAGTAGAAGCTACTGATACAACTGCATTAACTATTACATTAGATCGTCCTTGGCCTTATTCTACGCAAAACCTAGATACTACTGGTGATGCAGAGGTAATTCCTAAAGCTACTGGTGAGGCGTTTGCTGACTCTACGTGGTCTATGGAAATAGCTGGAGCTGGACAAGTTAATCCTTCTGGTGGTAATAATGTAAATTATACTCCAGCTTATATGACAGATTTCTATGTTGGATTAAGTTGTAATTTAGATTGTAATGCTACTGTAACTACTAGTACTGCTTTAGTACAACCTGAAGGTTATGGTGTTGGTATCCAACAAATGGAAATAGCTAATTCTAGAATGCATAAGCCTTATATGGGTGCTACAATTACTGATCAACCAAAATCTGGTTATGATTATTTTGTAGGAACAGGAACTACGCAAACTACTGCTTACTTCAATCAATTAATCGTTGAGTACACTGATTGTGGACACGAATCTGCAGAGCAACCAATTATTTCTAGAAAGAAATTAATTATTGCTATGGATGCAGGTGATACTACTTTAAGAGGTGCAGCTGCCGCTGATGCGTCAGGTGAAACTGATGATGATGTTGTTACTTGGTGGGCAAGTCTGTGTGACTCTTTAGAGATTAATTTCGAAATGGAGCATATTGATCTAGATGCAGGAACTGACTAATAGTTAGTTACCTCAGATATTAAGAGAGCGAGGGATTTATTCCCTCCCTCTTTTATCTGTTTAAAAATTTATATCAATGGATCGAGTTCTCTGTATTCTTCAAGCTTACGCTGCACAAATTGTATTAGACTGTGATAAATGTAATGAAGAGTTTCTAAGAAAGTTTTTAGAAGCTCATGCCTTATATAGGACTGTTATTATTGCTACTAATGAAGGCTGTGATCAGACAAAAATAGATAATGTTACTAAAACATTAGAAAATTATGTATTGACTATGGAATGCAGATATTGTGGTAATTGTTAATAATTAATTTATGGCAACAAAAACAACATTAAATACAGGAGATAATACAAAAGAAATATTTCCAAATAGTAAGAGTACATTTACGACTACTGCAAAAGTAGACCGTCATTTAATTAGTCCTGCTCAGGATTGTAGTGGCTTTTTACTTGTATTAAGTTTAAATACTATTTTGGATGATCAAGATCCTAATCAAATAACTAATATGGCTATTACATTAGATGTAATACAACATAATGATGGAAGTACAACAACTTATAGTGATGGTACAGATTATGATATAGATTATTATAATGATGAGCTTATATATGGAGTTTTTATTACTCATTCTTTTACTAGTGGATATTATACTATAAGATATAAAGTATCTGGAGATAATATTGATACCATATATGTAGATAAAAAAATAAAAGTAGATTGTAATTGTTGTTTAAATAAAGCTTTAAAGAAACTGCATTCTTTAGAATGTGATGAATGTGATGATGAATATAGGAGAAAGTTTTTAAAAGCTTATGCTTTGAGTAAGGCTATTGAATTTGCACCTCATGCTACAAATAAAACTATGGTAGCTAGAGCAATTAAATTAAGAGACAATTTATGTAATAACTTATGTGATTGTAAAAACTGTTAAAAAATAATGGCTATTATATATAAATTTACTAATTGTATTGCGCCTAATACTGATATATACCCATTTTTCTGTGGTAACTCAAATGGTGTAATGAGTATTAATTGTACTTCACCGCCTACACCTATAGCTACAATGGTTGCAGCAAATGCTGCTTGGTATAATGCTGTAGGTTCTCCTGTTCCTGGAACAGTTATACAAATTAATGGTTCTGCAGAGTTTACATATATGGGTAGTGCAACCTATACTCCAGGATCACTTCCAAATCTTACTCCATGGGTAAGTGCGATTAATAGTGTTAGTACTCTTACAACAGGGTGTACAACTAACAGACCACCTCCAATAACAACAAAACATCATAAATGGATGGAGTGTGATGGTCCATCAACTTTATTTAATGTAATAGAACAAGGACTTGTGGCGTATACTGCAGTGCTTTCAAATCAATGGTGGGTTAGTGTAGGTTCTCCTGCTTCTGGTGAGGTAGTTAAAATTACAGTAGATGGAAATCCTAAATGTTTAATGTATAAAGGTTGGGATAATATAGCTCAAAGTTCCTTTGATGATTTATCTTCTTCTAGTGCTAGTATTTATAGTGATTGTGTAGATTGTGAAGCTATTTACGGTTGTACAGACCCAACAGCCACTAATTATGATCCAAATGCAACAATTGATGATGGAAGTTGTATATATACTGGAAGTGTGGTTAGAGGTTGTACTGATCCTAGTGCAACTGTTGCAACATATAACCCTAATGCAACTGCTGATTGTGATGGTAATGTTATAGGTGGTTCAGTTTATAATTCATTTTCTGGTGGTTATGGAGATACTCAATGTTGTGTTTATCCCATTGCTATTCTTGGGTGTACTGATCCATTATCGTGTAATTATAATCCAAATGCTACAGTCGATGATGGATCATGTTGTGATTTGTTGGGTTGTATGGATCCAGCAGCTACCAACTATGATCCAAATGCGTGTTGCGATGACGGTTCTTGTATCTATCCGCCAAATCCTTCTATTTCAGGATGTACCGATCCTACAGCTCTTAATTATAATCCTTTAGCTACTGCAGATGATGGTTCTTGTCAGTATCCATGTACTCCAGAAATAGTTGATCCTAATTCTGATCCAACAGATCCAAGTACTCCAAATCCTTGTTCTATATTACAGTTGGCTAATCAATGGTCGGCTAATGTTAGTATAGGTACAATAGATTGTAGTCCTACTTTAATGAATGATTTAATAATGATAATAGCATTAAATGATATGCTTAATGAAATAGTTTAATTATGCCAAATATAGGAGATTATATACCATCGGTTGATGGATTTTGTTATTGGATAGATCCTTTGGATTCGCAACATATAAAGGTTGCTAAAGTGATGTATACTAGTATAATACAAAATGTATTAGGTACTGCTAATACAACTCCTAGTATTGCTGCAGGTACTCCAGCGGTTAATGGAAATATTCAGACTAGAATATGGGGATGTGATGCGATATATCAAGCTCCTAATACTACGAATCCAGATAATGGAACTACATATCCTTCAGAAAGTCATACAGATGGTGTAGGAAATACTATAGGTATGATTCATTATTGGAATGCTACTTATGGTATAACTCCGTCTTATTCTAATACAGATCCTAATTGCGATTTTTATAATGTAACAAGAAAGCTTATGGGTTGTGGACCTATGGTATATAGTAATTGTAATACATACAATGCTAATTATTATATTTATAGTAGTTCTCCATTTCATTCGGCAGCCTCAGGATTAGAATCATATTTCGAAAATGGAGTTGGAACTTATCATTGGTATTTACCCGCTATAGACGAGTTAGTAGAAGTTGTCCAAAGTATAGGAAGTGTGGGTGCTAATACAATAGGAGATCCTAATGGTATTCATAAAGTTTATCCTTCTTCTACTCAAGTATCAGAAGACGAAGAAACAAATGGTTGTTTTGATTTAAATGGTGCTAATCTTAGTGATTATAAATATGGTACAGCTCCAAGTAGAAGACTTAATGTGTGGGGAGTTGATACTACTGGAGAACCGTTAATGGGTACTGGAAGTTCTAATACTATTATTTTACCTAAGAATGTTTGGACACAGTTTATTATGATAAAGGAATATAACATTCCTGAAGATACTTATGATTGTAGTAATGGAACTTGTGTTCTTAATCAGTTTGGTTTAGGACAATATCAAGGACCAACAGCATTAGCAGATTGTCAAGCTTTTTGTGGCGTAGTAGACTGTACTAATCAACATCCTGTATGTGACGCTGCTGCTGTTACTAATATTAGTGTTGCTGGTGCTAATGATGGTCAAGTAACATTACCTTTTCATTATGAAGATCAATTTGGTGCTACAATACCTAATCCTGTAAGCTCTACATTTACATTAACTTATGAATTATTTATAGATATTAGTGGTAGTTGGAGTAGTCAAGGAGGTGCAGGACAATTAAATTCTAGTTCACAAACATCTTTTACTTATACAAATCTTGGTCCTGGAAGTTATAAACATACTATATTTGATGTTGAAGGATGTTCATGTGATCATTTTTTTACTATAACTGAACCTGCTGATCCTTGTGCAAGTACTAATATAGTAACATCAAATGTATCTTCTGTTTTACCTGGTTGTACAACAAATTTAAATGGAGGAGAAAGTACTTATACTATAAGCGGAGGAACATCACCATATAATATAACTAATGTTTTTTCTCCTTCATGTTATAGTACATATTTACAAAATTATACTAGTACAGGATCTATTACTTTTCCTAATTTATGCCAAGGAAACTATGAATGGGAAATAGAAGATGAAGATGGTTGTACAACAATGCTTACTTTTACTGTAGGATGTGAACAATGTGATATTTCATTATCAGGAGTTGTAAAACCGCCTCAATGTTTTGGTGGGAATAATCCTTTAGGAGGCTATGAAGCTACAGTAAATACAACTAATATTTCTACTTTTCAATATACACTAACTGGTAGTTTAGGATATTCTTTTAGTACTACTACTGGTCAATTAGGTGTTTATACTTTTACAAATTTACCGCCAGATACATATACTTTGGTTGTAGTAGATGATACAACATTATGTACAGATACTATAACTTTTGCTGTAAGTACTCCTCCAACTATAATAATTTCTGGAATTGTATCTCATGTAAGTATGTATGGATTAAGCGATGGTTCAATAACTTTATCTGTGTCAGGAGGAACACCTCCATTTAGTTATATATGGAATACAGGAGCAACAACACAGAATTTAACAGGTATTCCAGCAGGAACTTATACAGTTTCTATTACAGATATGAGCGGTTGTACAGCAGAACAAACATTTGTAGTAGAAGAACCAGAATGTAATTTAGTTATAGCAGGTTCTGTTACATGTCCTTCAGAAGGTACTGTAGATAGTACTACAACTGCAACAGCTACTATAGATGTAGATTCTTCTACTGTAGCTGATTATGATGGAAAAAGATTTTTAATAGATATACCTAATAGTTCAGGAGGTTTTGGGTATTACGAAGTATGGTTTGATGCTACAGGATCTACTACAGCACCTACTGCTATTACGGGATATACTCAAATAGAGATTGATATTAGTGCTGCAACAACTGTTGCTGATATTGCTACACAAATAAAAATTGCATTAAATTTAAATACATCTAATATTACAGTTACTGCTAATTCGGATATTGTAAGTATTACTTTTGATAATGCAGGTACTGCAGTATTAGAACATGCAAGTTCTAATGGTACTACTAATTCTCAATTAAATATAAGTTTAACTCAACAATCTGGTAATGATGGCTCTATTAATTTATATACACCTTTAGGAGGATTACCTCCTTATACTTATAATTGGATAGGTCCTGATTCATTTTCAGACACTACACAAGATATTGATGGTTTATCTTCAGGATTATATACAGTAACTGTTTGTGATTCTTTAGGTTGTTGTGAAGATAAAACTTTTATAGTTCAGACTGGATGTTGTATTAGTTCAGACGATGCTGATGATGCAGTTGATTATTTAAATTCTATATTAGCTAGATGTGGATGCGAAATAGATCCTTGTAAAGATGGTGTTACTTCAACACCACCGACAACAAAACCTAAAAGTGGTGGTTCTAGTAGAACATTTACTAATTTATATCATCAATCAATTTCAATAGGTGGAATTAATTTAACAACTACTCCACTGAATAATAGACAAAATGTAAGAGTTCCTCAAGTTTCAAAAGAATTACGAGCGATTATTACTAGTCCTTCTTTTCGGAAAGATCAAATTAGTCAAGTATCTGTTTTAGAAAAAACAGCACAATTAGCTAATAAAAATGAAATTAAAGGTTTTAAAGAGTATGCTAAATTTGTAGTAGAATCAGGAATGGAAAGTGTATATAAAAGTCTAGTAATAGATAATCCGAGTTTTCAAAATCCTTTATTAAATAAAGATGTAAATGTAATAGCAGAATTAACAGATAGAGAAATAGAAAAAATACAAAAAGAAAATAAAGATGATCTTTCTTTTGTAGAATTAAGTAATCCTGTAATAAAAAAATCTATTGGTAGTAATATATATGAAGATCCTACAGATGAACCATCTGAACCTGGTAGCCGCGATAGGGACGAACCAGAAACTGGTGGTTGTTTCTTAGAAGGAACTAAAGTAAGAACTCCTAAAGGAGAAAAGATGATAGAAAGTATAATAAAGGGAGATGTTGTTTATTCTTATAATCTAGAAACAAAAAAGATTGTTAAAAATACCGTAGATAAATTACTAGTTCATAGAGATTATAATGATGAAGCAGTATTATTAATATTATCTAATAATGAAGAATTGTATGTTACATTAAATCATCCATTCTTTAGTATTTCAGATGATAAATTTAAGAGACTAGAGAAGTTTGAAATCGGAGATTTAGTATATTATTATAAAAATGGAGAATTAGAGATTGTTAAAATAAAACAGATGAAACCAATTGGTACTTTTGAAGTACAGTATAATTTAGAGTTAGAAGGCGAACCAAGAAATTATTTTGCTAATAATACTTTAGTTCATAATGCTCAAGAAAAAAATGGTGAGGGAGAAACTGAAGGTGAATACGAGGGAGAATGTGAAGGACTGGATTGTTAAAATTAAATTATGAAAAAAATACTATTAATATTATTAATTATTTTTATTTCTTGCACAGTTCCAAAGAAATGCTGCTCACAAGAAATAAAGAAAATATTTAAATTTTCTACATTTTATGCGGCAGCAAGTGGTGGTACATCTATATCAGATGTAGATGTTTTTTCTGTAACTAATGGTTTAGAAACATCTATTGTACAAACTCCGTTTGATTATAATTTAGCATTTGGTATTAGAAAGATTGCTAGATTTGGATATGAAAATAGAGCTAACACATTTTATGATGGTACAGAAACATCATGGTCTGATGCTGCTAATATCGGTAAGAAAAGTGGATTAGAGTTTTTATTTGAAGCAGATATAAAAAGACAAGAAGGTGTTGACTATTTAGACCAACATCATTTTATTAGATATGTAGCTGATAGTTGGATATTAAAAGGAGAATATTTACAAGATGGATTTGCAGATATTAAATATTTTGAAACTTCGCAAAGATATAGATATAATATAGGTAAATTATCATTTAATATAGGTGCTGCACAAAGATTATCTGAGCCTTATGGGTATGATCCTTTAGAAGAGTGGTTATTAGATAATGGTGGAATACACTATACATATTTAGCTATACAAGAAGGATATAATATAGATGTGTATAATTCTATTTATACAGATCCTGATGGAAAAGTAGTTGCTACAAATCCAGAAGTTTGGGAAGAAGTTGTTATACCTCAAATGTTATCTGATTATACAGAGAAAAAAAGAAATGAGTTAGAGAGAAAAATGCAACAATCTTTAGTAATAGGATTTGATTATTATTACTATAAAAAAGATTTTTGGCTTCATAGTTGGGGAAATATAATGCCCTGGCACTACGATGATGGAGGCACTTTTTCTTATCATAATTATAATGATGGGAATCAGTGGTATGATTATTCTGGTGGACTTATATTTGGGTATAAATTAAGTAAAAGTTTAGGTACTTTTATAGAAGGAAAATATAATAAATACTGGAATAGAGAGTGGTATGATTTTAAGTTTGGTGTAAATTATATCATATTTTAAAACAAGTATTAATTAAAACTAATAAACATGGATAATGTATTTAATTTAGTAACAAGTTTTGTAAGTAAAATGACAAGTTTATTTATGACTATGCTATCGTTTGGTATAATGGCAGAAATCTTATTTGGTGGACCTATGATGGGATTATCTGTTATTTCGAACATAATGGATCTGATAAACATGTTAGGAAGTAATGGTGTTATAGGACTTATAACATTAGTAGTATTATTTGGATTATTAAATAAAGAATAATACTATGTATACCTATAATATTAAATTACTAAGAGTTATTGATGGAGATACAATAGACGCACAAATTGATTTAGGATTTGATGTTTCGGTAAAGAAAAGGATTCGATTCTTAGGGGTTAATACCCCTGAGTCTCGGACCAGAGACTTAGAAGAAAAAGCTAGGGGTTTAGCTGCCAAAGATAGGGTTAAACAGTTGCTAGAAGGAACAAATACAATACGATTAGTTTCACATGGAGTTGGAAAATACGGAAGATGTTTAGGAGAATTAAGTATAGATGTATTAGATGGAAAAGAATGTTTAACAATGATTAGTATAAATGAATTATTAATTAAGGAAGGCCATGCTGTAGAATATCATGGTGGAAAAAGATAAAATTATGAATTGGATAAATAGTTGGAAAGAAGGTAATAAAAAGGAAAAGTATAATATGGAAATTAGATTAGGAAAACTTACCATATTAGAAATGAAATATTGCGCATGTTCAGAAAAGAAATGTGCTAAATTTAGAATGATGTTGTTTAACTTAGGATTTGAAATATAATGGCAAAAGAATTAAATGAAGAGACTGGTTTTACGGTCAGTATAAAAACAATGATCGCTGTAGGTTTTGCTATGGCAACTATAATAGGAATGTGGTTTGCTTTACAAGCAGATATAGCGGAAGCAAAAGAGCTTCCCAAACCAGATATTTCCAGAATGGAATTTAATATGAAAGATGAAAATATCCGAAATACTATTATAGAAACTAGAGATGATGTTAAAAAACTAGAAGAAAGAATGATCAGAATGGAAGATAAAATAGATGATTTAAGATGAAAGAAACTTGGAGAATTTTTTGTATATATCTACTAATACTTAGTTTAGTATTATTTGGAGGAATGGCTTTTGGTCAAAGTCCTTGTAAAAAAGATGTGTGTGTTGTAGAATTTAATGCAAGCTGGAATTCAGCAAATGGTGTAGATTATCTAAATGATCTTACTGATTGTGGGATTAAAAAAATAAGTATAGATGAAGGAGATTGGCAAAAGAAATATAATATAGTTATAGTTCCTACTATTATAGTTTTTAATGGGGACGAAGTAAAAAGATTTCAAGCTGATCTTAGTTTTAAACTATTAGCAACTAAAGAAGAAATACAAGGAGTTGTTGATGAAATTATAATGAGCGATTTTTAATATGAAAAGAATACCTGATATATTATACCCTTGGATAGCAATATATATTGCTGTCTTTTTAGTAGCAATAAGTGCATTTTTTAATGTAGCCTTTAGTCAAAATACCTGGGTAAACTTTAAAGTACAATATGATTTCTATGGA
>CEUI01042974.1_pt1 | contig 17303 bp, 16 predicted proteins | sample 531411 | NCBI WGS metagenome assembly CEUI01 (sample SAMEA2622841, study PRJEB7988) | marine metagenome | isolation source: saline water (ENVO:00002010), including
GACCTGCTTGCTCGTCGGCTAACCGAGCATCTTGTGTCGGAGCAAGCGGAAGACGAACGGGCGGAATGTTTGATGCTGGCGAGCCTGGGGGTGCAATGCTTGCAATATCAAGCGTAACTCGCGGATCATACTGCGGGCGCTGGCGTGGAACTGGCCTTGCCAACTGTTCAAGCTGGGACGGTTGCGGTGTCCCACCAAACGCACGGTTCATTGCACTAACGTCGTCGGCAGTTGCGGCGAAAGAATCAGACTCAGGATAATACTCGTTTTCAGGGAGTCCAAACGACTGTGGAAAAGATGGCGGCGAAGAAGGTGTGCTTGTCGGAAATTCCGTTTCAGGAAACGTTTTTTCTCCGAAAAGGTTTACTCCCTGTGGAGTGGGAGCTACCGGCATTCCTTCCGCCTCTTGCATACGCTGTCGGACTTCTTGCTCAGTTTCCGCAGGGTTAGCTGTGTTCAAACGACCTCCGAACAATGACTCAATTGCTGCTTGTATAGGTGGATATGTGGACCCAGGTATCATTTGCATCCAACTTTTACCTTGTGGATTCTTGGCTGTTACGGTCGGGTTATACAACCGCTGCAACTCATCTGTGATTACATCGTCTTCGTAGCCCAAGTTTCTCAAGCTATTGCGGTCTTCTGTAGGATCACCAGTGCTTTCGAAACGAGAATCGTTCGGAAGGTCAGCTCCAGTTAAATCCCGAAGTCCTCCTTGCGTTTGCGAGCCACCCTGATTAGATGCTCCTTGATTGCCCATCAACTCCGCAACTAATTGCTCACCCTTTTCCTTAACTCGCGGATCGTCGCTTGCGAGCATACCTGGAATCATGTCTGCTCTAAGTTGATTCATCAAAACTTGACGATCAAGGTTTTTTTGCTTAATCATCGCCTTGTCTCTTGGCGTCAGTTCTCCTTTGTTTTTAAGGGCTTCGATTTCGGCTTCGATTTGTCGCACTCTTACTTTGTCTGCTTCCAACTGCTGTGGAAACTGCTGGGCCTCTTGCTCCATCCTTTGCTTCAAAAGAGCAACTCTTGCCTGCGTTTCAGGGCTATTCAAATCAAGGTTTTTGAGGTCGATAGCAGCCTTATTGCGACCTTCTGCAATTTCACGCTGGGTTTTGTCTTGGCCCTGCGCAATTTTTTCGCGGCTTTCGTTTGTCATTCCCGTGGTTTTTTCCGCAGACTCGGCACCAATTTTTGCAACTTTCTTTCGCCCTTTTGCGTCAATTCTCGCCTGTTCTTTTGCGGCCTCTGTCGCCATTTGCTGCATCTTCATGCGAGCAAAGTTTTGCGCACCAAGTTGCGCGAGCATCAACTGATCGCCTGCGCTATCGCTACCAAACGCTTGCTCCGCAGCCATCAGCGATGCCAATTGAGGATTGACACCTTGCTCTCGGTATCCACGAGCTAAGCCACGCATTTTGGCTCTCTGATTTACGTTGTCTCGCGTGAGCTTGTCCTTTGCTGCCCTGCGGTTTGCGTACTGTGCAGCCTTTGTAAGAGCCGCTGGGTCGCCCCCCGAAGTCAGCTTAGCAAGCTCATTTTGAGGAATGTTAGCCGCACCGTCATATTTCGCGATAAGACCTTGCATTGCTGCGATGTTGCTGCGGCGCGAAGAAGGATCAACCGTTGCAGTTCCGTGGTACGTGCCATCGTCGCCAACGGTTCCGCCATACTTCTTTGCTACAGCGTGCATTGCGCGCAAGCGGTCCAACGCCCCTGGCTGATGAGCCGTAGATTGACCGAAGGTCAAGTCTTGGGGAGAAACGTAAGTAGATCCACCAGCCGGTGCCATTGGGTGAACACGATTACCCATGAACGACTGATTGCGGTTGTATTGACCACCTCCACCAACGCGCCTTCCACCAAACGCTTGTTGGTTAGCACGTTGATTGCGGTATGCGCCGTAGTCTTGTACTTGCTGAGCAGTCACGCCTGTAGGCGACGTGTACGCTTGACCTGCTGCCATAACGGGAGTGTAGCCTTGGGCAGCTTGATAGACTTGCCGTCGCTGCTGTGGGCTTGCTGTCAATCCATTCAAGGTATAGCTGCGAACCATCATCGCCCCCTTTTAATCGTTAATGTGAAATTGGGTTGTATCTGTTTTGTACTGTGTCTCGTATCCCCATAACACGAACGTAGCCTCGCATTTGGTCGATACCCGAAGAGTCAGTCGCGTTATAGTAGGGGCGCAGCAAAGCTTTCGCCTTTGTTATATTGCCTTCGTCGATATTGCCTCTCGTAAAATACTCAAACGCAACTCTCGCCGTGAAAGGACTAAGCGGCAAATCTGTAGGGTCGTACTTGTAATTGATCGTTTGGAATTGTACTGAGTGCCAATTTCCGTCGTATTCAAATTTTTCTTGCAAACCAATTTTGAGTTCGGTTTCATAAGCCGAACTTGATGAAAATGTAACCTCGCACCACATAAACACATAAATACCCTTGTTTAAGTATCTAGTGTCAACGACAAACATTGGCGTTTCTGAATCGACCTCTAATGAAACGTCCGTCGAATCTAAAAAATTGGGTTCGTATCGCACAAACGTAGTGTAACCCACATGCGTTTCCATTGGCGTTTCGGCTTCTGGGACGACTCTAAATGTCGGTCTACCGAAAGAACTTTTTGCGACTCCAAGAGATACAAAACCACTTTGGGTAAAAGACAGGTGTGGCTCTCCCGCGAGTGTTCCATACGGTGTCCCGGCCTGCATAGCAAGATGATGAGCGTTGTCATATTTAGCCAGGGCAGGATAGTCCCTTGTTCCAACTCCATACTCTCCCGGTTCAATTGCAATTGGGCCGTTAAACAATACGCGAGTTGGCGTAAGAGAGTCCTCTTGCGGTAGCTGAACGTTATGGACAATTCGTTCTTTTTCTACTGCGTCTCCAAATTCAATAGCGCTTTCAACCTGCATTGCACCATAGGCGGGAATTGCAGCGTAACCTGCGTTAAAGACTTCAACGAATCTTGTGTCTGTTAGTTTGTCAGGCATTGTTATTGGACTGCAAAGACATGCGGGCGCGATGACGTGAATCCCTGGACATTGTTCCAGGGTCAGATTCTTTTACGGTTGAAAACTCGGTGAACGAAAACTTTCCTTCGCTAACAAATCGAGCCATTGCGGTAAAACCATTGAGCGAACTATTTACCACCGAGGGAACAAACTTGTGCTGGACAGTTCCGCCGCTGTATTGAGCCGCCGACTTAGCTGCTAACACTGCTTCACTGTCAATCTGTGCAGAGTTGTCAGTAGCAGAAGGAAGGGCAGACAAAGAGCTATATGAGTGTGTAATTACCGGAGACAAATCAGGTCGTCTAATGATTTGTGTCGTAGACTCAGAACCCGAAGACACTGCTCCAGACGAGTCAAAAGACTTTTCATACGATTCGAGCGTGCTCAATGTGTTGTCGGTGAAGACGTTGTACGAACAGTCAATAAACAAATCTGCTGGCTCGTAAGAAATTGGCTCAGAGGAATAAAGGAACTCGCTTGGAGTCGCTTTAATTTTGACCATCGGTCTATCAAGAATGACAAGCTGAGATTCTGGGTGCCACGTTAAATTCCATTTGTATATTGCAGGGTTTTGGTGCGGCCAAAAATCTTGGTTGCCGTTTGATCCAATGTTTACATCAGCGTCAGACCAAGGATAAAACAAGCCTTTGACAGCCACGGGAAGTGGTCTAACTCCATCAGCTAACGCGCTGTACTCAAGCATTTTTAGCTGGTCAACTGAGTTGACCGTCGAGTCAATTCCAGGGATGTTGAGAGATCCGTCTGCTTGTCCCGCTACTCTGTACCACTTGTAGACGGTTCTAAATGCAAGTTCGCGAGGCAGCAAATCTTGAACGCCAGAAAAGAATCTTGGGTCTTGCTTGCTCCAGCCTTGATCGGGCTTATACGAAAGCTCGTCAATCGGCTTAATAGTGCCATCAACGTCTTGCCCAACAGCTTCGAGCTTTAGTGTTCCGCTGACGACTTTGGGACCACCAACAATACGGAAGTGAGAAGGTCCGTCAGCAATTGTGATCGAGCATTCAGGATAAATTGATGTTCCAGAAAGCGACGAAGACTCATCGAGTGCAACTACCTTTACATTGTCATCTGCGCCAAGAACAATGTCACAACCGCATTGATGAGCCAGCGACTCAAGTGCATACGCTGGGTTTGCGCCGTGCTCCCAATTCACGTAGGGGTAAACGTCTGTCGGAGCGGCAGAAGTTGAGTATCCTGTTTCACCCATTTGGGTGAGCAGCATATCCATAAGTTCGGCAACGCTTTTTGTGTTGCGTTTTGTTCCGTCCACGTTGCGAGCGTTGTACTCTCCGCGAATGCTCCCGTTTTCCCAATTCTTGCGGCGGTCGTACAGCGTTATTCGCACGAAAGGAGCGGCGTCTGTCATGCCAAAGCCGTTTCCATCGGGAACTACAAAACATCGGCCTGGAACAACATTCTCAAAACTGCGGCTTGTGGTTTCATCAGAAAAAGTGAGCGTACCCGTCGAAACTGACGAGACATCTCCCATAGGCACGTCGATAAATCCCGTGCCGGGAAGAACACCGCGATAGTCAACGAACTCACCGCGAATGATATTGTTTGTTGCGTTAAACGTGATGCTCATAGCAAGCTGAGGTCGCTAAAAGATTCCATGTGATATTCCCACTTCGTTTCGTAATTCAACTGCTGGTTCCACTCCATCATGCCGGGTATAAACTCTTCTTGAACAGACTCTCTGTGCAATTCAAAGGTTCCAGTGAGGAGCGGAGAAACCGGCGTAACGTATCCTTGCCGTCCTATAGCTCGTCCGGTCTGAATGATTCGCTGCTTAGTGCTTGGGAAGACGGTAAAGCTGATCGGCCCGTTCTGCGTGTTGACAGTTCGAAATGTTCCGCCCGTGTTGCCGACGTAGCGATAGCTGTCCCACGTCATAATTGTTTGGCTGCCGTCTGTTGGGTCCACGGCGCTGAATAAGCACTCTAAGCTAATTCGGTATTTGACCGTTGGGCTGAATCGTCCCGGCTTGTCTGATTCAAAAGTCACGTATCGAACGTGAATGCCGGTAATTGCAGTCGAGTCTTCACCGTGAATAGAGTGGCTGGTTATTTCTTCATCGAAGCCCGTTATTGGAGGATCTGGAGCATACATCAACTTCACGGGAAAATTGCCGTCGTTTGCATATCCCAGTCGCAAGTTTTGCATCTTGGTCTTGAGGTTCGTAACGGGGTCTTCTGCATCTAAGTCTGCCCGAAGAATACCCGTAAAAGTCAGGCGGCGAAGATTCGCAAGACGAGCAGCACGGCGAGAAAACATGCGGCGACCTTCAACGGTAATTCCCGTTAGTTCTCCAGGTTCGTGCGTATAGTGCGTCCCAAATTTTATGTAGAGGCGATCACTCATAGACTTGCCGATTGTGTAATTTTGTTGCTGACCGAACGCAATCGAAGCTGATGCCGAACAAGCATGTCAGCTATAACTTCGTGATGGCGAATTTCATCATCTAAACGAGGTGCGTATGTGTCTTCAAGATGCTTTCGAGTTGACTCTGGCTCAGGTATTTCTGTGTCAATTTCGCTACTAGGTTCTGCGGGTGGATCTAAGATTAAATCCAAATCATCTTTTGTTGCTGGCTGAATCGCAGAGTCGTCAAATCCCAATGGAACAGGTTCAAAGTGGTCTGCTACGCTAGGGCGTGCAGGCTCAGAAAACGACACGTCTGGCAGATCATTAGGCACCCCCTCTCGGCTAATATCGGTCGGTTCTGCTTCTGCAATGTCGTCCTCAAAAGCCTGCACTTCGTTCCCAAACGCAGGGTCTTTCTGTTGGATCAAGTCAGGCTCAGTAAACTCAGGAACCGTTTGTGGCGCGAATGAAGCATCGCCTCCTTCTTGCTCTGTGACCGCAACGTCCTGCGCTTGCTGTAAAGCAGCTTCAGCTTCGGCGTACTTGGCGGAGAGCAATGCCAAAAGGTCGGCAAGCTCTTTTTTAATCTGCAAGAGCGAGCGGTTTTGATCTCCAAAGTTATCATCCATTTGCGTCATGGTTTTGGCTCATCGTAATAACTTGCTTTGTATTGGCCCGAAGTAAAGTCCTCAGCAACGTATGGGTTGGAGCTTGACTGGTAAAACTCAATTACGGATCTAGCGAGAACTACCGTGCCATCCGCCTCTGCCGCAGTGGATTGCAATACTGCGTCAGAAAAGACAATCGAATTAGTAACTTCGTGGTCGCCGTTTGCACTTGCTGGAGCGAACGCTTGTGATCCAAGCAAAAGTGTCTTGGCAACTTCTCGGTCAGCTTCAGCCGCCAAAGGAGAAGACGACAAGCTTCCGCTTAGAGTTGAGGGAGCAATTGCAGCGTGTTCTACCGAAGCAGCGGCGGAAGCGATAGTAATCGAGCCTACTGCAAACGAATGGGTGACTTCCCATTCCGATGAAGCATTTGCCGTAAGCGACATGGAGCCTGCCACGACGTTAATAGCAAGGTCGTACTCCGCATCAGCAGCACTTGTAAGAGACAATGATCCGTAAACAACACCACCTAACGATGCGTCTGATTCGGATTCGGATGCTGTTGGGGAAGACGATGTGCTTGGCTTATAGACGCTTCCACCAGTCACCTCCGACTCGCTGTCGGCAGAAGACGGAGTAACCGAAAAACTAGCCTCAAACACACTTGCCGTTGCTTCCCAGACAGCATCGGCATCGCGAGAAACGATAACGGTTAGTGTCCCAAAAATAGCTGAGACAATCCTTGAATCGCCATCGCTTGTGGCAGCACTTGGGCTAACAGCAATCCCCATGCCCCCGCCACCAAGGACGTATGTTGGCGCAGCTAGTTCGGATTCAGCGTCAGCAATTCCCGATAGAACAACGCCCGTTTCAACTACGCCAGCAATTTCTGCGGCATAATCACCAGACGCCGAACCGGGGGTAATTGCCAAGCTTCCTGATATTGAAACTGATGCAAGTTGCAGTTCGCTTTCATTTTCCGCAGCAGCAGATTCGATAACCGTGTCGCCAATGACAAAAACGGGTGCAATCGCCTGATAGTCAGCGGTGCTAGGTGAAGGAGATATTTGCAAGCCGCTGTAAAACTCAATGTTCAGAGTTACAGGGCTGCTTCCGCCGACGAAATACGATGTTCCTGACGCCTCACCAAGCAGTCCAATCGTGCTTGACCCCCGCACCCAGTCTGCACGGTTAACGTAGTATTGAACGATGTCTGCTAAGTCAAACGGCTGAATACCTGCATGAAGCGGTAGATTCCAGTCGTCGTATGGCGTGCAGTTTGTTTTGTTTGTAATAAACGCCGAGTCGTCAGCCTTTGCAATGGGCTGAGATGTCGTTACCGCACAAATGCGACCAGAATTGCTTGTTGGAGTTCCATAGCCACCGCTGAAAACAGTTATTAGCTTGGCGCTGGTGATAGTGGCAGAGGCCGGAATATCTACGTTTGTAAACCGAATGAATCCATAATCTACTCCGCTCGTGTCATCGAATCCAAAATACTGCCAGTCGAATCCGTCGTTGCCGCCGCGAGCCAATCGGTCAACGTCGTTCGCGTTTATTGTTATCGACAAAGACCCCGTGTCAGCAATGACAGTGGAAGTAAGTTGCGATTCACTTTCAGCCGCAGCAGGAACGACAACGGAAGAATCGTAAAGCGTTGCTTCTCCATCACCCGATGCAGCAAGCGGTATGACAGTTATTCCGCCATAGTTGATTACCAACTCAATGTCATTGGTTTCATCAATTACGGAGCTTGAAAACGGACCACCTGAACGCAACGTAGCATCAAGCATAACCATTAAGGTGTTGCCAGTGCTCCAGCCTGAACGATTGACGACTTCCTGCACAGGAGTTGTGATGTCAAACTCATAATAGCTCGCACCACCAGAAGCCCATTCTTCTGCAATCGAACCCCCGGCTGAAGTCTTGCTCTTTGCATTCCAGTCAGACGTGCTTGTTGGAGCTACGCCATTGTCGGCGTCATTGCAGTAAAGAACTGCTCCGTAGCTATCTCCGCTACTTCCGTCGTTGCGAATGCGAAACTTTGCCGAGTTAATTGCTTCGCCCTGTGCGATGCCAACTGCTCCGTACAGAAAGTATAGGTCTTTGACGTTTCCAGTGGCGTTGATCCACTCGCTTACGTCGGCGGTCACAGTAGTTCCGCTTACGTCAACTTGACCGTAATTGGTGTCGTTGTTGCCGACAGATAGTGTGATTGTTGGCATGGCTACTCCAACGGTTGAACGTAATGTGCGTAGTCGAACTCATCGAGCAAGCGCAAGTCATTGACGGCACCTACGTCTGGCAGAATCCACCTCGCTGTGTATTCGAGCGTTTCTGAATCAAATGCGTCTATGCAGACATCAGCTTTTCCGCCTCGGTATATTGTCTGGTGCGCTGGAAATGAGGCGACGTAATAGGAATCTTTGCTTAACGCAAGGCCGCGAGCAAAGGTGTTGTCTGATGTCGGTATCTCAACCCCTAAGCCGTCGCTTCGAATCAACACCATGTCGTCTGCTGATATAGTTGCAACTCTGTTCTTCTCATCAACAGATATTCCGTGTGCCTTTTTGCCCATCAAATACGAACGCAGATACGTTAACTCCAGGGGATCGTTTTGATACCCGAAACAAAGTATCTCGCTTCCACTGTCATGGTCTTTGTTGTGAGCCAAAAAGTAAGCGCAGTCATTTGTAAAAAGCAAGCTAGTGTAATGGTTTATGTCGTTAGATCCCGATACGTCTTGGGGCGGATCAACGACTGACCCACCCTTGGTAATCGGGCAGAAATGCTTCCTTCCTTCTCTTCCGATGAACGTGAAGGAATTTAACCTGGGGGTAGCAATCCAAAGCCGACCATCGCGGGCGACCATCTGCTGAGGATTGGGAGTTAACCCCATGTGCAAAAACCCAAGGTACATATACTGACGGTCAAATCGCCAAATCACTTTGCGATTGCAAATCAAAATCTCACCGTCACGCCACGTAATTCCAAAAGGCCGATGAGGATACGCAATGTTTTCGTCTTCGTGCGACTCGAATTTCAAAAGCTCTGGTGAGGAGTGAACACGAGTTAACTCATGCGTCACCGTGTCAATGACGACAAATGCGTATTCAGGGTTTGAGACAGTTGCAATTAACTGCGCCACAACGCATCCCTTGTAAGTTTCACCAACGCTCTTAAACCAAGCGAAACGCAGCGTGCCAACGCTAAGTCGATTCTTAACGTTGACACCTGTGCGTTCGCGTTTGACGCTGCTTCCGTGTCGTAATAAGCAACTAGCTACTTACGCCGGTTTCTTGATACGAATTTCGCAATCTTGTAGCGTCAACGTCTGCGTGTCCGACACAGAGCGGTCGCTCGTCAAGTCCCACCACGCATAAATTTCGCGTGATCCTTGAGTTGCGTTGTCGTCGGTCAAGACAGCCCATCGTGCCCCATTGCCAGACGACGGGATCGTTCCACCCGAAGCCGTCCACACGAGGTCTTTGATTTGAATCTCACCTCGATTGTCGGTGTCGTTTTCGGTGAGGCTGTCCCAGTCCGTCGAGTTGCGTGACAATTGGTAGCCGCCAGCGGTGTAACCGTTGCCAGCAGCAACCTCTGTCATTTCACTGAACGTGTTCGTGTCCTCGTCGGGAGTTGCAGCACTCGTGCAGAGAGCGACGTAGTAATTTGTCGGAGGAGTCACTCCGCGAAAAGTGATTCCCAAGACGTGAGCAGCACCTTTGTTTGTCAGACCAGAAGCCATTGGTTAATCTCCTTCTTAAACCGTTGCGTCATTCACAATTTGAATATCGTTTGAAGAATTAGTGCTGAGAACTTCAGCCTCTAAATTCCAGCGAACGCGACCTTTACCCTGGATTGAGGGATCGCCATTGACAATCTTCAGGTCGCCAAAGTTAAACGTGGTGCTAACGTTGCCTTGCGACAGTGCTAGTACCGCGCTGTTTGACGCAGCAAGATCAGTATTGAACATGCTGCTTTGAGTCTTGTTCCAGCGTGCTCTCGCCTGGAAGTTGATTTGCGTGTCAAGGCTGCAAATTGACGTGGGCTTGCGAGACAAGCCGTACAACACGTCAAGGTAGTTGTTGCCTGTGAGCACCCATTCTTCCAGGCGTCGAGAAGCAACACCTTGCAAGGTTGCTGTGGTTGTTTGGTCAAAAAAGTAATTGCAGTAATCGTCGGTGGTTCCCCACGCTGGCAAAGGACTGGGAGCCGTTGCTTCATTGAACGTTCGGTCCTTGGCGTAGATTTGCATCGTAAGCGTCATAAGGTCCGGTTCGGCGTTACGCTCGTTGAATTGGATTGAACGACCGCGAATAGCCCACTGCGCAACCTTGCATCCTTGGTATTCGAATGTTCCATAGTGGCGATTTATCAAAACGCCAAACTCTTGCAGAGTGCCGGGATTGAAAGTGTCGTCTGCGGTGTCGTCTACTCCGATCAGTTTCGGAATGATGTCTTGAAGCAAACGCGCAGAAATTGGCATTGAGATTCTGCCGACGAACATCGAAGCACCTTGGCGAGCAAGCTTGCTTCTTCGCTGCCTACTTCCAGTAATGACGTTTCGGTGTCCAACCAAACGCCGAACTTCTCGCATGTCCTCAAATAAAATCGGCCAGCGTTCAATTGTCCCAGAAGACCAGTCATAGGGAGTTGCCCCATTTTTGGCTAACACGTATCCGAGCGCACCAATGGCACTGGCATCCGGCTTGTTGTTTAGTGTTGGATCACAACTCATTTTGCACCTCGCTATTGCTCGTCAAACCACGCCATGACGGTAAGGGTGTAAATGTCCTTGTTTCGAAACTCGTTGCTTGTTCGGCGGTCTTGCGGTACAGCGGGTCCATCAAGAACAACCGTTGCTGAATTACAAGCTCCATCAGACGTAACGTTTAATAGTTGGGCATGGTTGTAGGTGTTGCGTATTTTGCTGAGGAAAAGCTGAGGCTCATCATCTATCTGCATTTGCTTTTCTTGGACAAGAACGAGGTACAAAGGGTAACCCCAAAAATCCGTAACGATGTTTCCCTGCCCTTCTTTGATCTCGTCGCGATCATACCGAACGGAGACTCCGCTTTGCTGGATAATGTCGTCCCAGTCAAACTTGCGAACTTGCACATCCGGCGTGCCGGAGAAGAACGGTTTCGTTTCCTCCAGCGCAGAAACTTGCGTTGCAAATTTCGTAAGAGCCAAGTTGTATAGTGCAACATTCCCGCTCATTGCTCATCAAACCATGCAACAACTGTCATTGTGTATATGTCTTTGTCCCGAAAAGCATTTTGCGTGCGTTTGTCCTGCGGCACCCGTGGTCCGTTGCGAACGACTGTTGCGGAGCTACATACGCCCGTCAAAGGAACACCGAGTTTCTGCGTGTGGTTGTAAGTCCGTCGAATCTTACTCAGCAACAATTGCGGCTCGTCGCTTATCTGCATTTGCCTCTCTTGAACAATCACAACATGCAGCGGATAGCCCCAAAAATCAGTTGAGTTATTTCCGGCACCCGACTGCACGCTGTCTCGCTGGTATCGAACCGAGACACCGTTTTGTTTTACGATGTCGTCCCAGTCAAACTTGCGAACCTGAACGTCTGGAGTCCCAGAGAAAAAGGCTGACGTTTCGTCGAGGTCTGAGAGTTGTGCCGCAAAGCGTTCTAACGCTTGCTTGTAGACGGAAGTGGCAGTGGTAATCGTTTCTTCTGTAACGGTTACTGTTGCACTAAGGCTTGCTTCAGACGTTGCACTCGCTGGGGTAACAGTCTCGCTTGCGGCGGTAGAAACGGTAGCCGAAGCATCGTGCTCAACTTCTGCCGCTAACGAACTAACGGCGATTGAACCTGCAATTGCTGTGGCGACTGCGGCTGTTTCTGATGTAGCGACTGACGGAGTAATTGCAACAGAACTTGTCGCAACTGTTGCAACTGCTGCGGATTCGGATGTAGCGCTTGTCGGGCTGATCGCCAGGGAGCCTATTAACGCAGATGCGGAGGCTTCGCTTTCCGACTCTACAGCAGCAGGGATCAAATAAAGCAGCGACCGATAAACTTTTGCTATCTGGCGTCGATCCAACTCAACAATAGACGAATCCGACGTTGGAAGCGCAAAGATAGACGGCGACTGATATTGCAGCGCAGACTTTCGTTTGTCGGATGTGTCGATTGCCATGTTAGCTAGTGTTCTTGGTCACAGACTGTGCGTAATCTCGCAAGCGGTATGCTTGCCCGTAACTCGCGGTATAGGTCATGTTCTGGCTGTCAGCGGCGGCAGCTTCACGCATGTCTCGGTAATAACGTTGCCGTAATCGCTCGATGTCTTCGCTTCGTGTCATTCGCGCGTACTCTAAATCGCACAAAGACAGGAAAGCTGTAAGCATTGATCCTTCGTGCAAATCCAACGGATCGGACGCAATGTATCCCTTCCCGCTTCCTGTGACTCCAGGTGCCGAATCAAGAGTGATTGTTGTAGAGTCTGGCACTGCAACAACTCGTCGCTCAAATGCAATGGGAACATCGGTGTTGGTTATGTCTCCAATTGGAGGCGTGGGCACGCTATCTGTCTTCGAAACCCGAATCATGGACCCAAGAAGGCTGTCGTCCCAAGAAGTGCCCGAACCAGCGAGAGTCACTGATGTCGCATTGCTTTCGACCGTTCCGGTTCGTTGGTCAAGCAATTTAAGCCCGCGACCCGCATAGGAACCAAAGCAGTCGTAGTTTCTTACGGAGCTTGGAGGGGGTCCAAGTCGAATTGCTAAAGAACCAATGTGAGATTCGTCGCGGGTAAAGGTGTAGTAGTAGCTTTGGCCGCTAGTTACTAGCCCGCGATTACGTTGCACAAACTCTTCGGGCGTGACGTACTCAAGCTCTCGGTTGACGCTGGTTACGTCAGTGACTTTAGTTAACGCGATAAGATCCAAAGGAAGCAAATACGAGGATCGGTAGATTTCACAAGCAGTGCCAGAGGCAAGGTCTTCACCAGGATTTGAATTGGTTTTAAGCGTTACCTGAGTGGAAGATACTTGCTGTGCAATTTCGTAGTGAATCTGGTCGATGCGGACAATGTAGTTTTCCACGTTGGCTGGCAGCGAACCGGAAAACGTAAGCAAACGCTCAGACGACCCGCCCGTGTGGTCATACGTGACAGTCAGATTGCTTACAGAGGCTTCTGTGCGAATCTGAAATCGCTTTAGGTTGTATGTCCAATTGCGTTCCCTAAAAAAATCGCGGTACGCTTGTTGAATCGCACGTCTTGCTAATCGCTTATTGCGATTGCCGCTAATGTCGTTTACGTCCAGCATGTGTTCGTAAACGTCGTTGTACGTGTTGATCGTAGGAGTGCGGCTCATGTCTTGCCCCGTTAGAAACTCTAGCTGTATTCGTTTCGAGTAAACGTTGTGCCATCATCACTGACGCCTGCGGTTGCAATGTCTGCCCCATCTGCATCGTTGCGAACGGTTGAGGTAGTTGATGTCTGGAGCAGCTTGTTGCGGCTTAAAGTAAAAAGCCAACTTATCTTGTCTTTAAGACTGCTCGTTGCTGAAGGAACTGACGATGGTTCCGCATAGGTGTCAGTTGCCAACGTATCTACCACTTCAGCATTGACTTCCGATTTCATGGTGGCAGACATGCCGCCAAGTTGCGTTAACGATGCACCGTTTGCGCCAATGCGGGCAAAGTTGTCGCCGGTTTGAGCGGTGTGCCCGTCCAGCGCGTTTACCTTTGACAAGTCGCCATCTGATTCGATTCCCAAATCATTAAAGTTTGCGGGCGTCGTCCAGACCGCTCCAGGTACACCGATTACGTTAACGTTAGATGTACTAGAAGACGGAGCTAGTAAAAGAAGGTTTCCGTTGGTTTCTGCCGCAGTAATGTCGAAGATGTAGTACCCACGTTCTAGTTCGGTAGGGTTTGTGTCATCAACTGCGTTTGCTCCACCACCATCAATGCGAATGTTTGCCGTGATGTTGCTCGCGTCACCTGTTACGGGTTCACCTGGATTCGATCCACCCTCATCCTCAAACGCAAAGACGACCCACTTGCCTGCTGTGTTTTTTTCCATGTTACGCCCCGCCGACTAAAAGTTGCTGATAATACTGGTGCATGACTGAATAGCCGCCTGCTCCTGCTGCTGCCGTCGGCACAATTGCGTTACTGCTAGTTGCTTGCCCTGAATCACTGCCTCCGTCATTAGACCCCGTGCATTGGCAAGTAACTGAAGCGCCAGCGTCGTCACTGACCGTCGTATAAGTGCTAGACGTTGCGCCGGATATGTTGCTGCCGTTTCGCTTCCATTGGTAGCTAACCGTAACGGTTCCATTGCTCTGACCGTCCCACGAACCCCCGTCACAAGTTAGAGTTGAACCCACTGGTGCATTACCAGAAATAGATGGGGCAACCGTGTTTAACGGCTCAGGTCCGTCGTACACTTCGTCCCACTCAGCAGCGGTCATTTCTTTTGATGCGATAAAAGCACTTCCAACAATGCCGTCGAAAATGCCGCCCTGGTCTTCATCTCTCGCACCAATTGCCAAGCCAGATGAAGAACTATAGTTGATTGTCCCTGACAGCGTTGTGTCGCTCCCTGCGGTGGACGAGACAGAAGACCCGTTCAGATACAGCGTAATCCCACCTACGCTGTTGCTCCCGTCGTAGCTTGCCCCGATGAAGTACCATTGCGACGATGAAAATATATTGCTGTTTGCAATCCGGTACATATTGTCCGAACCATCGTGGATGTAAAAAGCTAACTTTTCGCGACTGCCTGAACCTCCGACTCGCAACGTCCATCCGTCAAACGTAGAAGGCTGGCGCTGTCTTGCCATAAAAGTCTGGAAGTAGTTAATCGCCCCATCTGGACGCACCCACAAGCCAGCGGAAAAAGCGGTTGTCTTTGAATATCCTGCAATAGTGCCAAAGGACAGGTAGTCCCCCATTCCATCGAGGTCAAGCCCTTGCGAAAGCCAGTTTGTTGGCCCGGTCGTGGCGATGTCTTCTATGTCATATCCGCCATTTAAGGTTCCGCTATTGCTGTTGCTAGTGGCGTCCTCTATCGAACTACCAGACTCATCTTGCAGCTTCCACCATCCATCTAATACAGATGGTTCACTGTGTGTTCCAAGTCCGAAAAATTCATTGTAAGACGAAACAGGCATCTACGAGGTTCTCAGCGTGTCGAGCAGTGAGTTGCGAGTGTGAGTCTGCCCTGGTGTCGCGGGATTGGAGAGCATTCCTGCTACCCGATCAATGACCGAAATAAAGTCATCAACATTTGCGGCCCAAACAACATCGGAGTGATCGACGACCTCAGCCAACATTGCAGCAGACTTAGAGGGTTCGGCATTTGCAAGAAGAATGTCTTTGAATCCAGTCGCACGGTCTACCGTGTGCTTTAAGTTCTGCAATGAGGTGGCGATTTGGTCTACTTGGTCGTAGAGGTTTACAGCCGCTTGTTCCGCCTTGGCTTCTGCTATTGTTTGAGCCACGAGTCTATCCTGTTGCTATAAGAGAGTTGTGCTGCGGGTGCGTAGTAGACGTATCGAAAACTACATCTTTTTGGATGGCTTTTTTGCAGGCTTTTTTTGTGGCTTGGGAGCAGCGTCTTTCGACGATTCGTCATTTTTCGTGACGAACAATTCCTTTTCGATTGCGTTCACTCGCTGGTTAAGCTTGTGGATTGCGTCGTCCGTGACAGCCAAATTGATGGCTAATGCGTTCGCGAAGCTTGACAAAGATTGCTTGACGTTTGCCGCCAAGCGACTGCTTGCAAGTGCCGTGCAAAGCAAAGAAACCTTACTGTTAAGATTTTTCATCACGTCCCTCATTTTTCTTGTTTCTGGTGCAATGTGTTTAGAGGCAAAGAAGATTCACCGGACATATTTGAATCGTCAACTCCGTGATCTTCGATGATTTGTTGCTCAAGCGCTTTTGCGTCGTCTGGCGTTTTTACAAGGTCTGGGTTTTGTGAGAGTCGCTCCGCTGCTTCGGCAGCTACAAGTTCGGGGTGCAACGTCTTTCCGCTACTGTACGCATCAGTTTCAAAGCACTTTGGCTCTACCTTTACGTCGCCTTGGCATTCCCAGCCTCTTTGCTCGCATACCTTTTTGACGTGACCGCGACCACCAGTAGCAGGAACGCAAGCGAGTGGGTCAAGCGGCTCGTTGGCTAACGCTGAGCAGTAATGTTCGGTGCCTGTCAGTGTGACGCCCTGTTGCTTTGCTTTGTCTTTGAGCATTTGCAATTCCATCGGACCAAACACGTCGCCAAGACGTTTTGCACCCGACAAAAACTCGCGGTCGGTTTTGGTCATAGGTGCTTGCTGGAGAGCCAGCATTTCCGCCATTTTGGGTTTAACGCCATTGGAAATCATGTCTCGGTAGCGCTTGCGGACGTATGGTCCTGCGTTCGCAATGTCACGTGGAATGTCGGTCATGGTTTTCACTAGATTAGGATTCACCTGTTCCAACGCTTTGTCGTTGTTTAAGGGCAGCATTTTGTGCGTCGATTAACAATTGCTGCTCATGGGATTCTTCGCCGTGTTCTAAGTCCTGGTTGTGAGACTCGTCTTGATGCTCAAAGGACTGCTCGAAACGCTCCTGATCCATTAACATCTTCTGCTGCGATTGAGCCATTCCAAGCAAATGCTTTTGCTGCGATTGATCAAGTTGTTGCTGGTGCGATTGCTGCGACAACTGAGCCTTTGCCTGAAGCGTTGAAAGCTGCAACTGTTGCTGCTGTTGCTTCATTTGCATTTCCATTTGCTTAGCTTGCATTTCTGCCTGCTGCTGCATCATGGCTTGCTCTTGAGCCATTCTTTCTTGCTCCGCTTGCTGCGGATCGGTTGGTTCGTTGTCGATCAGCATGTCTTGATATTCCATGTCTGCTGCATCAGCCCACGTCTTAATCAAGCCGTTCATTGGTTGCCAATTGCCCGTGTTAAATCCTGCTTGGGCGAAGAGATTTGAGAAGTATTGAATTGCAGCGTTGGCGTTCTCCACTTGGCGATTTTTGTCTGGTCGCCTTGCGCTATTAGCCACAACTTTGGCTCGCACCTCTCGCATGACAAGCTCAGTAGGAACGTTGGTGACGTGCTGGTTCCACAGGTAAAGCTCGGCGGGACCAAGGACACCTTTCAGGTCTTCTGGTCTTGTGAAGAGAGCGGCACAGATTTTTTCCATGTCGCTTGCTTCGGACAGCATGTGCTCGACTTGGCTTGCCATGTACTCAGGTCTAACGGACATTTGTTGGCGTCTTGCGTCAACGTCGGCAGCAACGCGAGCAACTTTGTTGCCGGGG
>CEUI01057439.1_pt1 | contig 17279 bp, 9 predicted proteins | sample 531411 | NCBI WGS metagenome assembly CEUI01 (sample SAMEA2622841, study PRJEB7988) | marine metagenome | isolation source: saline water (ENVO:00002010), including
AACCCGTCGTACGGTCTACAAATACTTGAGAACGCCGCTAACAGATACTCTGGTTACGGATCTAGGAATGCAGACACTAAAAAAGGTAAAATCCCAAAATCTTTTATATCTTTCAGAGATAAAGGTTCTTTTAATTTGGGCAGACGCGGCTTTGCGACCCTAGTTTGGTCGAATTCTGGAGACGTTCATACTGTTCGCGTTAAGAATCCGAAATCTGAAGGCGCTAAAGTAAAACCGAACCCTATAGAGGTTAAAGTGCGATTTTCTCCGACTCCAGATTTAGAAAAAAAGATAAAAGAATTCAAAGATTCTTTTGGCGTAGAAGTTGATAAGAAGACTGGGGAAGAAATTACTAAATTCCAAGCTAACTTCTCAAAGAAAAAGAATAACTCTTTTGTTATCCTTCTTGCTAATTATAGAAAAGAATTAGCTTACGAGCCTGTAGGAACTTTGGGAGTAGATTTAAATCTAGATAAAGAGCAATGGATAACTACTAATGTACCCATCTTCGAGGGAAGTTATCATTATCCTATGCCGTCTCACATTTCTAAAATTATTAAGGAAATTGATGAGGTTAATAGCAAAATTAACCGGTCACTAGAAGTATCTTCAAAGTTTAGAAGAATTAAAGGTAATGTGCCTCACGATAATAAAAACCACTCTATTGAGTCTTTTGGTATCGTCCACAAGCAGAGGAGAAGGTTGAGGAATCGCTGCGTAGGTGAAAATGGCCTGCATGCTAAGCTTAAGGACGCTATCTTTCAAGACAAAGGCGTTAACCTTATCAAGAACTATCTTATTAAAAATAATTTAGGTCTTGCTATGGACATGGTACAGACCGGAGCTACCACTGGCACTTTCGGCCATGACAAGGTACAAGAGTTTTTTGAAATGCTCCTTAGAACTCAAGGTATACCTGTCAAGAATACTCCAGCATTTTTTACCAGCCAGAGATGTTCAAAATGTGAGCATACGGAAGTAAAAAATAGAGACTACAACGCAGAAGAACCTCAGTTTGAATGCCAGAAATGTGGCGAAGTGATGAACTCTGGAGTTAATGCGGCTGAAAATATAGCTCAAGCAGCTTTAGTAATGTTCGAGCACGATATGTATTATGTCAATAAGAAGAAAAAAGATTGTAGATATGGAGAAGATGGAAAATTTTACGACATTAGAAACGGGAAGGATAATAAAATTCCTTTCTCTATTAACTACATGCAGGAACTAAAAAAAGAAAAGTCTGCTTGTAAAAACACTAATCGATAAATTAAAAAAGCATATGTTTATAGAATTAACCGAAATAGTCGCAGACGGATTAGGAAGAGTTTCTAATCCAGAGAGAAAGATCTACGTGAACTCCAGCAAAATTCAATCAATTCACTCAGATTCCACTGAGAGAACTATAATTGAGATGCGCAGAAGTTCTATTAGAGTGAAGGAGTCCTATGAGGAGGTAAAAGCCCTCGTAGGATAGTTCGTAGTGGCAAAGCCACGACTGGCGGTGGTCTTTAGTGTTCCCACTCGCCACTTACTAAAAAGTTCTCAAGGAGCCAAGAGTACTATTAGCCAAGAGCACTATTAGTGTACTCCAAGAACACTGCTAAACTTTTTAGAGACAAGAGCACTATTAAACAAGAGCACTAGTAAGCAAGAACACTAGCCGCCGAAAGGCGGCTTTTTTATGTTCTAATAGTGTTTATTATAACTTCCTGTCCGTCTGGCTGCACCATTTTAGTAACATAGTAATCTACTTCGTCGATAGTTTCTACTATTGTAAATATAGACGATCTACTCGATTGCTGCTCTGGAGCTGATCTACCGCTCAAAACGTTAAACTGTACGGTGGGTGCATCATGTATTATTGTATATCTCTGGTCGAATACATAGTTGTCAGTTAGCAAACCATTTATTGTTACTAAAGCCTCCTGTCCTTCGGCTATGCTAAACTTAGGAATCGTTATTGCCATGCCGCTGTCCGCAGTAGCCGTGAAATCTGCGTTACCCTCATGGTCTTGAGTTTTGATAACTACCGACGTTGCAGAATTCATGCCGGAGCCAGATATATTGAACGTTGAGCCTGTAACCCCCTCTAGCTGAGTCATGCTGCTCTCATTAACATCTAGTGGTATTACTAATTCTATTATGCCTCCAGACAACATGCTGTTAGCGCTGCCATTTGAACTCTCTACTACCAAAAATCCTGTCCCAGTTATTATTTCTAGACCGGCTGGAGTATTAAAAATAGGCTCGAATCTAATTAAGGTATTAGATTCTGCGACAAAGTTAGCGGAAGCAGCTTTGCTGTGGAAAGCCATAGTGCTATGGTCTCCTGCGTTCACTGCGGCGCCTGTACCAGAAAAGAATAACCCTGTAATAGGGCTAAGGTTTTTACCGCTGATAAATCCGCTTATATTTTTATTAAACTTACTTCCTGTCGCTATGCCTGTTATAGCTGGAGGCGCATAGTTTACCGTGAAAAACTCATTTGTTAGTATTCTATTTAAATTTTCTTTAGTTTTACTATCCTCAAATACAAAGTTATCTGACGCATAGTCTTCCCAAGGGCTCATGATAAACATTTGCCCGCTTCCAGTAAAATCAGTACCGACAGTAAAATCTATAGAAGCGAATTTTTCTTGGAAATTGGCTTGGTTAGACAAGACGCCGTTTTGCAAGCTAATACTAGAATTAATAGGGAAGAACGAAAGCTGGTTAGACCCGGTTATACCTACTACTAAATCCCCAGACTCGAAAGTATTGTGCGCGTTTATACCCGTTATAGTTATACCGGACCCTACGTCCATAAGGAAGTTCCCTGTCCAGCCGCTAACTCCAGATATAGTTGGTAGAGGAAAAAACTCTACATTAGTCTCTAATATAGAATCATTATTATTGCCAGTTACTTTTATTCTACCTTTTACTATATCTCTAGGTACTTTTACATCTATAGAAAATCCAGACTCAGAGAATTTATTTGTTCTTACAAATTCACTATCTATATGATCTCCGTTGTTAAGGTAATTCTCTCCTTCTTGTAAAGGAGCTCCAACAAAAGAAGCTCTCAGCCCCGAAAAATATTCCCCGCTTAAAGTTATCTCTTCGCCTAAAATACCGTACTGCCCAGACAACCCAGTAAATTCCGCGATTTGAAATTCATTTGCGCCTGTATAATTCACTGTGCCTGTTACGTTCCTACTATATCTATCTAAAAGCCTAAATACTCCAGAATGATCGCTACTTACGGCTCTTAAGTGATTAGAGTTTCCTACTCCGGGAATATAACGTATTTGCTTTTCTGTAGGCAGCCCCAGTTTAATGCTTTGTGTATTTTGTGAAATAAAGTTAAAGTTTTGCTGGAATATATCCTTACCGTCTTCGTCGAAAAATACTACTCTTTGAACTAAGTGTAAGTTGTCACCGATAAGCTCTATATTATCCTCCTTTCCTAATACGGAATATTCTAAAGGACTTTTAGGTTCAGGTATAATTTTTGTTACTGTTGGAACTTTTGGTAATATATCAAATCTTTTTTCAGAAAATGCATTTCCGCCACTGGTTATGGCCATTAAGTAGTTGCTCTCTGATGCGGTGCTAGGCACTGTAAAGCTTAACTCATTAACAGAACTTGCAGTTATGCTGTCTAGAGACACACGTGGACTTGAAGTCGCTCCAACAGCACTCTTAAAAGTAAATCCTGTTATTTCAGGCAAAATTGAGGAAGGGTCTGTATGTAATCCGCTAAAATACCCGGTTACTGTAACCCTAGTTCCTACTGTTCCAGATTCGGGAGTAAACCCACTAATGACTGGTTTCTGAAACACGGGTATAGTTTTAGATAGCTCACTTTCTCCCGCGAAATTAGTTACGTTAAGCCTAATCCCCGTAGTTTCAAATTGTTTGGGAAAGTTAAAAAAGTTTTGCCTAGCATAGTTTCCGCTAGTTGCAACTCCTGTAGCCTTAAAAAATCCATAACCTATATCAGTATTAACAGAATGGACAAAGTTAATTTTAGAATTTTTTAATAAATTTAAACCGGTCAAAGACCCAGTAGAATTAACTGCTCTTGTCACTACTTCAGGATCATAACCGCCAAGTAAATTTTCTATAAATGGCCTTCCTTGTAAGAAGAAGCCGGACTTTAAAGTTTGAGACTGGCCAAAATGGCCACTAACACTTACATCTACATAGAAAGATCCTCGGCCAGATTCTTCAAAATCAAACCCGCCCGTAGTTAACCCAGTAGGAACTACATACTCTATTCTATCCCCAAAAGACGAGTTTACTATGCCAGTCCCATTATCCCCTGTAATATCTACAAAAACTCCGGTTATATCTGATCTTGTAAGAGTCGCTTTAGAAATATTATAAAAATCGTTACCTCTTATCGTAGACTGTTTTCCCGTTATGTTTATATTCGGAACAACAGAAGATACAGTAGGCAAGTTCCCGCTTATCAAAACAGTTTGACCAGACGGATATAGGTCACCTATTTCACTATATAAAGAAATAAGATACTCGCCAGAAGCAAGATCTGAAGGGAGAGTGCCTTGAATTAAGTTTTTATTAAGGATTTCAAAATTATTTAAGTCCCTGTTTCCTAATCTAACCTTAATCTTTTTGGATACTCCGGTCTCGACAAGATTTAGTATGCCCGTGGTGAAGTTTCTGCCCTCTAGAAATATTAGGTTACCCCCTACGACAGCCTCATCTGGCTTTACCCGATCTATCAAAGCGAGATGAATAAAAGTGTTAGCTTCGGTAGACGGCTTTAAAGTCGGATGGACTATCGCCCCTTCTTCGTCGCCACCGACAGTTCTAGAAAATATTCCGCTCTCCAAAAAGTAAGTAAAGTTACCTCTCGTTTTAGAACCGTTAGGAACTGTCACTTTTAGAGTCTCGTTCGTTAGCTCTCTAGGCGAAAGTATGTCTGCTGCTCCTGTTTTGTCGGGAAATCTTACGCCGGTAACAGCGCCAAAAGAATATCCAGATATTGTTATTTCTGTGTCTGGTAAAGCTTGATTAGGATCAACAGAAACTATTTCTGGAATAGGTATAAATTTGTCTGTAGTATCCCCGCTATTAAAAGGAGCGCCGTCTTCGCCACTTCTTAAAGCAGAAAAAACAGTAACAGGCGCATGCAAAGCGTTCTTAGGTATCCTAGCTTCTATTCTACTTGGCCCAGCTACGGTAAATTTAGATTTAGCATCTCCAAAGATAACATCAGTAACTCTGTAAAAGTTTTTGCCAGTTATTATAAAGTTTTGGTCTATATATCCAGTTATTCTTGGCAACGTTCCAGATGCATCTATTCGATGATGTTCTTTTAGCAGAATTGTTTGCTCTCCTAATTCCGCAACCGCACCGTCCAGAGAAACGACGTTCACCCTATCAGTCATTACTTCTGGAGGAAGAGAGCCACTTATGCCTGTGTTTCTATAATATAAAAGTCTTTCTGGTCCAATGTCAACATCCCCCCAAGATATTTTAGAGACATTATTTAATTCTTCTCCACTTATAAAAAAACCTGACTCAGGGAAAAAGAAGCCTGACTCTTGGTAACCAGCTAGACTAGACATAATGTGGCCCCCTGTAAGCGGGTTCGCCGCTTGTTAAATTTAAAGATGAATTTTGTGAATATATAGGCCTGAGATCAGGAAGTATTCCCGAAACTACAGCCTCTCTTCTCGGACTGCTAGTTATTATACTTAGCTGATGCGATACTTTATCTCCCACATTAGCTCTAACGCTTCTGCCCTGCAAAATCCCATAGCAAGAAAATCTTTCTGTTGGCACAGCGCTAGATGGCTCTCCGTGTTTTAATAAGTTAATGTTAAATTTACTTGATATACCATTATAAGGAAGATAGCCAGTAGGATTATCGACCTCTAAACCCATTGATATATTTTTCTTGCCAAAATATATTCTATCCGGAGTAGTAGCGCCAACTTTATAAACAGGGTTTATTTCTACAGAGTAGCTATAAGAGCAATTTATAAAATCGTTTATCTCGCCTAACAAATTACTAGAAAAATTTTCTACAGATATATTTTTACAATTAAGGACTTGAGTCTTAACTATAGTCTCTTCGTTTTGCACAAATTCACCCGCAAGATCGTCAAAGAAAACAATAGTAGAGCTTGCAACTGCCGGAGAGTTGGGGGAAAAATCTATACTGTAACTCTGCAGATAGCCGCTAGTAAAAGTAAGCCCTCCAAAACTACCACTAATTATAGTTCCCTCATTACTTCTATTTAACCCGACTGAGTCATTTGTTATTTTTTCTCCTTGATCGAATATAAATTCTTTTATTTTGTCTAATGACCCTGTTAAGTAGTGAGAAAAAGTCAAGCTTGACCCAACTCCTGCGTTAGCGAAATAGTCTCTGGAGTGTCTATTTCCTGCGTCATATCTAGGATCAATAGAAGCTTGGATGTCTAAAGAGCATTGATTCGCGATTATGTCTAAATCGTTTAATCTAAGCTTTGTGTTTTTTGAAGAAAAAATCATTAATAATAACTTCTAAGAGTTTTACTTGTCTCTACTAAACTATTCGAAGAGACAGAAAGTTGGGTATCTGCCACGACTGGATTTTCCATTTTTGTTAACATGCCTCTGTTTGGCGCACCTGTCTGCCCTACTAGGCTAACTTCTATTTCTGATTCAGTTAGTGAATTTACACTTATAGTAAAATTCTCGCTTTTTCCGGTAAAAGATATGCCTGTTTCATGCATGTTCTCCGTTATCTTAGCCTCTTCTGTTGCACCATGACATATGAACACAGAAGGAAACTCATTACCTAATGTATACACGGGCTCATAATCAAAGTTTATAGAATAATCAACTGACGTAAGTATACCTGTTTGGCCTTCTGTCGAAATTGTTGCAGGAGATTGGCCCGCCATAAAAGAAGAAAAGCTTGAATGACCGATATGTTGTTCGTCATTTGCTCCCGCTAAAAATTGCTGCCCCGTATATCTAGTAACGTCTTGAGCTTGCAAGCGGCCGGAGGTTGGAATTTGTTCTGCTGTGCCAACGTTAGCGCCTGAACCGAATAATTCGAAATTGACGTTACATTCTACTGGCGAATAAGGTCTCACGCTAAAAGAATAAGAAGAAAGTAAACCCTCGCCACTAACGCCTCCAAAAACTATAGATACCCCAGTTTTTATATTAAACTTATGAGGTCTTTCTAAATGTTTTAGGCCGCTAGCTAATTCATTAACTATATTTTCGCTCCTAACTGTTAGCGAAGGAGTATAAGAAAAGGCTATGCTTGCTGTTCTGGCTCCTTGAGGAGTCTGCTCCATGCATCCATTGAATCCTATAGCCTTAACTGGTTGTAGGTCGGCCGCCTGACTTAGAGTGCAGTCAAAAGCTATTATCTTTTCGACATAACCAGTACCGAATTGTAATGTCAAAGGAACTTGATCGTATCTAATCGATGCCATTTATCTTAAAATTACTCCTTTCATTACAAAATCGATATTTACATTAGAGTTTGAATCTGCTTGATACTGCTCAGAAACGAGCAACATATTAACAAAAGAAAAGCTTTGTATATTTTCCGTAGAATTGTTTTTATTTATATTTAAATTAACAGTTTTAAACACTGTGTCTTCTGGCACAAACCTCATATTTTTTATCTCGTAATCGCTAGCCTCTATAGAAAATTGCATTGTTACATCTAATGGGGTATTAGAAATTACTTCCGCAGGCGTTTTTCTATTAAAAGAGTAGACAGGAGTCCTAGGTGATTGGATATCCAAAGAGTAACTTAGTACCCTGTTTGTGTTAAACTCGTCTAAATCTATGTTTATGGAGTTGTATCCAGCTACTTTTAATTCTGTATCGTGAGGAGTTGTCTCACCAAAATTAAAAAAGTTACCAGTGCCAAGCTCGCCATATATTTCTGCCTGCATACTCAGAGAAGGAATTTCTCCTATACCGCAAGAAGAAGAATACGAAGAAAGATACGCTTCCGTAAATTTAACTGTTTCATTTTGATACTGGACTTGTCCGCTAAAAGGATTTGTTCCTGTAAAGTCTAGAAAGAAGTCGTTGTGAATCAAAAGACTGTTTGCATTAATAGAAGCTGTCTGCGGCGAAGAAGGGGCGTACAGAACCCTATCTAACCCAAGTGGATTTATAGGAGAAGCCGTAGTCTCATAGCCAAAAGAAAGGCTCTGGATTGCATTAACTCCAGTTCCGTTTACCGCCAACTTCTGACTTTCTCTCCTGATCCTTGACAACATCTACATTATTTACACTTTTTTAGTGTAATATGTTGAGAGGCATAAGGAAAATGGTAGACGAAAATAGTATCTACAACATAGTCGAGCATAACAGCAGCGTTGTCTACAATAAACATGACATTGTTGCAGTATTTGAACGATTTTCTGACTTTAGTGTGCCAAAATCAGTAAAATACTATTATAGCCTCACAGACAATAACCGCGATAATACTCCAGCCGCAGATTCCAGCTTTTGGGGAGGAGTAACAAGCTTTAGTGACACCACGAAAGCTAAGTTTGTATGGGCGCCTTCTTACAATACCCAAGTGGAGCACAAACCTAGAGTTAACTCCATAGTTTTTTCGAATGGTTATGAGCAGAGACTGCAAGACGGTATCTTTAATGATCTTTTGAGAATTACTTTAAAGTTCGAGCACAGAGATATCAGAGAAGCTAGAGCAATAAACCATTTCTTACAGTCTAGAAAAGGCGTCGAATCTTTTATCTTTCACGACTTACCAGAACCTCATAATGACATGGTTTCTGCTGGCTACAGGAAAATGTTTATCTGCAAGCAATGGACTAGTGACTTTGTTTTTTATAACAATTATACTATTTCTGCCGAGTTCCAACAAACTAATACTTAATAATTATGCCAGAGGGTGTTTACGATACGATAGATAAAGACCAAGCGAAGAAGTCTGTAAAGTCGTTAATGCATGAGCTGACTAATCTAACTCCTTCAGCTATGTTGACTTTTTTTGAAATAGATTTTTCCAGTGTGGTCCAACAAAGCTCTAGTTTGATAAAAGACGGAAACGAAGTGGGTATTTTTTCTAGCTCAGAAGAAGGAGAAGAAAACATACTAAGATTCCACAATAATATTAGAGTATTTAATTCCTATATTTTCTGGCAAGGCAAAACCTTTTTCCCTGCTCCTATAAATGCCGAAGGCTTCGAAATAACTGCTAGGGGAGTTTTACCTACTCCTACTCTAAACATAACATCTCAAAAAGAAGAGGGTATAGAGGCTCTGTCTTTATTGAGAAGGTCTATAAGGAAATACGGAGATATAGTTGGCGCGAGAGTTACTAGGATAAGAACCTTCGCTAAGTTTCTAGACAAAGAAAACTTCACTGACATACAAGAATTTACAAGAGAGGGTTCTCAGACAGGATTCTGGGCATCTAAAGGAGTATATGCGTCTCAATTTCCAGATCAGTACGAGCCAGACCCGTACGCAGAACTTCCTAGAGATGTTTTCTTTATAGAAAGAAAGGTATCAGAGGATAAGACTACCATAGCCTATGAACTAAGCTCTTCGTTAGACGTAGAGGGAGTAAAGCTGCCTAGAAGAGTCGTGACGGCTTCCAAGTGTGGATTTACCTATAGAGGCTGCGGTTGCTTTTATGAAAGTGACGGAACTTCTACCCAAGCACTAGCCGACAATGTATATTCTAAATGTGGGTTAAGAAGGTCAGAACTCACTCTTCCAGAAGACGCGCCGCCAGCAGCAACAATTAGAGACGAAAGTATAAAAGAGTTATTAGGGGTTAATGAGTTAGTATTTAAAGGTAAGTTTTCTAATCAATCAACCTATGAACCGGGTGACTATATTCATATGGAGAAAAACGGTATAAAATATTATTTTGTCGCTAAGAAAAAGATAAGCGCTACGAATAATAGTGAGTTTGCTCCACCTAACCCTGACTTTTGGATAGCGGACTTGTGCTCTAAAACTTTATCGGGATGCAGGAAAAGATGGGGCGTGTTAGGGTCTGTTGTTGTCGGAGAAGGTACTGACTTTGTAAAAGGAGAGCTCCAATTTGGAGGCTTTCCTAACGCTACAAGATTAGAACAAAGCTCTGGAGGATAAAGAATGTTTCTAAGTTCGCAGAATATAAATTATATAAAAGATCATGCTTTAGAAGAAAATCCTTTTGAGTGTTGCGGTATACTCTATCACGAAGAAAACACCGGCCTAACAAAGGCCAAGAGAGCTAGGAACTGTTCTGATAAAAAGTCTATATCTTTCTCTTTGCACCCCAACGATTATTTTGAAGCTTCTCTTCTAGGTAAGATAAAAGCTATATATCACTCTCACACAAACGGCAATCCAAACTTTTCTCTAAAAGACAAAGAGCATAGCTTAAAGCATAAAATCAATTTTTTACTTTACGACATAAAGTCAGATGCTTTTAAGTTTTTTGATTATAAAGACAATACCGAGCAAATATTAAATGAAAAATTCCAGTGGGGTAAATCAGATTGTATCTCTCTCGTGCAGAGATATATAGAAAAAGAAAAAGGATATCGCCTAATATTACCAGAAGAACTGGATTCTAGAGACTCTAAGTGGGCAAATAAAAATTTAAATATTGTTTCAAAAACTTTTAATTTAAACAAGCATGCTTTGACGCAAGTTGATTTTTCCTCTACTGAAGATTTACGCAGTTGTGATATTTTATGTTTTTCTCTTAAGAGGAATATAGATCATTTCGGAGTTTATATTTCTAATAATAATTTTTTTCATCATAAAGTAGGAAAAAAACCTAACTGTGAAAATATAGACCAATACTTTAATAAACTAACTCAAGTGTATAGATATAACAATGGATAACGCGCTAACAACTATTAAATTTCACGGAGACCTTGGCGAAAAGCTGGGTCGAGATATATGGGAGCTGTCCGTTAAATCTGTCGGAGAAGCCATGAGAGCAGTAGAGCAGCAAACAAAAAAGCTCTATAAAATCTTAATGGATCACGACAAGCAAAATATAAAATATAAAGTTTTAATAAACGGAAAAAACTTTGTCCATGAACAAGGTAAAGATATTAATAAGCTTGAAGGTATAGAAGAGTCTGAATTAGTTTTAAAAAGAAAAATAGAGACGATAGATATCATCCCTATTATAGAAGGAGCTGGTGATGTTGCAGATATATTTACCATTATATTAGCAGTAGTATTAATTGTAGTAGGATTTTATATCGGCGGACCTTTAGGCTCTGCTTTGATAATGTCTGGCATAGGCTTGGCCGCGGCCGGAATAGCGAATCTTCTAACCCCTATGCCAGAGTTTGACGACTTTCGCCAGATAGAAGGCGGAGGCAGACCCAGTTATCTTTTTACCGGCCCAGCTAACACTATTAGAGAAGGAGGTCCAGTATTTGTTGGCTACGGAAGACTTTTGATTGGTAGCCACGTCATACAATCAAGCCTAGAAACTTTTGATGAGAAAAATGGCCGCAGTTCTGTAAAATTATTGGAAGACGGGATGAAGCCAACAGGCCCAACAAAATACTATTGGGGTAACGAAATCTACGGGTTAGACTATAGGAATACAATTAAAGACAAGAGTGGCCAAACTGTTAATATAGATGACTTAATGGCTACTAGAGCGGAAACAGTTAGCTCGTCTTCAGGCGGCGCTGCCGATTGCGATCCAACTGACTTGCATGTTTCTAAAGTCGAAGCAGCTGGAGGCACCGTGCTAATCGCTAACGGAGATGATTTTACCACAGCAAATGTAGTCCTTACCGACCTACCATGAAAAATTTTTTAGTAGCAGTTTCAATAATCCTTGTCGCTTATCTCTTTGGGGGATCAGACCCAGAAACCATTATGTTTATGGCGGGGTTTTTTGGTGGTAATAAAAAGAAAAAACAGCTTTTCCCTCGTCCTCCGATTCAAGATGAGGCGGGAGTAAAACATGAAGGAGAAACAGATCTTTATTCTGCCACAAGCGTAGTAACAATCGCAGATTTAATATGCGAGGGAGAAATAGAGGGTTTAGTAAGCGGAGAGTATAGATTTGCGGGCGAAGAAAATAATATAGGCTACACAGACTCTAAGTTTAACGCATATACAGCATTAGATGCAAACGGGAATTGCACGACAGAGTTAGGTTATCTTAGATCCGTGTATTGGAATGAAGTTCCTATAGTTGATAAAGATGGATTCTACAACTTCCAAGAAGTAAATTTAAACTCTGTAAAAGGCTTGCCTCAAGGAGAAATACCTTCTCTTAGCGCTGCTTTACCAAGCGAAGCAGATTCTAAAGGTAATACCAACTTTGAATTAACTTTATTTAGAAATATAGGAGAAAGATTATTTGGCCCCTCTTTAGACCTGTCAACTACGGACAAAACTCCCGGATATCAAATTAATTGGCCTCTTAACAAATCCAACCCCGCTACTATAGCTGGAGAAGTGGACAGGAACTCAAAAGTTTATTCTGTCTTAAATAAAGAGTGCGTAGCTGTACAAGTTAATATAAAAGTAACAAGGCTGCAAGAAGTACTTTATGACCACCCCTATGACAATGTCCCTGTGCCCAACAAGAAAAAAAGAGGCGGGTTTTTTAGTAGGAGAGGTAAGGATGAAAAAAGAAAGAAGCTTCTAGTTTACGGAAACGGAGATACAAAAGCTAGAAAAATAAGATTCCAAATTTATACTAGGCCGATATATGATACTAGAAATATTATAACCTCGGCAGAGACTGCCCAAACACCAAAGCAAGAAGATTTACATGTTGCTTGGAAGTCTTCTCCTGACGTAGACACAACTGTTTTCGGAAGGATAGAAGAGCCTTATCTAAGAAGTATAGAAATAGACTTTCGCAAAGGTCTTTGGAAAAACGAAAATCCTAGAGATAGCAAATTCTATAAATATTTTCAAGGCTGGGAAGTCAAAATAGTAAGACTTACTCCTGATTCAGTACATTCTTTTTTAAAGAACGAATCTTTCGTAGACTCTTTAGTTGAAATATACGATTCTGTGATAAGATACCCTTATTGCGGCATGGTTTATTCTAAATTTAGCGCAGAGTTCTTTTCTAGGATTCCCTCTAGGGCTTACGAAACTAAGCTTTTAAAAATCAAAGTGCCAAACACCTACGATCCTATTTTAAGAAAGTATACAGAACCTTTAGGATATTGGGACGGATGTTTTAGCGCTAAGAAGCAATGGACTAATAATCCAGCTTGGTGCTTTTATGACTTAATAACTAATAACAGATATGGCCTAGGAGAATATATAGATTCAGATATCGTAGATAAATGGACCCTGTACGAGATAGCTAAATATTGTGATACTCTTGTGCCTGACGGAAGAGGAGGCTTGGAACCTAGGTTTACTTTAAATCATATTATAACCTCAAGAGAGGAAGCTTATAAAGTAGTAAACGACATAGCTTCTGCTTTTAGGTCTATAGTCTACTTTGCATTTGGCGGCATATATGTCTCCCAAGATAGACCCAAGGCTCCTATATATCTTTTTAATAACTCTAATGTCCTAGAAGGGAACTTCGCATACTCTTCTTCCGCAAAAAGAGCTAGGCATACAGTTGCTATCGTTAGATATAACGATAAGAATAATTTTTACCAACCTTCAGTTTGTTATGTAGAAGACCAACTAGGAATTCAAAGATATGGGATTAAAGAAATAGAAACGAGCGCGATAGGCTGTACGAGTGAAGGACAAGCTAAAAGATTTGGCGAATGGATCTTAAGAACTGAGATCTTGCAGACAGAAACTGTGGCTTTTACTGCTGGCAACGAAGGCGCATACATGAGGCCGGGAGATGTTATATCTATTTATGACGAAAATAGAAACGAAAGAAAACTAGCGGGCAGAACAATTAAAGTTGAAGAAAATGCCGTAGGCTTAATACCCGCAGGATTATACGCTCCATACGACAGAACTACAAGCGAAGGCAACATGCCAGTAACCGGCAACGTAATAACCTTAGACAAACCGCTTCATTTTGAGCCCTCTACAGAGTATAAGCTTTCTATACTAACACCCACAAATAATTATGAGCCTTCTAAAATAACTGCTCCTAATTGTGTTGAGACGGTGACGGTAGGAGATACAAAATCTAAAGGCTCTACAGTCGAAGAAGAAGTCGAGACTTTGGTAAGCGAACCTGTTGATTCGTTTTCCGTAGAAGACAAGCTTCCACTTTCCCCGGGCATGAGTTTAGTCGGTAGGTTCAGTGACAATTTCAATGACAGCCATAGTAATGACGATATTTTTAAAACAGAAAAAACTATAACGGTAACAGAAGAAAAAGCGGAATACTCTTTTGCTTTTGCCTCTTTCCAAAATGGTGGAGATTTTTTACGTAATACAGTCGCGCCAAGCAACAGGCCGGGGTTTCCCAAAAGAATAATTATAGAAGACTCAGAAGGGAACATCCTCGCTCAAACTAAATATATAGGCGCAGAATCCCAGACTCCAAACGATTTAGGAGGAATATTTACGTTTAGTAAAGCTTTACATAGAAACACAGAATTTAAACATGGGCAAAAAGATGCAGTGCACTCAGTTAGATCTTCTGCAAGGAACGGAGATCTTTTTGAATGTTTATTAGGATATTCCACAGATGGAGCAAGTAGCGATATAAAAAGTTTAGCCTCGTCCGAGCTAACTTATTTGAATGTGCAAAACGATGGAGGCACTAAAAGCTCCGATAATTTTGTTCCGATTGATACGTCTAAGCAAATAGCTTTATCTTTTACTAAGCCAGTAGGAGTAACTTCTATAGTTATAAAAGTGATTCACCCAATTACTACTTACGCAGCTAAAACCTTTGACAACTCAAGCTATAATGTAGAGTATTCGAGCTCTACAGCTTCAAGAGGGACTACTTTCTTTAGAGATATATTTAAGTTCGTACATTTAAAGAAAACAAAGACTTTTGAAACCGTAACAAGAATTGTCACGTCGGAAGAAGCTGGCACCGAAAGCATAACAGTTAACGCTGATAATGCCGATGAAGCTTTGACTTCTGCTGACTATCCGGAAATAAGAAAAAATCAAGTTCAGACTATATATTTCAGCGGCTACCAAGCCTTGCCCCACACAGGAGACGTTCATTCCGATTTCTCTATTAATGGCAGCGGAATAGTCACTAAAATATTTTTCGATAGTGGTCATCAAGCTGGCCTTAATTTCACAGACTATTCTATTACAGGATATAATAATTCTTCTGTGATAGGAGATCTAGCCGCAGGAGATACTGGGGCATACTCTTCGGAATATAAAAACCCAGACGGAGCCAACTTAATTTGGGCCATAGAACCAAGGTATAAAGACTCGGGCGGAAACAGGAGATACACTCTAGACTCAGAGATAGCCTCTGGAGAACAACAAACTTTTAAAGTAATAAATATAGTAGAAAACGAAAATAAATATGACATTACTGCTATAGAGCATAACGAAGAAGTCTTTGAATCTATGGCTCCCCCTAAAGTAGATTACGGTTTGTCTATAGGTGGGCCAGTAGAAAATGTCAGAGTAGACAAGCAAGATATAGATTCTGCTACAGACTCCCAAATAGAAGAACAAGAACAAGTTCCGGGATCTACTGACGATAGAGGCGCATGCTGTATTTCCAAACAAGGAACGCAAGCTAACACTCCATGTTTTAGTGATGTTACTAGAAATGAATGTGATGAATTAGGGGGAGAATTTTTTGTAGACAAGAATTGCGAGCAAATAAAATCAGAAGGTTTCTGCGAACCAACAAAGGACTTAACTCCAAACATACCAGAACAAGACACAGAGAATGAATCGGTACTAAAAGACTTTGACTTGCCTCTAAAATTTAAATTAAATTTAGACCTAGGGAATTTTTCTCCATCTCACAAGGTAACTGACCAAGTAGCTTCTAGTTATAAATTAGTTTTAGTAAAAGACGAGGACGTTTTTGGCGATATGAGCGATCCCGCAAACATAGCAAAAGCCCTAGACTACTATAACTTTAATGTTGAAACTGAAACGGAGACCTATGACAACTATACAGAGAAAACAGACCAGTACGGAGATTTGTTTTTAGCGACTCAAGAAGTAGCTTACCCAAGCGAAGGGGTAGCTTTCTTAGGACTTAGTCCTCAATTATTAGCAGAATCTGAAGCTACAGTAACCACTGACGAAGTCTTCGGAGAGATGTCTGGATGTGGTCATTCAGCGGCTTATTTAGAGAGTTTAGGGTATTATATACGAAGACAAGCCCTCCCTGTGGCTTTTGGGGCTTACAGGGGCAGTAATGCAGACAAAACCTCTCTTAGCTATCAAGATGGAGCTGGTAATACCTCCGTGCAAGTTCTTAATACTGTTGGGTCACTTGTGTCAACTAACTCTAAATGGGATGATTCTGTTACCGCAAAATCTATATGTAACGATCCCGTTTCTATGAGCGCAATATTCTATTTTGACTCTAGTAGAACTTTAATTAGCTCTGAAATAAAAGATGGAAAATTTTTCTGGGTAGCTCCTCCTAACGAAAAGTATAAGATAAGCGTTTATCATTCTTTGTATTCTTTTGACAATTTCGTTAGGAAAACTAACGGGCAACTAGGGACACAAAAAGATTACTACGATGGGACAGATACTGACATAAGGCATATACATTACGAAGACTTAGCCGCCGGTACTACAGATGGATACGTGGAAGGATGTTTGTGCGATGAGAGCGATTCAAATAAACCATATGCCGATGTAGATTTTAACTATCTTAAAGCTGTAGTGCCAAACTCTTCCAAAGTGCAAACAGTGATAAAAAATTATTCTGATTTTGGAAGACTTAATCTCTGTAAAGAGCAGCATAACGAAGAGTTTAGCTTTGACGTTTCTCCTAAAGTAAGCATAAACTATGAAGGGGAAAAGGCTCCTGATTTTTCAGATATATTACAATTAGGAGATAAGGAATTAAATGAACTGATTAAACCCGGACAATATGCTATGTTCACTGTTATGCTTTCCCCAGAGTTCGAGACTGACTCAGATGGAGAAATTATAGATTGTCACGACCAGATTGGATATCAATATACTTTTGCTGTATGCTTAAACGATGTTGTTGCTAACCCCTCTAACGCTAAATGTCAATCGTACCCTGCTTTTTACGCAGTTGACCCATCTCGTCCAGACTCAGTTCTTAGCTCCTTTAAAGCTCCTAAAATATACGATACTCCGAAAGACGCTCTAAATTATATATTTAATGGCGGGCTAGATGCTGCTAAATACGAAGAAAAAGGAATATCGGA
>CEUI01017838.1_pt1 | contig 17211 bp, 6 predicted proteins | sample 531411 | NCBI WGS metagenome assembly CEUI01 (sample SAMEA2622841, study PRJEB7988) | marine metagenome | isolation source: saline water (ENVO:00002010), including
TTTTTATAAGGTTGGGGCGTCAAAAAGCATTAGCTCAACGGGCGCCCATATACCTTTAACTATTAAATTATATTATATTATGTCAAAAGAAAACAACAAAATCTCAACAAAAGATAGTTGGGAAATAAAAGATAGAACGTATATAATTAGAGGAGATAAAAATCCTTTAACTTATACAATAAAATCAAGACACACAGAGAAATATCCTCTATTGTATTTTGATACAAAAACAAATACTCAAAGAGCATTAAGATATGCAACAAATCAATCTTCACCTTTTGTAGATGAACAAAAAGGAGAGGTTACTTTGAAACATATTGTTTTTAGAGATGGAGCTTTAACAGTTCCTAAGCAAGAACAAGCTTTACAAAAATTACTTTCTTTATACCACCCGGATTTAAACAAAAGATATAGAGAATTAAAACCGGTTCAAGTGGCAGAAGATGAAACAAGCACTATTGAATGGGAAATAGATGCGTTGCTTATGGCTAGAGAAATGGAAGTTGATCAAGCAGAAGCAATCATAAGAACAGAAATTGGATCAACAGTAGATCAATTAAGCTCTAAAGAACTTAAAAGAGATTTACTTAAATTTGCTAAAGAAAAACCTCAACTTTTTGTGGAATTAGCAAAAGATGATAATGTACAACTTAGAAACTTCGGTATTAAAGCTACAGAAGCTGGTCTTTTACATTTAGCACCAGACCAAAGAAGCTTTACATCTGGATCTACTAAGAAAAAATTATTTAGTGTTCCATTTGATGAAAACCCATATTCAGCATTAGCTGCTTGGTTTAAGACAGATGAAGGAGTAGAAATGTATAAAGCTATTTCTAAAAAACTTAAGTAAATTAAATAAAGGCGGGTTCGCCCGCCTTTTATTATAAAAAAAATATAATGGCAATAAACGTAGATACTGTATATAAAACTGTATTGTTGATACTTAATCAACAACAGAGAGGATATATGACACCTGATGAATTTAACAAAGTAGCAACACAGGTTCAGCTAAATATATTCGAAAAATATGAAGATGATTTAAATCAACAGTATCGGTTGCCACAAAATGATACGGAATATGCTAACCGTGTAAAAAATCTTGAAGAAAATTTACAATTTTTTCAAAAATATGTAAACAACGCATCTAATGCGGGTGCTATAACAGGAACTAATCCTTTCACTATAGATTTAACTGTAATAACAGATTTATATAGATTAGGTTCTGTAATGTATAAAGGTGAGAAACTTACTCAATATGCACAGAGAAATGAGATAACACAATTATTACTTTCCCCGTTAACTCAACCAACAACTGATTTTCCTATATATTTATATGAGCAAGGTAAATTATATGTTTATCCTACTAGTATTATAACACCTGGTGATATAAGTATATCTTATTTAAAGAAACCAGCAGATGTACTATGGGCTTATGGTGTAGGTTCGTTAGGACAGTATGAATATAACTCAGGTAATTCAACTGATTTTGAATTAAATGTATCAGAACAAACAAATGTTATAACAAGAATTTTAGCTTATGCTGGAGTAATAATAAACGATCCTACTATTATACAGGTAGCACAACAAGAAACACAATTAGAAGAACAAAACTCAAAACAATAAGATATGCCTAGACCAGATGGAGGATTAATCCGAGAAACTAACTTACAATATTACGCGGGCGCGCAGATCATATATACCGATGCAGCATTAAACGCGTCTAAAGCATATACTTTTACGTTTAATACTAAATTATCTTTAGGTAGTAGTTCTAGTTGGAATCCTAATGACTCAGATTTTCCATTAAATAATTTTAGAATATATACAAGTCCAACAGGATTGAGTAACTGGACAGAATATACAACAACTTATACTTTAACTTTTACTCAAGATGGAGCTCAAACAAATAGTATTATAACTTTAGGTTTAGCACAAGCAGTAGGAACATATGTTAAAGTACAATTAAAAGAAGATGCTGTAGAAAATAATTATGGAAGCTATGAATATATATCTATAAAAGATATAGTTAATAATTTTATAGTTGGATATGTAGGGCAAGATAAATTAATACCTAGAGTAAATAGAACTGATGTACTATTTCATGCTAAAAGAGGTTTACAAGAATTTAGTTATGACACATTAAAAAGTGTTAAATCTCAAGAATTAACAGTTCCAGCCAGTCTTTCTGTAATAATACCGCAAGATTATGTTAACTATGTTAAATTATCTTGGGTTGATGGATCAGGTATTAAACATACTATTTATCCTACACAGTTAACAAGTAGTCCATGGGAATCTCCTATACAAGATAAAGATGGTAAAATAATACAAGATAATTTTGGAGACAATGTAGATGGAACATCAGTTACTAATACAAGATGGCAATCATTTAATACTAACAATATAACAGGATTATATCCTATGGATGCTAGTAATCCATTAGTATACATGTATGATTGGTGGGGAGAACCTGCTTATGGATATGGAGATTTTTATGGTCAAAGATATGGAGGAGATCCAGTTAACATGCAAATGAATGGTTGGTTTAATATAGATGAAAAAAGAGGAACATTTAATTTTTCTAGTGATTTATCTGGTAAGTTAATTATGTTAGAATATATATCTGATGGCCTTGCTTATGATGAAGATACTAAAGTTCCTAAGTTAGCTGAAGAAGCTATGTATCAGCATTTGCTTTATAGTATAATGTCTACTAGAAGAGATACGGTTCAAATAGCTCCACAATATAAAAGACAAAGATACGCCGCATTAAGAAATGCTAAAATTAGATTATCTAATATTAAATTAGATGAAATAGTACAAGTTATGCGTAATAAATCTAAATGGATAAAACACTAATAAATGCCAGAAATAAAAAATACCTTTTTAAAAGGTAGAATGAATCAAGATCTTGACTCTCGTATTTTACCCAATGGTGAATATAGAGAAGCAATAAACTTATTAATAAGTAGATCTGAAGGAGCTACAGTTGGTGAGTTTGAAAATATTCTAGGTAATACTAGTGTAGGTACTATATCAAGTACTAAACAATTATTTGTTATTGGTAATTTTGTAGATGAAACTAATAATAATATATATATATTTGTAACTGATTTTTCTAATACAAGTCCATTTAGTAAAGCAACTAGTTCAAATACATGTCAAATTTTAGAATTTGATTTAGATAATCCAGGAAATCCCACTATATTAGTTGAGGGACATTTTTTAAATTTTAATAAAAAGTTCCCTATATATGGGGTTAATTTATTAGAAGAGTTATTATTTTGGACTGATAATTTAAATCAACCTAGAAGAATAAATATTACTACAGCAAGAAATAATGCTTCAGCATATACTGAAGAAATACAAATTTCTGTTGCTAAATATTATCCTTATAATCCATTAATTCCTTTATCTAGACAAACAGCAACAACAACCGCGGGTTGTACGTCTACACTAATTGTATTAAGCTCAGGTAATACCAACATTAAAGTAGGAGATATTGTAACAGATAATGATAAAACAGATTTTGCAAATCTAGTAATAGGTAATAGTACACCACCTGTTAAAGTTACTCAAATATTAGATCAAGCAGCTACTAAATTTGAGGTTTCTCCAGCTATATCTAGTGGTGCTCCTGCAAGTGGAGTTAAATTAGATTTTAGTAGAACTTCTATGGAAAACCATTCAGAACAATATAAATCTAATTGGTCTAGTCAAACTATAGGAACTATAATGACAGCTGGTAGTGGTGGAACAAGTAGTGATAGAACTGGTACGAAAACTACTATACGTATTGATGCGGATGCAGTATTAGGAGGTGTGCCAAGAGTAGGAGATATAATTACTAATGTTACAAGTCCTAATAATATACCTAACGCAAGTAATCCTACAACTAATTGTAATTTTAATGTTAGAGTAGAATCAGTTGATGTTGATCAAGTAAGCATTACTAATTCTGGAAGATGGACTATTCACTGTGATGTTGATGCTACGTTTGATGGTGCTTTAACTGGGTTTAGTACAAGTGATGTTATTAGAATAGGAAATAATCCTTTATATGAAAGTAATTTTTCAGGAGATACTAAGTTTTTAGATGATAAATTTGTACGATTTAGCTATAGATTTAAATTTAATGATAACGAATACTCTTTAATGGCTCCATTTAGTCAAATCATGTTTGTTCCTAAACAATATGGAGAATTTGGTTTAGGTCAAATAGATACGCAAGTTGATAATATAAATAATTATTATCAAGATGAAGTGGATGCTTATACAAGTACGATATTACAATGGTTTGAAAATGATGTAGATACTATAGGGTTAAAAATACCTTTACCAGATACTTTAGCTAATATTTCTTCTATATATAATATTAAAAAAATAGATATTTTATACAAAGAATCAGATGCTGCAGCTGTAAAAGTATTAGATACTATTATTGTAAGTGATTTAGTAGCAAATGATACTTCAACTATAAATTATAATGACGATATACATGGGTTAACGGATCAGTTATTTTATAACTATACTTATGAATCTAATAAACCTTATAAAACTTTACCAGAAAATCAAACAACTAGAGTATATGATAAAGTTCCTGTAAAATCTTTAGCACAAGAAATAATAAGTAATAGAATAGTTTATGGTAACTTTACTGAACGTATGACTCCTCCGTCTAGTATAAACTATCAAGCTTCATATACACCAAGAGATATGCAAGCATCCGATTATGCTATTGAATATCCTTATCATACTGTAAAACAAAATAGAACTTATCAAGTTGGATTTGTATTAGCTGATAAATATGGAAGACAATCAGATGTTATATTATCTTCTAATGATGCTAAGAGTGATACTAAAGGTTCAAGTGTTTATATTCCTTATAGAGACAGTGGAGATGCTTCTAGTTCTCCAGTAATAGATTGGTTAGGAACGAATTTAACTCTTAATATTGAAGAAGCAATTGGGACAGCTATAGATAATAATGCTGGTCAACCAGGAGTATATAAAGAAGATGGACATGTAGCTAGTGTTATTGCTATAACCGACGGCGATGCTGATTATGTTGCTAATACAACTTATGCTACTGGTGGTGGTAGTGGATCTGGTTGTACAGTAAGAGTAACTAGCGTTGGTGCTGGTGGAGAAGTACAAAGCATAGCAATAATATCAAGTGGTTCTGGATATACACAAGGTAATGAATTAAGTATACTTGGTGGAGGTGGTTCTGCTACATTCACTGTTAATATTGGAGAAGCAAATCCTTTAGGATGGTATTCTTATAAAGTAGTTGTTAAACAACAAGAACAAGAATATTATAATGTATTTTTTCCAGGATTTATAAATGGTTTACCAATAAATGATAAAATATGGAACAAAGTTCCTAGAAATGCTAGTGCAGGTACTTCACCAGGAACTACAGATGTAGATCCAAAAAGAGGTAAAATATTTTTCTCTTCTTTATTAGCAGATAATATTAATAAAATACCTAGAAATTTAAAAGAAGTAGGACCTACAGATTTAGAATTTAATAGTGATGAAATATTATATATTAGAGTCAACAATCCTAATGTTACTAGTACTTTAGAAGTAAGAAATTTACAATATTATCCTGGTCAAATTATACAAAACGTATTAAATATAGCTACGGCAAGAGAAACTGAATTAGCACCTATACCTTTTGTTCCTTTTAGTATATCTCCTGATCCTAGTGTACTAACTCCTATTGAGGTAGGAGATAAAGTTTGGGCGTATAATCAAACTTATCCAGCTGGAAATAAAGGAGATTATGGTTCTACTCTTAGATACATACCACAAGGATCTGATTCTACAAAAGGTGTAACAGTTACTGTTCCAACTGGTTCTATTCCTTGGGGAGATGTAGCAGATAAAGAATCATTTTTCCAAGCAGATCAAAATCCTTTTATAATTAAAATAGGACAAGTATCTAATTATGATAATGCAGTAGGAGCAATCGTATGTGGAGCAGACTTATTTACATCAGTTCCTCATGATAGTAATTACGCTAGTGGAGTAAGAACTATGCAACCTACATTATCAGTTGCTGAAACTAAAGCTGTTTTTTCTAAACTAGCTATATTCTGGGAAACAAGTTCATCAGGAAAATTAGAAGAATTAAATGCAGCTATTAATACAAATGATAATGGAGCAGTACAAGTAGATGCTTCATCTGGTACTTTTCCAGAAAGCACAGGAAGTCCAGCAAATGTTGGTCCACAATTTCAATTTATAGATGGATCAGGAGCTTTAATAACTAATGTAAGTGGAACTCCAACTGTAACTAAAGTTTATAGACAAAATGATATAGCAAAAACTCAAATTAATCCAGGATTTTTTACTGTATCTACTGTTATAGCTAATACAAAATTCCAACTTACAACAGCGAAGAAATTTTGGTATAGTGTGAATTCTAATAATGATCCATCGAGTGATGTTTATATATTTGATTTAGAAGTAACATCAGGACCTTCAGCAGAATATACAAGAAGTATCCCAGCTGCTATTACTTTAACATTAACAAACACAGCTCCAATCATATATTATGATTCTGGTTATAGTACTAACATAACAGGTACTACTAAAGCAATTGCTAACCCAACAGTAGACGCAACTAATATAGTTCAATTATATGGATTAAATGGTAGTTCTGATACGACAGGTACTCCTGCTAATAGAACAAGGGAGTTAGTATGGGCAATAACAGCGATTGTTCCAGGTAAATTAGGTTCATTAAGTGATTTTAGTATTGACTCTACTGGTTTAGTCACTAGTAATACTACTATGACTAATGAAGGTTTATATGGATTAACTTTAACATTAACCGATGTTAATGATACTGGATCTAATAAAGAAACAGTTACATGTAATATAACTTGGACAGCTGGAACTCAGTATGCTCCTAAGATAATAGGTAAAGGAAATACTTTAGCTGGAAATCCAGGGTATATGACAGGAGTGGGTGCTAGAGGAGAATATAGATTTACAAATGATTCATATGCTATAGGTACAGTAAGTGCTGATGGTTATCCTTTAGGTTGGTCTGCAGCTTCATTTGTATATAATTCACAAACTGAATATAATGCAGATTTTGGTACAAGTTGTAGAGCAGATATGTTCCAAGGAACTATAACTATTAAACCTAAAATGTTTAATACAAGTACTGTAGCAGGAGATGCAACTATTTTATTTACTATTCAATATAGAAGTAGTAGTTCAAGTAGCTGGGTTAATATAAATACGGTAGCAGGTAGTACTAATACATGGACTTCTTCTACATCCTATGCAACATTTACACATTCTACTACTAATGCTGGAACTTCTACCTTGACTTATAAATTTGATCAAATAGGAGAATATAGAGTAGTAACTAATTCTTTAGGTGGTGCTGGTGGTGGTGTTGCTACCTTTACTGTAGACTACGAAGATGGTGCATATAACCTAACAACTAGTGGTCCTTGTACGCCATAGTAATTAATGATAAAAACAAGTAATATATAAGATATGGGTGTAACAATAGATGTTAACTATTTCAATTCCTTTTACTTAAAAAGAGTTTATGCAAGTGATGGAACTGGAGCTAATGATCAAATGCCTTATGCTAGTAATCAAGGCACACGAGCTACTAGTTGGAGTACTCCTATTGTTAAAAATGAAACTTATGATTGGTATATAGAAGAATCTAGAATAAGAGGTGGATATAATAATACTAGTGTAGATTTTGGGGTTAAAGCTTATATAGTAGAAGAAAACGATAGCCAAGTAGTTAGAGGTAATTCATTAATATATTCTGGTATTTTTAATTCAAGAACTGGAGTTAATCAAACTAATCAATTTAGTGTAGCAGAAGAAATTACTAGAACAGTAGATCCTAAAGGTGGAACTATTCAAAAACTATTTGCAGAAGATACTAATTTAACTGTATTCCAAGAGCGAAAAGTTAATGTAGCTTTAATAGATAAAGATGCTATTTACACAGCGGAAGGAGTAGGATTAACAAGTACTGGTAAACAAGTTATAGGACAAATAACTCCTGTGCTTGGAAACTGGGGTATTGGAACAAATCCAGAATCATTTGCTACTTATGGATATACAAAATATTTTGTTGACAAAGATAGGAATGCAGTATTAAAATTACAAGGAAGTCAAATACAAGAAATATCTAATGCAGGTATGATGGATTTCTTTAGAGATCAATTATCTTTAATAGGAAGTGATGGATCTATATTAGGTGGTTATGATGTATATAATCAAAACTATGTAATTTCTCTTCAACCTGATGGAAGATTCCCAGGAAACGCAGCATCAACTTATAAGACATTAACTTTTGATGAAAGAAATCAAGGTTGGACTAGTTTCTTTACTTATCAACCTGATGATATGTTTAGTTGTAAAGGAGATTTCTATTCCTTTAAAGCAAATAGTTCACTTACACCTAAGTCTGGTTTATACAAACATTATTCTAATACAGATAGAAATAATTTTTATGGAACTAAAACACAATCATCTATTCAATTTGTATTTAATCCAGCACCTAATAATATAAAAACATTTAAAACCATTAACTATGAAGGTAGTAATGGTTGGGAAGTAACAGCTCTAATATCAGACAGCACAGGACAAGATGCTAGTATAACTCCAGCAGGAAATTGGTTAAGTAATTACGATCAAGCAACAGGAGATGTAAGAACTGCAGATGGTAGTGCAAGTGGTACAGACTATGCAAGAATATATAGTTATGATGAAGGAGCTTATACAGAAAATAATATTCAGTATAGAGCTGGGTTTGATAGAAAACAAAATAAATACTGGGCAGTAATACCAAACAATACTACAAATCCAATTGATGGATCTGTTATTTGGGGTAATCAAACAACAGGTATTAAAGGGTATTTTACTACAGTAACAATGAAAACAGATACAACAACTAATAACGGCGGACTCAAATCTTTATTTGCAGTAAGCAGTGAATTTATAACAAAATAAAATTATGCCAGGAATAGAACCAGTATCAGCAGCAATAGGTATCGGCGGAAGTATTCTCGGAGGAATACTAGGCGGAGCAGCTGCTAAACGAGCAAAGCGAAGAGCGCGAAAACAAGTTCAATCATTTCAAAGAAAACTTGATTTTTTAGAAAATAATAGACAGGAAATTATTAATCCTTATGAAGGATATACAGATTTATCTGGTATGTCTATTGATAGATCTTCAGAGATGTCTAATGCTTATGCTAATCTATCTGTTGCAACTCAAGCTGCTGAGATGAAGATAGAAGAAGCTGATATAAGTTTAGCTAATACATTAGATACTTTAATGGCTACAGGTTCTGGTGCTGGTGGTGCTACAGCTTTAGCAAGAGCTGCTGCTGCTAGTAAAAGAGAAGTTGCTGCATCTATTGAATCGCAAGAAGCACAAAATGAAAAACTTAGAGCTCAAGGTGAGGCGAATTTAGAACAAAGAATAATGGCTGAGAAACAAAGAGTTGAAGGTATACAAATATCCGAAGCACAAAGAATGCAAGTAGCAGAAGCACAAGGTAAATCATTTGTGTATTCACAAAGAGAAAACAGAGAACAAATGAAAATTGATAGAACAGCAGCTGAGTTAGATAACGCTAGAGCAATGTTAGCAGGAGCACAACAAGCTCAATCAGCAGCTTTAACAGGTATGATAGGAGGTATTACTACAAGTCTAGCTAGTGCTTATGAAGCCTAAATAATAAAAATAATAAAATGTCATATAGAAGTCCAAGATTTATTCCACAAGATACAGGTCAAGCATGGTCCACAGTAACCAAAGCAGGTGTTGATGCAGCTGCTACTATAGCTAAAAAGAAAGCAGATCACGCAGAATCAGAAAGATTACGTGGAGAAGAAATAGCTAAAGCAGGTAATTTAGAGCAACAAAGTTTTATAGATAAACAAGTAAAACATGGTCAATCCTATGGTGATCATAGAGGTGCTGTTGATACTTTTTTTGATGGGTGGAGTCAAAAAATAGGGGATTTAAAAATGGCTACTATGGGTACAGAACCAAAATGCGCTCAAGAAGGTTTTGAATTTGGTGGTGTACCAATGTCATGTGATGAAGCTAAAAATAAATTAGCTGTTATGCGACAGGCCCCAGATGATATGAAAACTTTTATAGAAGACATGAGTTCTCAATTATCTTGGAAAGATATTAAAAATTTTGATGCGGGACAAAATCCTGATATGTTATTAGCAGCACAGATTTTTGAAGGTAAAGGAGAATTTGCGGATCGTGACAATTATAATTATGAAATAGTAGAAGGTAAGGATGGAGGTTATGATATGGTTTTTTATGCTGGTGGAAAAGAAGTTACTAGATTAAATAATCAAGGTTTAGGAAGTGTTCAAGGGGATTTATGGGAAACTACAGCTAGTCAATCTAAAATAGCTAACGGAGTAATTCAATATGGTAATCTTATAAATAATGCAGAATTTACTGAAGATGGAGAATATGTACAAGGTAGTGGAGATTTAAATTTACGAGAATACCTACCTCAAATAGAAATGATAGAGGATCCTGATAATCCAGGTGAAGAAATACCAGATCCTGATCAAAATTTTGAAGATTATTATGAAGAAACTAGAGCATTGGTAGATAAAGGACCACCAAAAGTATATGATGATATATGGGTTATGAAGACAAGTCCAGGTGCTCTTTTAAATAATGCAAAATTTATGAATGGAATAAATGAGGAACTAGAAGCTTTTATAGGTAATGATTTCAATAACCAACCAAGAAATGATGGGCAAATGAAAACTTATTGGAATAAAGTTTTAAGAATAAAAAGTAATTATTCTGTCGATGCTTATGATGAGGATATAGCTAAAGCAGTGTGGGGAGAGGGTGATCATAGAGATAAATGGTCTGATGCTTTTGGATATTGGGATAAAGATAGAGAAATAAGCGAAAGTGATCAACTTCTTTTTGAAGAAATATTTAGAAGAAATAATGCACAGCTTGCAAGTCAATTTTTAAATGGTCAAGATCCAGTTAGAAGACAAATAAATCATAATGAAATACAAATGTATCCAGGGTTTTTAGAAATATCAGGAGGAAAAATGAATGATAAGTCAGGAGGAGGAAACGGAACATTAACTAGTAGAAAATATTAAAAATGCCAGATAATAATTTAAATGAAACTGTAGATAATAATATGCTACAGAATCTATTAAATTCCGCTAATAATAACTTTGATGTAGCAGAAGAACAAAATATTATACAACAAGATAATATTGTTTCACCTAATATACATTTACCTGAAATAAATAAAGGCGAAGCTTCACCTGAAAATATTAATGCTAATATTAAAGCAAATTATTTAAAAGATGTTCCTGTTGAATGGCAAGATTTAGTACTAGCTCATTACAAAGAATCTTGGGGTGATGACATGAGTAATTTAGAAGCTTTTGTAGCTAACTGGCTTTCAAATTATAATGAAGGAAATATAAATGCTGATGGTCGTATAAGAGATGAAGAAGGTTCTGGAGTTAAAGACTTAGAACTTGCTAAAAAAACATGGAAGTACTTAAGTGAAAATGGACTACTTGGTGAAGATGAAGGGTTTGATGAATGGATAGAAAATATACAAAAAGATCCTCAACTTAAAATGCGAACTCATTCTTATTTATTAAATAATGGTTTATTAGGAGAAGATGAAGGTTTTAATGAATGGAATAATAATATATTTGCTACTACAGAAGATATTTATGAGTTAGAAGAAGAAGAAGAAACTGGAGTAATTAAATTAGATGGAATTGAGTTTAATATAGAAAAACATTTTGAAGATGAATATGCAAAACAACGAGGAGAAGGATTTCAAAATGAAAGACAAACTTATTATGAAGCTGAATCTGATTTAATAAATAATCCACCAGAATTAGAAGATGGTAATATAGATTATGTTAAATTAAATGAACAACTTGAAGAATTATATAAAAATGCCCCAAAAACTATAGAATATAGAGAAGGAGGTTCTTATACTCCTGAGCAACTAAAAGAAGATTTAGAATGGTTGGAGTCTATGGAAACTAGAGGTAGAAAAGTAAAAGGAGGTTACCTTACTTATGATAATTTTTCACCAGAATCAGCAAATAAAATGAAGACCTTTCTAATGCGATATGGTTTTTCACCAGAAGAAGTTAATAGTTTTTTTGAACCAGGTAATGAAAAAACTTTAAATGATGCTATATCTATTGCTAGAATTAGAGCAGAAGGAGGTAAAAAGATACATGGAGGTGCTCCTATGCGTAAAAATAATCCTTTTATTGCATCTCATTTAAATGAAAACGATAAAATATTAGGAGTACAAGAAGGTGATTATACTAACTACGCATATAAAGAAGCTGAAGATTATGAAGCTTTAGAAGCTGAAAGACAAGAAAAGCTTAGAGCTTATCAAGCAGGTGAATTAGATCTAACAACAAAAGAACTAGTTGATATAAGTCAAATACGTCCCGGAGCTTTTGATTACATAAAAAACGTACAGCAAAGGTTTTATGGAATGGATACACTAGAGGAAAGTGATGATCCTATTAAACAACGTGAAATTGTAGAACAAACTTATGGAAAACTTTTAAATCGTGTGGTAGTAGATGATCCTAGATTTAATCGTATAACCAATGCTATAGGAAGTGAAGTAATGTCGGAAGCTAGTGAAAAAACTAGACAACTAATAAAGAAATACAGTGCTAGTGGAGAAATTGATCAAGATAAGCAAGAGCTAATGCAAGAAGAATTTCTACAATGGTATAATGATAGTTTTAAAGAGAAATTAAAAAACAATAAAGCCGCTACAGCTCTTTATCAAGAATATGGAGTTGCGGGAAATAGACTGTTTCAAGAATTAAATAATGAGTATATTAGATTTAATTATGATACATGGTTAGAAGATAATGTATTGAGAAAAGTTGATGAAACAATAGCTAAAAAAGGTTATCAACCTTGGTATTCTAAATGGAGAGAGTCCGCTGCTGGAGTTCCAAACAGTGTAAGATCTATATGGAATAAAGCTTCAATAGCTTATCAAGAAGGAATGGAGCTTGAAGGAAGAGGAGAAGTTTATAAATCTTTAGAAGAAGGATTAAAAGATGGTACTTTAAGAAAAGATATGACCGTAGGTGAAGCAAGATTATTAGACCCTGAATTAGATGCTTGGTTAAAATGGGATGGGATGCTAAGTGGATGGAGTGATGATGATAACTTACAAGAATTTTACGATAAACGTAAAGAAAGATACGAGAACACAGTTAGATCAATGACTGAGGATTTTGAAGCTTTAGATGAAATAGAACAAATATCTCAAATATTTAATCAATATGAAGGGAATAATTTTAGCGACACTGTAGCTAATTTATTTCAACAAGCTCCTCATATGGTACCAACAATGTTAGGTACTTTAGGGATTGTATCAGGAACTATTACTGCAAATCCTGGTTTAATAGGTTTAGGTAAAATTTCTTTAGGTTTAGGATCTACTGTAATGGCAGCTCAAACCTATGGAGATGTATTTATGGAAGGTACTAGAAGACAGATGCAAGAAGAATACGGTGAAGGAGGTTTTACTACTGAAGAATATTTAGAGGCTTTAGAGCAAGAAAAATATGGTTCTCAATTAGAACCAGTATTAGCCGCGGCTTTAGTTGCTGCTTCTGAATATGCAGCGGGATCAATTGGTAGTGAATTTTTTGGTAAAGCCGCTTCAGGTGTAGTAAGAAGTACTTTTGGAAGAGGTTTATTATTTCAAGGATTAAAAAATTATGTAGCACAAGCAGCTGGTGCAGGTGCGGCTTGGTATGCAGACGCTGCACTAGAAGGAGTTACTGAAGGTTTTCAAAGTTGGATGCAACAAGGAGCGGAAAATGCAATGAATACTTATTATGAAGTAGGCGATATGACAGATGGAGGATTTTTAAGTCCATTTACTGAAAATATTGATATGGAGCAAATTCAAAAAGAAGCTCGTATGGGTTGGAACATGGGTAAATTAATGAATATTGGTGGTGTAGCACTAGGTGCTCTAGGTGTTTCTTCTTATGCAAATTATGGAGCTCGTTATTCAGAACAAGCTTATAATATAGTAAACAAATATGATATTACTCCAGGTAGTAAAACTGGTCCAGTTGCAGAAAAAGCATTTAGCGATATTATAGATGAAATTAATAATGATACAGGATTAGATGATGTTTCAAGAAGAAAAATTATAAAAGAAGTATCTGATATAAGAGATGCTGGATTAAAAGTACCAAAAGGTTTAGATAAAAAATTAACTCCAGACTTAATCAATTTACTTTTAAGAAAAAAATATCTTGAAGAACAAATTAAAAGAATTGATGATAAAACTGTTAGTGAAGCAGATGGAAGCATAGCTCAATTAGAAGAAGTACGTAATCGAATAAAAGATTTAGTAGGGACAGCAAAAAATATACAACCTGATCCTTTTATAAGAAAAATGGGATTAGATTTTAGATTTCTTGATGATTTATTTGGAGGAAGAAAACCACCTCCTGGAACAGCAGGAGTTACTATACAAGATACTGCAGCTGCTGAAGTAGATGAAGCTTTAATGGCAGAAACAGGTGTTCAAGATTTAACCAAACCAAATGTTGGTCCAGGTAATTATTTTGTTCAAGGATATGACCCTGAATATTCTCAACAAATATTAGAAGGATTAATGCCTTCTCAATTACAAGAATTTGTAATTCCAGCAAAAGAAAATTTACAAACCTTAGGATTAGATATAAGAGCTATAGAAATAGATCAAACTTTTGATGATTTTTTAAATCAACAAATGGAAGAAAACAATGTAGGAGATGGAGGTACTTTTCCAGGAATAGATGTAGCTGAAGAATTTGGTATGGATAGATTAGGTAATTCATTTGAAGTAATTAAACAAGAATTACAAAATAATGAAAACTTAGCTCCATTATATTATATAGAATCTGCAAACGAATATGCTGATAATATTGCAAGAGAAAGAGATTTAGATAAAATAAGAGATAGGTATCACGAAATTAGAGCAGAAGATTATGCTGATGATGTAGAAGCAGATACTATAGAAGATGCACGTGCTTTAAGTGATTTAGCTGAAGAATACCAAAAAGGTAATCTGGATAATGCAGGCGAAATGTTTGTACAATATAATAAAGTTGGTAAAGCTGCTTTAAAAAGATGGGCTGCTGAAAGAGGAATAACTTTAAATTTAGGTGATCCTCAAGTTAATGCAGAAGTTGAAAGTTTATTAAATAAAGAATTTCCTAGTTTTATAAAGAATTTTGATAGAAATAAAGCAGAAGCTTCTACTTATATGACTAATATAGCTAAACGTATTGGTCCAGAAATTGCAAAAGAAGGAGCTAGAAAAGGTAGACAAGTTAGTCAAGATGTTTTAACTGAAAAGGGATATGATCCTAAAACAGAAGAACAAAAAGATTTTGATGAAGTAGCTAGAGAAGACACCCAAAGAGAAAAAGTATATTCATCTTCAACCGAGCAAGTACAAGATTTAGATGTAGCTCGTACCATAGGTATTGTGAAAGATGAATTACAGAAAGATATATTAACAGCTGCAAATCAAGGTAAAAACGTAGCTGACACTGTGAGTGTTATCAGAGAGAATGCTAAAAAACATTGGTTTAAAGAATTAAGAAAAGACATAGGTACATTTGCTGCTCAAGCATATAAAGATTTTATAAATTCTATTGATGAGTTATTTATTAAATCTATACCTGCTGCTGCAATAAAAAGAAGATTTGGTAAACTGTTTGGGATTAAAAAAATAGGTACCACACCTACTAAACAGGTTGGTAAGTCTGGTAAAATGAGTTATTTTGATAAACCAGTATATAGCATACCTAAAATAACAAAAGAAGGAATACAAGAGTTTAAAGATTATTTCTTAGACAATGAAAAAAGACAACAATCTATTTATACTGTATTAGTAAATGATTTTGCATTAGAATCAATACAAGAGCTAATGGTAGATAAAGATTTCATGCAAAAACTAGAAACAGCTTTAGCTGATAGTGATATTACAGCTGTAGAGTTTATGGAAAGTCTTGAAAATTTATTAGATCTTAGAACAAAAGAAGATACATCTTTAGATGTAATATATGATACAGCAGATCAAAAGCTATTTAAAGGAATTCCAGTAGAAGAATTACAAGGATTAGATAGAATCGACAAGCAGTTAGTAGACATTTCCGGAATGGTTGATGAAGGATGGTGGGATAAAAATGATCCTAGATATAAACAACATAATGATCTTAGAAGAAGAAAGAAAAAAATAGAAAAACTAGAGTTTGAAAATAGTGCTGACGAATTAAGGGCTAAACTGGAAAAAGCAAAAGGTGAAAATAAAGAAAATCTAGAAATTGCATTAGAAGAAAAATTTAAAAAATTACCAGAATTAGTTGAAGACGCTGGAATTGATATTTATACCGGAGAACAATTAGAAAAGAAAGATGATACTCTAGGTTTTACTAAAAAAGATAAACCAGCTCCTACTCCTGCTCTTACACCTAAAGAATTAAGACAAAAAGAAGACGCTTGGTTAGAACAACAATTAACTGGTAAGAGTCCAAATATTCCATGGAGATTAGCTAAAAAAGGTTTTAAACTTCCAATTGAAAGATTAAAAGCAGAATTAGATAAACAACGTAAACTTGGTTTACCAATTCCCAAGTCTTTAGACAAAGAATATAGAGACGCGGAACAAGCTAGAAGAGATAAACTAGCAAAAGAAAAAGAAACTAAGGGTATTGAAAAAGAAGTTAGTAAGATTAAAGAAGCAGTTGAAGAAACAGTTAAAACTATAACTGGTTCAGAATTAGGAAATGTTGCTATTCAAAAAAAGAAAGGTCCGTATAAAAAAGGTTTAACTAAGATAAAACAATATAAAGATAAAACAAGACAAAGTGGTTTAAGACCTGTAGAAGTAGCTCGTGCTTGGTCAGTTAGAGATTTAGATTCAAAAGTTCCTGGAAATTTTACAGCTAAAGACATTACAACTGCCGAAGCTAAAAATTGGATTAAATCAAATCCTGGAAAAACAATTGAAGAAGCTAAAGAAGCAATAGCTAAGGAAAGAAATAATGAAACTTTTGAACAAGCAAGAGATCGTACTATAAATAAATTTTTAGAAAAATATCCTCAATGGAGGAAAG
>CEUI01062983.1_pt1 | contig 17192 bp, 24 predicted proteins | sample 531411 | NCBI WGS metagenome assembly CEUI01 (sample SAMEA2622841, study PRJEB7988) | marine metagenome | isolation source: saline water (ENVO:00002010), including
TATGGCTAATAAATATCAATGGTTTATTAAGCTTCCTACAAGTATTTAATGCTTTCCCTGTCTTTCCTAAATGGGTGATGATAACATCAGCTTTCTTATAATGCTCTAAATAGTTGTTATCATCGGTGTAAACTTCAATACCATTATGAGTATATCCCCCCTTATCGGTAAGGATGGAGCAGCTATGCTTTGACTGAGATACATAATCCCTTATCATTGCCACTGCGCCATCCATACCAGAGGCCACATATTTTGGTATGTGAATTAATACTTTCAAACTAATTAAGCAGTTCCCTGTCCTAATGCATTTGTAAAGTTATCATAAATGATTGCATTTGGTCGGTAAACAACCAGTGCAATACGTTCCTCAACAAGAACAGTGATGAATCCTTTTGTAAAGTTATCACTATGCGAGTTTGTGAATGTGACTTCAATATCACTTCTCAGTGCCATTGTTGTTCCCATTCTCAAATCACCAACAAAGAAATCATCAGCAGTAACTGCTGTGTTTGGTACTACCTGACAACCATTGATTACAAGAGGTGCGCCAGTGAATACATTTGGTACTAAGTACTCAGCTTGACTGCTTTTTGTTAACAATAGTTTTTGATAATCCTGTGGATTAACCAGTGCAACATTTGCGCTGTACTCATTTACTCTTGTATTGGTAACAGCATTTGTGATCACATCAATACGTTGAACATTACTATCAGCAATGTAATCAACATACGATGCAGCTTGACCATCCAAGCCACTCAATTGTGGTGCAACTCCTGTACCATACAACAATTGCTGATCCTCTTTTGCCATCAGCTTAGATACCACTCGAGTTCTTAAATAATTCTCTAAGAAATCAGCATCTGCCATCATTTCTTTTGAAAGAGTTAAATAAGTATTGATTTTTCTGATTGTCGTATCAGTAGCAGTAAAAGTTGCATCTGTTTGACCAGCTGCTGATCCCTCTGCTGTTGCTGCTGCTCCATCAGTATATGCAGATTCTTTCACATATCGAATAACATCACTGTTACATGGTGTTACATTCATGAATGATCTTACATGCACTGGTCTAACTGGATCGTAAAACACTCCAGGTATACGATCTGCTGGTACTACTTCACCAGAGAAATTCGCTGCCTCAGTCATATCAGCTTTCAAGTTCAATTGTACAGATGACTGCTTTGAGTTTCCAACTGCCTCTAATCCCTCTTTGTTTTCACTGATCAGGGATTTTACATGACCTTTGAAAGATTTTGGCTCTGCTGCATCAGCTCTTTGAAGTTTTACTTCCATTGAATCGATCTGGTTTTGTGCTTTTACTTGCACATCTTTCATTTCAGCATAGGTGCTTTTTTGCTCTTCTGCTAATTTTTTAAGTTCACCCTCAAATTTTTCAGGTAACTCACCATTTTCTTTGGCCATTGCATTGATCTCATCCACCCTTGTTTCCAAAGATGCAAACTTCTCATTAAGGGATGCGCCCAACTGCTCAAGCTCTTTTTTTGTTGTGTTTTCCATTTTATAGAAATGTAAATTGGTTTTTAAATGAATTAATTAATTGATCGGCTTTCTCATCAGGGGTGATTTGTTCAATCGGCCCATTATGTAAAAGTGATTTTATCTGTTCAAACTCGATCTCTAATAGCTGGATTGTTTCATCAGTAAACGTTCCTTTGCTCACTGCTTTTGCCAACTTTTCCAATCGGTCTGTAATATTTTCTTTGTTCAAAGATTTAAATCCCATGAATGGAGTTGCCTCATTTGCTCCCCATGTGACTGTGCTGCCCTCGTACAGTTTTACCTCTTTCAATATATTGGTACTATCATCTTTTCTCTCTTCATCAATAGTGACAAAACCAACTGAATGCTCATTGAATGTACCTGTTTCATATAGCTTTAGCACATCATCACCATACGATGTCTTTGCCACCTTAGTTTCAAAATACAACCCCTTTTTATCCTCAAACAATATATCTGGCTTTCCAAGTGGCTTTAATGTATCATGCTGTAATAAATGTACTATCCTGTTTGCTCCTGATGGCCCTCTCTCTGATATAGTTTTTTTGAATGCTCCTGGTGTAAATACATCACCATCACTGTCAAGATTGCCGAATGATGCAAAGTAACCTGTAACAGTTCTGGAGCTTAGATCAACATCCTTAACAGATGTCGGATTGTGTATTGTTTTAAACATCTTTTTTTTATTATCAAATTGTGAATTGCAAAATGCATACCTCTGATCCCTCTCTGGAAAGCTCTGATTTGATTCCTGATCAATCATGCACCTGTCAATGAAATGTGTTCTTTGTTCGTTTGGATATGGCTCTGGCATAATATACAAATATAATTATATTTTTTGGAATATTCCTGTAATAATATTTGGTTTTTCTTCATCATTCTTTCTAATAGCATCCTCAATATGTGAAATGTTCAGATATATATATCCATTTTCATTCATAAAATTAATCAATGATTGCTCATTAAAATGCCACAAATGTTCATCTGGCTTTCTATGCTTCCAACTTTCAAACCACTGATCTGATTCATAATGACAATTGGGTACACTGATCACAATATATTTTGCTTTTAAATCTTTTACAAAGCTGATATCTGGGATGTGTTCAATCACATCAAAGAATGTCATTACATCAACATCAAAGTTTTTCCAATCATCAACAAAACTGCATCCCTCTGGTATGGGGTACTCATTAATGTCATGACCATAACATTCAGTGAATTCTCTGGCAGCTCTTAAAAAATCACCATTACCATATCCTATGTCAATCAATGATGATGGCATACCAACTACTCCATTGATATACCCCATTCTTAGCCATGCCATTTTTATTCGAGCATCACCATACTTATTGTATATACTTATATACTCAGGATCGTACACAAATGGCTTTCTCTCAATTTGCTTTATCAATCCATTCTGTAATCTCTTGTAGTTCTTTAACATTTTTTGTGAATGTATATCCAGTTGATTCTGTTAATACAAAAAAATCTTTGTTAATATTGTGTTGATTTAAACAGGTAACAATTGGACCAGTATTAACAGCAATGATTCTTTTGCTTTGTATGCTGATCTTTCCAATCTCTAAAATATTAGTATTTGTACATTCAATACCCTCAATTGGTCTGGTCGTAATTTTATAACCTGGTAACTCCCTGATGAATTGATCTAATTCTTTATCATCATACTTTTGCCACTGGCCACTCAAAGGATTGGAATTGATTATCAACCAATCATATTTAATAGGTGCTTTTTTTAATTCTGGGTGTTTGATAGGAAATGAAAATGGATTATCAATGTGTAAATCCATGCTGATCTCATCAAACCACTCCATATATATTTTATCATACCTGTTATGGATGGAATCAAAAATACTCATGCCCTCCAATTGCTTGAATAGATAATTGCCAATCCATGTATCAATACTCTGGTCGGTTTTTTCGTTCAATGGCTTTAATTCAATTTTACCATTATTGTGTATTTCAAGCTCTGGAATATATGAAGCCATCACATAGAATGTACAATACTGGTCCAATGCTCTTAGATAGTAAAGCTGGAATAAACAATCACCTAAATGGAAGCTGTTATGAAATTGCATATTTGTTTAATAATTGTCTAAGCTCTATTATCCTTGAATGCCATGTGCAATGCTTTCTTACATGAATGCAGCCATTTGCTGCTATGGTCTTTCTCTGTTCATCCTCTTTCAAATACCTCTCAATTTGTGCAATTAATTCTGCATTATCTGAAAATGTTCTGAGCTGTGATGGGGTATAATCCATGTTCATATCCTTAAATTTATGGCTCAAAACAAATGCACCTGATCCCATTGCTCTGAGTAACCGGTCACTGCTGTACCTTGAATAATTGAAATGGCTAATATTAATTGCAATCTTACATGATGAATAAATCTGGGCCTCTCTCTCTGTATTGCCATTGATGTTGATTGCTCCAAATTCCTTTGGCCATCCTTTGCCATAAAGCTGGAAACGATCACCATATTTATCCTTTAATAATTTAGCAACCTGATACCTGTAATCACTCAATGGAAACACTCCGTAATTATTAGCCATGAAAACGATATCAGGAGTATTCTCGATCTTACCTCTAAATGGATTGAAATGTGTTTCATCCAGTCCGATCTGTAAGTAATCAGAATCAAACCCCTCTGCCCTCATCTGGTCCATATCCGTTTGGTTGGTGAATAGTGTAAGACAATATTTACCAATATCTTTAAACCATTGTGGCAATGGGTATCTTACATCACCAGTCCAATTGATCAGGGGTGTATGTATTTGTTTCATCACCTCTTCTGTTAATATCTTTTCCCTTTGGACCTGAGCAAATATAAAATCTGGTTTAAATTCCTTTGCCATATCAATCAATGCTTTGCCTGGATTCTGAATCCTGGTCCAATCAAGTTGCTTGTAATCCCCAAAAGTCCTGAGAGCTTTTTCCAGTGCTGTCTGATCGTTTCCCAATGCAAAATGTAATACTTTCTTTTTTTTGTATTGCTTAGTAATTGGGATAATCTTATAAGGGGGTTTGATTTTTTCTGTTTGTGAGTAAGTCCTGTAATCACTGGAATGATGGTGATGTGTTTTTATTGTATGTGCTGGATTGGTTACAAAATACCCAGCTTTGTCAATCTCGTATGCAATCCTGTTATCACATCCTAAGATGCCCATGTGAAAATCTGCATTTACTTTTATTTGATCTTTGAATATCCAAACATCTTGCGATCCACCCCAGTTTGTTTCCAAGCTGCCATCCATGTTGTACCTTGTTAATGCATAGCATTCGCCATCCATTATTTTTTCAGCATGCTTGATTGATTCATCAAAGTATATATCATTATTAGCAATGATCTTAATACCTCCTACTTGATTGGCATACTCAAACAAATCATTGTATGTTGGTCGATGGTCAATGAATTTCTGGTTGACTGTTGGAGGTAAATCAAAACCCTCATTTAATACATATACATCAATCAATGGATTGCTGATATTTCTGGTCAAACATTCAATGATCTCATCTTGTCGGTGATCGTTTTTACACTTATATAGATTAACAAATAGATTCATCACTTCGGTATAAAAGCCAATGTACATCTGCAATTGATTGTGTTGCCTGGTTGACCAATGGCATCTGCTGGAAAACGTAAAAAATCATTGTTCAAATATCGGTCCTGTGGTGAAACAGTGCCAAACTCAGCTTTTTGATCTACCCTTTGACCATCCATGCTTAAATGATCATAATCACTGTCCTCAAATGTTCGTGTTCTGCTATCTAATGTACTAATCCATTCTTTATCTAAATCCAGACCAGTCATATCAGCTCCAAACATTGCGCCTTGATTACTGGCTCGGATTGTTTCAGTTCTGGCAATCATTGTTGATCTCACATTTGTCATGTGATTGATGGATGCTTGTATTGTTGCTGCTGTTGTTTGTATGCTCTGGCCCTCTTCAAATGCTGAACTGATAATATGGTTTATTTGTTTTTTTGTTGTATCAGTCATATCATTGACCATTATTAATCCGTATGTTTCTACTTCATCAATTACCTTTCTCATGAATAAATCATCAGTAAACTCGGCTTTTGTCAATGTACCAAATACTCCCTTTGCAAATCTTCGGCCCACTGTATAATAAATATCAGTTAGCATTTCTTTTAATGGATCTTTCTCAATCAATGCCTCAACAACAGAGCTGGTCAGCTCATCAACCCTGTCTGGTAAAAATTCCATGATTGGCTTCAGCTGTTCCTGTAACCCTTTGCGAGTTCTACGAATAGAGCTTTTATAATAACTGGCTCTGGTCCGTTCAACAGCATTCCAGATATCAACTCTACGATTGGCTGCCATTGAGTTTCAATTGTTTCAAAGTTTCTTTTAATTCCTTTGGTGTATAGCTGGTGCTGTATGCCTTTTCTAATGTTGCATCAAATCCAATAGGTATGATTGACGTTGGTGCAAAGATATCATCCATGCCATCAATATCAAGTTTGCCCAATCCCATTCTTTGACGTTTTTCGTTTGGAGTAAGCCACCAGGAGTTTGTTAATATTGTAGCCAGCATCTGCTCATCCTCTTTTAGCTCTGTGAATATTCCTTTATCCATTTCAAGCATGTACTCTTTGCCATCCTGTTTCTCAAAATGAGGTACTAACCATCTGTTGAATTCATCAGCAATCAGCTCCATTTCTGGGATCACCACATCACTGATGCCCGATCTCTTAGCTTCTTTCATATTGCTATATGTTTTATTGTCGCTGTCATTGAATAGCTGACTTGATAAATTATACAGATTGCATATATCCCTCAAACTCATCTTTTGTGATTCGATCAATTCCAAATCTGTTGCTGGTAATCCTATCTGCGTCCATCCCATCTTTGCACCTGATACAATGATCCTACCATAATTCTCAGGCCCTCCATACTTCTGTGCGTACTTTGTTTCAAGTGCATCGATCTGCTCTTGTGTCATTTCAACATCATCATCAACAGACAATATACCCTGTGCGCCCAAGTTCTGCAACAACTTCATTGATGCTGTATAGCTGTCATTGCTCTGGGTGATTACTCTTCTTCCAGCTTCGATTGGACTCATCCCTCTTTTACTATTTGAATCAGGATTCCAATACTTCATATATATAACTTTGTCTGCTGGTATCTCTGTTTTCCTTGATCCAGCTTGTACCTCATACTTTTTAGGAATGCCAAATGCATCAAAACCAACACTCATCAAAGGGGGTGCAATGGTCCAAAGCTCTTGAGGCACTCCCATATTTACTCCATTGTCTGGTGATATCTGATACACAAATGATTCACCACAAAGCAATTTGAAACCCAGCATTGATTCAATGAATTCTGCTTTGCCCTGTGTTGGGTTTGGCCTGTTCATCAAGTCCAGCAATGGATGTTTATATACAATTTGTTTCTCACCATCTACGATCTCAAATAATTGCCAGTGAGTCATGGCTGCTTTTTTTACTATCCAGTTGATTACAGAATATACATTTGAATTCTTTTTATATCCCTGTTTGATATATGCTTTCTGATCACCACCCATGTATGAGATCACTGCATCATTAACAGTGCTGACCTGTACTCTTTGCAATCTCTCAGCTTTTAGGTGTATGTTGGTAAATGGTATTTTCATTTTATGCAAATATTAGTTTCTTTTTATGTTGTAGTTTATTAAGGCATACATACCTGATTGCATCAATGCAGTGATTGAATAGATCAATAGGTTTGCCAAGTAGATCACCATTTTTATTCTCGGCCCATTTGTATTGATTCAACTCCTTTTGCAAATTTACAGAATTAATATGTACTTTTATTTTATATCGTTTCATCAGATCAATGCCATGCTGTATGCTATCCTTACCTTTACGAGCTGGTTTGATGTTCCACCTATCTCTGAATAACTCTTCAATGCTTTTCGGCTCGGCACTGTCTGCAATTATCTCATCACTCTTATCAAGATACAATCCTAACCTGGTACTGATATCATTGTTTGTTAATCCTGTTTCGTATATGTGTTCTGTAAGGTACAAACAATCACTGGTATATCCTACCCTGACCAATGCAGTTGGATCATTTGAATAACCCCAATCAAGACCATACGCAACCCACTTGCATTCTGGCTCATCGGTAAATGTTTGATATTCAAATATCTTTCCTTTAATCAATCCACCCCATTCACCCAATGCATATATCTTGTAGTAATTCTCATCAATGTTCTTTAGATTTTCAATTTGTTTCTTTGCTTCTTCTGGTAGAAATGGATTGTCTTTGTATGTGCTGTGTATCACATCACAATCCTCTTGTTTGATTACCTTGCTGTTGATCCACACATTCTCATCCACTGGATTCAATGATAAAAACAATTGATTGAAATGATGAGGCGCTCTGTTTCTTATCTGCAATGTAAGGTAATCATCATAGGTAAACTCATTGGCCTCTTCCATCCATGTATCATTCCATTCAGTAGATTTGATTTTCTCAGGATCATCAATTCCAGTAAAATGAACAAAGTTGCTGCCTATTTTTAATGTACGTTCTGATTTGTTATGATCACAATATTGATAGTAATCATAGTCTTTCAACAAATCAATCATCAACTTATATGCGCTGATCTTTAAAGCTGGTAAGGTTTTCCTGGTGATGAGTAATTTGTAATTCTCTCTTGTAGTCAATCTATAGATAAACATCTGGACCAATGAATGAGATTTGCTTGATCCAGCTCCACCCTTATTGATCACTGTTTTCGCTTTGCTCTTTTCGTTCTTTTGAAATAGCTCCGTTACTGTTACCTGTCGGTAATTGCTCATGGGGTGTAAAAATTATCTGCTTTACTTCATTGACGTTTGCTGTTACTTGTACAGGGATGAGCTTTGATGCTATCTTATAAAACTCAGTTTGATTCTCTTTGGCCCATTTAACAATCCCATACTTCGGGTCTTTCTCTAATGCCAAATAAGCATTCATGATCAAATCCTTAAATGCTGTTGTATGTACATTCTGTACTCCTGTTCTTTTGCTTTTCTTCCCTGCTTTCCTGGCTGATTCTTTATTAAAAGGCATTTGTTAAAAAATGTTACTTTAACTAATCATTTAAATCATTCAATATATCCTCTAAAGTATTAATATAATCAGATAAATACTCATCCAATACAGAATATTCGTAAGATATCCCAATATTGTCTAATTGTACATATATACCATTCTCTGTTAAATATATCATTCCTTAATTTACAAATATAATAAAATATACTTAATACTAATAATAATAATAATAATGTGATTGAATAGTTTTAAATAGCTCATAGGCAACCTGAGGCACAATAGCATTACCCAATCCCTTCAATCTGTGTACTCTGTCTTTCACTCCTTTGGCAACTCTTGGGACTCCTTCGGGTTCGTTGTCCCAATATCGGTCCATCCAGGTGGATACCCCATCAGCCATTCCACCCATGCTGGATTGAGTTGACCACTGCTCTTGTCCACAACCATAGACAGACCTAATTGCTTCCCCTTTTTCATCCTTCGCTGTACTGATGGATTGCTTAAGTTTCCCCTGTCCCGATTGTCCTCTGCTGTCGGTGTAGGGAGCATCTGATTCTCTACCACATCCCTCAACTTCACTCCCCATCGTTCCCCCTTCTTGTTCTCGCGAAAGAAACTCCCTTCCTTGTACTGGCAATCCTTTATCTTTCCCCCCTCCACATCTGTTGTTCTCGGTGTTGGAAGAAGAGCTGGGAACATCTTCATGTGTATTGCCTGTGGTAGATTGATTGGATGATTTACTCCCTCTTTCTGTTGGCTGCTCTTCAGATTCCCTGTGAATGTATCTGCTGCTGTCGGTGTTGGAAACATAGCTAATGATCCACAATCTATCTCTTCTGTGCCACGCACCTTTGGCACAAGCTGGAATAAGAAATACTTCGTTGTTATACCCTTCATTTTCCAAGTCAGAGAGTATTGTTTTAAGTGTTTCGCCATTTTCCATACTGAGCAGACCAGCAACATTTTCGCCAATGACGTATTTTGGTTGAAGCTCTCGGATAACTCTAAGCATCTCTGGCCAGAGATATCTGTTATCGTCTGTACCTTTTCGTTTTCCAGCTTGACTGAATGGTTGGCATGGGAATCCTCCTGAAATAATGTCAACTGAGGCCGTTGTTTCTTTGGTGATTTGTCTGATGTCTTTTTCATATATAGTTGTATTAGGAAAGTTTTTAGTTAGTACTTTACAAGCAAATGGATCAATCTCATTGGCCCATATATTATCAATACCAGCCCACTGTGCAGCAAGGCCGAAACCTCCGATACCAGCAAAGAGCTGACCATGTGTAAGTGTTTTCATAGCAATAAGTTGACTAATTAGCAATAAGTTGACTAAAGTTGACTAAAACATGACTACTTAAAACACTGATAATCAAGCATTTAAATAATTTAGAACAATAGTCAACTTTTTTTAGGAAAAAATCGTGGGTAGTTTTCATTTTCATTTTAGTTTAAATCAATAAGGGAAAAAAACATGACTTTTGTATTATTTAGCTTTAGTAAACTGAATATATCTAATCCCCATACTTGCTCTTTCTTCAATGTTCCAATCTTTATATGATGCCCACCTATTAAGCCATTTTGTGAATGTATGGCTGTATAATTTGGACCAATCTGAATGTTCCTCTTTGAATCTATTATATAGGTGTTTCTTTACATACTCATCATTCACCTTGATGTTTTGCTCTGCAAAGTCAATAAACTGTTGGCATGTTGAGCTTTTGATTTTCTTAAAAGATAGGTTTATTTCTTCTGGCTTACAAATACCATTGGCCAAATACATCCTACATGCCTGAAGCATAAAGTTATCAAACCTATTCCACTCTTTTTTATTCCAATCTTTAAACAACAGATGCCCAAATTCATCTTGTGGTGATTTGTTTTCATTATAATATTGTGAAAATTCCATTTCAATCCTTCTTCTTTCATGGCTCGGACCATTACCAGGTATAACATAATTTGATGTAATAATGATTTTCGGTGATTGATCAAATGGTATATGAAATGAATCTTTACCTTTTTTCTCTACCTCAATACCCTCTGTGATGATGCTGAATAGCTTTTCAAAGCTGAAATTCTTTTCTATATCCTCAAATGCAATGACCTGAGTATCTAAATTCACCCTTTGCCATTTAAAGGTATTATCAAATTTGAAGTTTTTACCATCAACTGAAACACATTGTTTGAATTGCTTTATTGAATTGATATATATCCCTTTGCCAGTACCACCACTCGGATCATCAGATATTATCTCATCTGTCAATACAATAGCTGGTATCAATCCCTCATCTTTAAAGCTGTGCAACAGATATCCTGTAATTGATAACAAAGAATCAAACCTGTCCTGTTCGTTGTTGGTTACATTGATTAGCATCTGCATAAACTCTGGAGTTTTATCCCAATCACCTATTTCAACTTCCCTATTGATAATCTGTGATTCCCATATACATCCATCAAGATCAGGATATGGAATTTTGATGATATTATCTTTATCAACTTTTATTGCTGCATCTTTAAAGTAAAAATATGCCTCTTTTTTATTGTCTTTATTCCATTTGATATTGGCATCTTTTAAAAACTTCAATTTCAATGGGGTAAATATTACTGATGATGCCCTGATAATATATTCCATCAAACTATCCCTTTTAATATTATCAATATCATAGGGCAATGATTCGATATATTCAACAACCATGTTAATAAGATCAGATATATATATCTCTTTAATCTTATTGTTATGTATTTGAATCAATATCCATCCATCTTTATTGTTGATGTTGTACTTATATATCTGCTTTTGCTTTAGCCATTTGACAAACATTGTAAAATCAAATGCAACCTTTCCCTTACTGTTAACATTCCAAAACTTATCAACAATATTGCCTTTTCCCTCTGCTTCTTTGACTATTTTTTCAGCATTCTCTGGCAATACATTTTTATATTTGATCATGTACTCTTTGATTTCATCTTTTGATTTCTTTTCCAGCTCGGACCTTGCAAAATCAACATTCTCTGTATCTTCAAAATATCTGGTTGCAAACCTGTCAACATAGGAATAAGCTGATTTTACTGCCAACATTATCTCTTTATCATCAAATCCAGAAGAAACAAACTCCCTCAATCTCATTTCAGCATAGTTCCTATCAATACCAAATGAATTACATGCATTGGCTAACTGGAATACATATAGATTCCTATTACCATCGGTAAATCCATATCTATTGTTGGCCCATTTGAGCAACCTGTTGAATTTCTCAGTATCATCAGTCACTTCAATATGGGGTATTTTCTCAGTAAATTCATAATCAGAATCAATTATCTTTTCTTCAAATTCCTTAGATTCTTTGTTGATATAGATATCAGGATCAAAACTTTCATAGCAAACCCTATTTATGTTGCTGCACTGCTTATCAAAGTATTTGCTATCATAGAGCTTTGCCAATCCATCAAAATATCCTTTGTGATTGGGTGCATCCTTTGGTATTTTTACCAGCACTTTCACCCCATTGCCCGATGGTGATAGGAATGCAGCCAGTGTGTATTCATTGATCAATCCCTCTTTGTCTGTTGTACCATCAAAATCAAGGCATATCAATCCAGAATGCTCAATTAATGTATCATCAGTACGACCATTAAACTTACCACTAAATAAGATTGATGGCAGCTGCTCCTTGTTTTTATCTCTGGCTCTTTTATCTTTTAGTGATCTGATATGTTCAATCTGTTGTTTATATTGTCCTTTTCTTATTCTTTCCAGTACTATATCCAGCTCAATATGATATGGCTGTGTTGTTTCATAGATGTTTTTGAATATTGTAATCATTTAAAATAATGTTAATTGGGCCTTATGCCTCTTTAATCTTTCCATTGCTTGTTTGTAGTAATCAGAATCCAGCTCACATGCTGTTAAGTTATATTTCAAGTTATGACAGGCAATAGCAATGCTCCCTGATCCTAAATGAGTATCGAGTATCTTATCACCCTCTTTTGCGTAATGATGTAGCAGCCATTCATAGAGCTTAACAGGTTTTTGTGTTGGGTGTATTCTTGTTTCTTTGTTCTTCATATCTTGCTGTATCATACCATTCCAAACAATTTCACAAACATTAACACTTTTACTACCACTATAATATGCAAGTTCTGCCCTCCCAAATGCAGTTCCTTTTTTATCCCAGCATATTCTCCCCCCACTTAAATTATAATTATTGTAAAAATTAACTCCCCATATTATTTGATTCTTGCTTACTCTTATCAGTTCTTTAAAATATTCTTTTGGTGGTGCTACATTTTTAAATACATTATATTCAGTTCTTTTTGCTGCTTGTTTGCTGAATATTTTATTGTTTTTCAAACCTATTGCATCATTTCCACCATACGGAGGATCAACTATTGCCAAATCAAAATGATTATCTGGATAACGGGCCATCAGTTGCATATTATCCTCATTTGTTATATTGATCATGTTAAATGTACATTAATAGCATTCTTAACTGATTGATTTAACTTACCCCATGCAGTAGGTGTATTGCGCAACCAATACAGATAATTGGTCCTTTGGGGTGTATTAAAATGATTGATTGGAATGCCTTTGTACTTTCCAAAAGGTAAAACTATATTTCTTTCCATTGCTTTATAAAATTATCAAATGACTTTGCTATAATATAATGTCCACCAGCTTGAGTCATTTCGTTTTGTATTTTCTTTTGTGATTCACTTTGCTTGTCTTTGCCTATCTTTACTTCGATGCCTACCATCTTACCATTTTTAATGGCCATAATATCAGCAATCCCTTTTCGTGTTCCTGGTTTGATATACCTACCTGGTACAACAATTCTCTCATATCCTTTATCAATGATTTTCTCTTTTTTCCAAACTCCCATGTTGTTGATTCTCTCAGCATAGCCACCCAGCAAACGGATGTAAGTAGTGATGCACTTTGTTAGGCCTCCTGAGTTTTTGTCTGTAAATTTGATTTTCGGGATCGCAAACTTTGGAACGGAAGAGTATTTTTTTATTTGCTGTTTGTGATATCTTTCCGTTAGTTCCTGTAATGTCATGATTTGATATTAATTGTTTGATTTTATTAAGAGTATTCTGCTGCTCTTCTGTTGGCTTTTGCTTGTGTACTTTTTCTAAATGTATTTGATGATCAATTATCCTCCTATGTGTTTGCATTTTTTCTTTGCATTCTATGGAGCAATAGTATCCTCTGAATGAGAGAAATTGCGTTGTTGCCTTGCAATATCCGCAGCTTGTTTTTCCAGTAGTTTCCATTCGTATTTTTTTATTAATCTTTCTTGTTTTTGTATTGTTTTTTGCTGTTCGATGAATACTATTTTACTATGAATCCACAACATAAAAAATGTATATACTACCAGCAATATCAGTATCATTAATAATTGCCTAATCTCTTTCATTTGTCAAATATTAAACCCCCCCACCATATGGCAGAGGGGTATTATTGTTAAAATGGCAATCCATCAGCTTTTGGCTTTTCTTGTGCTGGTGCTGCTTCTTCTTGCTCTGGAGCTTGATATGGATCAGATATTGAAACAGAAAAATATGCTTTTTTTCCCTCTGGTTGATTTAACCATAAAGCAATATCTTTTTTCACTCCATCCACTACCATTTTACCCTTATAATCTGGGTGTGAATCCTTTGATTTGTAATCGTTTTTGAATATCGATCCTTTGTTGTTTTTAATTTCCATGATTGTTTTTATTGATTAGTTATTAATTGATTAATATATTGATTGCACTCCTTAACTCTCTCAATGATGCTGTTGATATCATCTTGATTTTTTTCAATCTCATATACCTTTATTTTGTATTTGTTATCAATGGAGGGGTAAGTCATTTTATCTTTATACTCTTTTAGTATTTCATCAGTCAGATTATCAGGACCAACTTTGTACATTGCCTCTTTTGTTATCAGATGCTCTGGTGTGTCCATTAGGCAATAAACCAGTTTGAAATGATCCTTTTTTGCCAGATGCATATATACTTGCGATTGCCAGTAATATTCCTTTTTTATTTCATCACTGAACAGAGGAAACGTAAAGCAATCCCATGAGCATTTGATATCAATTATTTCACTGCTTAGAATTGCATCAGGTGTTCCTTTCATATAATCATCCTCAAAAAATTCCTCATTTTTAAACAGCATTCCATAATCAAGTACTTTGGCAGCAAACTCCAATGCCTCATCCTCCATTTGAATCCCTTTATCCATATACTTTGTTGATATCTCTTTGCGCCTACCATATATCTGCTCTTTCACCCATTGCTCAAGATAGCTGGTGCAAGTCTTTGATAGTTCATCTTTTTTCCTTGCATTGGTCATAATCTGACCACATGCACTGGCTCTTATTTTAAATGGTTGCATAACATTTTTTCGTTTACAGGGGTTAGAGAATATTTTTTCTTTATATCATCAAGGGAATATGTACCCTTTTCAATTGCCTCTTTTGCCTTTGACCAGCTCTCATGCTTTGGATTTAATGCTGGGAGCTTTTTTGGTGTTGGTTTGTCTTTCTTTGATTCGTTTGGCTCTTGTGATTCTGGCATTCCTTTAAATACTTGTATGCCTATTTCAATCAGTGATGCACATTTACCTGTTAAATCTGTTACAGCTGACTTATATCCATCTGCTGGCTCTGTTCCTTTGCCTGTTAAGTTATGACCACCAAATTGATAAGGGGTATATAGATCAAACTCCCTTATATATATGCGCCCTTTCATAACTACATAATCATTTGATGTATCTATAATTTCGCTATCAATATCCCATCCCATAATACCAAATACATCATTTAATCTCTCAGTGATATATATTGCTTTGATTGTTGATAAATATGTTTTTGTTGGATGTTGTTTGATTGCTTGTTTTGGCAATGGTGCTGATAATTTTGCCCTGTATTCTTTAGGTAATGACTTGTATTTTCCATTCAATCCTGATCCTTTATTTTCCATGTTTATTAAAATTTAGTTAATAATTCCGTTGCTTGATTGTATTGCTTTTTTAATTCCTTTATTGTTTGTTTGTTCTTTGCTTGTTCCCTTTCCAGCTCCAATACTATGCAATAAGATAAATCTGATTCCATTATATCTGATGCAGCATCATAGGTATTTTGATGGAGTTCGATCTCATCAAGGAGCTTAGCCAATCTTTTCACTTGCTCGATTTGTGTATTCATCGTTCAATGAGTTTATAATTACCATTTGCTTTATTCCAGAGCTTTAGGATTGTCATTGCATCATCCTCGCTGTATGAATATTTAACTATTAATGGTCTAATGCCTATCTGCATTCCATCGGCTTTCAATTGATCCAAATATCTGAATGCACTTAGCTCTGCATCTGTTGGGGGTATAAGTATTTTATTTGTCATCATTTATAGTCTTTAGGGTTATACTTAGTTATATCAATGAATTTTTTACCTCCAATAATAATTGGCTCTATCTTTTGGGGGGTTGTCCATTGATGGACCTGTTCAGGTTTTTTGCCAATGAGTTCTGCAAACTCCGTTATGGATTTGTACTTATCGAATTTTGTCATTATGTTGTTATTGGTTAATATTGTTTTTGATTTAATCTTGTATGCAAATGAGTTTGTGGATTGAGGATATTAAAAATTGGCATATTACCATCACATCTCAAACCATCATTAAATCCCAATTTCATTATAATGGCTTTTAATAATGCGTTTTCACTACTCCATTGTTTTTTAGATAAAAATTTATTTGATTTTATTTCGTAGTTCTTAATATCTTTTTTAGATATAGTATAAGTTTTATCAAAATCAAATGTTGGATTATAATTTTCATGTAATAAAAATTCTTTAGGTAGATGCATTTCATCATTTTGCAAAGTCAAATTTATTTTTAAATTTTCCATTTTCCTTGTTATTGATTAATATCTAAGACAAATATACAATTAATTATTGAAATAATAAAAAAAATAATTATAAACTTTATTAACAAAGTTATTAACAAAAAGAAAACCCCCTACCTTTTCAGATAGAGGGCCAAGCAAGGAAAAGAAAGAAAATTATTTTATAATACCTTTAATAGTTCCTTTAATTGAGAAATATCAATCCATCCAGCAAATAAAGCTGCCAATAACAAGATTGGTATTAGTGCTGATATAGTTTCTATTATAGGTATTTTATTTTTACTGGACAAATCACTGCCTTTGTACTTCGATACAGCTCCCCCCAGTAGCGAATGATCGGCAACTGATACAGCCAATGATCCCAGTGATTTAATTTTGCTTTTTAATAGTGCTTTTGTCAAAAATTTCATTATAAACATTGTATTGATTTAAACGAATTTAACCTTTTTTTTAGGGTTTTACAATTAAAAGTTCATCACTATTGGTTGTTCTAATATCTAAATGTACCCAGCTGGGAGCAAAATCCTCATGCTCAATTGTCGTTAAACCAGCTTTTTTATATACATCAAAATTGCTTATAATATCGGCCCTCACTTCATTGGCTGTCATGCTTTTTACTTTCAAATCAATGGCCCTCCCATATCGGTGTTGGCTCATAGATGCTCCAATGGTGCATTTTGCTGGTCTGAATCCTGAGTATTGAAATTTACCACCTC
>CEUI01008376.1_pt1 | contig 17130 bp, 21 predicted proteins | sample 531411 | NCBI WGS metagenome assembly CEUI01 (sample SAMEA2622841, study PRJEB7988) | marine metagenome | isolation source: saline water (ENVO:00002010), including
GTATTGGGACGGCACCCCAAGGGTGGACAACTTGTTCCAAGAGTATTTCGGATGTGGCCAGAATGAACTGTACCAGGAGATCGGTAAGCGCTGGATGATCGGTATGGTGGCGCGGATATTTGAACCTGGGTGCAAGGTCGACACGGTAGTCATTCTTGCTGGACCCCAGGGGATCATGAAAAGCACAGCCCTGAAGACGATGGCGGTAAAGGACGAATGGTTCAGCGATTCCGCCCTCGATATGCGGTCAAAAGACTGCTACCAAGCTCTAAGTGGAGGGATCTGGATTTATGAGCTTGCAGAGCTTGCGTCTATCCGGCCCAGAGAGGCTGAAACCGTAAAGGCATTCCTAAGCTCAAGACAAGACCGCTTCCGCCCGTCATACGGAAGAAACATGGTCACCCGGAAGCGCCAGACCGTCTTCGCTGGAACCACCAATGAAGCAGAGTTCCTTAGTGACAACACCGGCAACCGTAGGTGGCATGTCATCAAATGTGGAAGAGTAAGCATCCCAAAGCTCCAGAGAGACATCGATCAGCTTTGGGCTGAGGCTGTAACTTTGTACCGCAACAATGAGAGATGGTGGCTGGATGCCAGCGCATCGCAAGAGTTGGAAATCATCCAGCAGGAGTTTCGTCAGCAGGACTCTTGGGAGATGGCAATATCTTCCTGGCTTATCAGAAACGACCACGCCTTCACTGTCTGGGAGATCCTGGAGAAAGCCATCGGGAAAGAAGCCCACAGCCAAACGAAGTCCGATTGTATGCGGGCCGCTGCTATCCTTCGCAGTCTTGGATGCATAAAGGGGAAGAGGAAGCGGATTAATGGTAGAATGGCGTACCCGTGGCTCAAAGCGGGTAAAGGAAAGGAAGGAGAATAGTGCTGAGTAGTCCTTGGAGGGAACTGCTTAGTGCAGGCCCCAGGTGCTTTGGGTGAGCATCTGGGGTCACCTCATTGGTCGAGCGATAAATCGAACCATATCATCGACTTTAATTTGGAGTTGTCGCATCTCTTCCAAAAGCCTGTCGACACCCTCTTTACGTTCTCGATCAAGCTTTGCCACAACGCCATCATACCTATCGCGAACCGCTTCTTCTTTGGCTTCATGTTTTTCGATCATGTCGTTGAGCTGCTTTTGCCAGGTTTTGGCCATCATCTCAAATCTTTGATCGGAATCTCTTCTTTGCCCGTCTATCTTGGCTTCCTGCCTGTCTTGACGCTTCTCTGCCTTGAGATGCATGTAGATCAGGAATGGGATCAGGCCTAACGATGACCAATCCCCTGCGACGGCCATCGGATCCATAACTACTCCTCGATTGGATCTGCCGCTTCTTCGCCTTCAGGGGCCTCTGGAGCTTCTTCAGGCTTCTCTTCCTGCTCCTTGTCCTCTTTGGCTTCTTCCGGCTCTTCAGAGGGCTTCTGAGGCTCTTCTTTCAGCTCTTCAGCCTTCTCGTTTAATTCTTCTTGTTCAATCTCAGGATGCAGCCCCTCAATGACAGCGATGCGCTCCTCCATGTCGAGAAGTTGAGCCCCGCCATACATTAGGGCTCCCACAACGGCCGCAACTCCTCCAGCAATCTTCTTGTCCATCAGTCCACCAAGTCTTCAATTAAATCAATGATAGCGTAGAGAACCTTCTCTTCTGTTCTCTCATTAAGCATCGGGATATCAATTTTGCCCGCGATTGTCTCTACAAGCCACTTCTTTCGGGCTCCCTCGTCTTCTGGGAACAATTCATGGGCCAGGCGAACCGCAGCCCTGAAAATTCGGCGGCGACGTGCCCTCCGCTCTTCTCTGTTTTTGATCGCCATCACTTCTCCTCGATCAATGTGTATGTAAAGCTCTTCCAGCCGCGTTGTCGGACTTGTTTATGGCAAAGCCTCATAAACTCATCGAATCCCGCAGGATCAGCAAACACGCAACACCCGGCAGACCACTTGTAGTTGTTCTTGGAGATCTTGGTCGCAGATGAACGGTGAATATTTAAGGAGAACCTGCCCTCCTCGATAGTTTCAGGATCCATATCGATAATTTCATCCATATTTTTGTCCCGAAAGCACTTCATCTTTCCAGTCTGGACCAACGCGGTGTAGGACTTGTGCGTCCCAATCGAATGACTGCCTCTGTACTGTCCAGGGGCTGTGATTGCCGTTCCCTTATCGTGCCAGTCCTTCGATGCTGTCTTCAGGTAATAGGTGCCTGGATCTGTGGTACAAGCCCACATGTGCTGGCGCCACTGGCCTTGGCATTTGTAGATCAGAAAGATTCGATCATCAAATTTCCCAGCCTTGCGCTCCTTAGAACGCATGCCAATGATGTTCATGTCCCAATCCCCATTGGAAAACACCTTATGACCGAGGGCTTCTACTTGTTCAAGAATAGGGGGAAGTCTCATATGCTCTCCTACGGGACAAGAAGCTGAAGCATGTAGGCGATAATGGTCACACCACCCATGGCCCCGACGATCTTCTTGTCCAAAGTTGAAACCTTGCGCTCAAGGAAATCTAGCCGAGTTGACTGCACCTCCATCAGCTTTTCACGCGCAGCAGCGCGCTCATCAAGACGCGCAACGTAAATCTTGATCTCAGTCAGGCTGTTTTGAATGGATGCAATCTGGGCGTCTGGCATGACTACTCTCCGAGGCTTTCAATGGCTGCCTTAATCTTAGAGGTAACCTCTCTTCTTAAGGTGTCATTTCGATCGATATCCTCTACCCTGGACTCGGGAACAAACACCTCTACCACATAGCCATCCATAAAATCTGTGGCACTGCCATCATCATTGTACTGCTGGTAGTTTGCTGTTCGGGCTCCCGCTATGTACATAATATCTTTCATTACAGAAATGCCTCCACGACAATACGCTCCCAGGTAATCGCCTGCGAACCGTCGTTTCCTGACTTGGTTCTGAGCTGCACATAGGGTCCATCATAATCGGCGTTACTTCGCCAGAAAATGGCCTTCTGCGAGTTTGTATAGCCCGTGTATCCTTGCGTGCTGTTTTGAGCCCGATACGTGTGAGTGGTGCCCGATCCAGTAATAATATCTGTCGTGTTCGAGTCTCCTTTAGAAATCCAAACACCTTGCCCGGCGTCCTCTATTACTATGACTCCATTGTTTGCGTCGTTGGGGTCGGCTGCACTTCCTGAAGATTCTGTTCCGGTCGGAGTGCCATCTCCGAGCGTGTCCTTAATCGTCCTTGAAATCCACTGATAAGCAGGAGTCGTGTTTATGCAGTCGTATACAGTCCAAGCAGCAGGATTTGGGCTAGCGGCATGTTTCCTCCAGTAAGAACCAATTCCGGCCCCAACAAAGTCAGCATTGTGGCTCACGACTAAACCACTAAAAGCCACGCTGACCCGTAGACGTGGAAACCCACCATCTGAAAGCCTGGGTACGTGAGGAATTTTTAGGTCCAATCGAGATTCTGCTGAGCTTGAGCTTGCGAAGTCTACAACTATCCCCGTATCAGCCGTCACGGTCCAGCTTTGATCCGCCGCAGTACCCATAAATAAATGGTACTGCAAGCCCTCAAGAGTCGTCAGGGAACCGGCGTTTTCGGTTAGAGCCCCAGTCGTAGAGATGTCGTTACCCTTGAGATTTAGATCCCAAATGGTGCGCCACCGTCCAGCCAGATGGGGCCGATTGTTCTCAAACCCAACAACGCGAGTAAATCGTGAGCGACGAGTCATCAGGCTATCTCGTTAACGAAGCCGTGCAGGCAAATTACGTCAGCACTGGCCGCAAAGGCCGTTACCACCTTAGTGTTGTGGAGAATCAAGCCGGGAATTACCTGCATCAAGCCCTCCTTGGGCGGTACCGTTACAATGATATTCCCATCAGCGGCTGTGGTGGTCCCCCACTCGATCGTTAACTGTACCGAAGCTGCACTGGTATTGGTCGCCCATATCCAAACCTCGTCGAAGGTCCCGTCTGTGGTTCCTGATACCGCAGTATGAACCGTCGTTCCCGTCGAGCTGGTAGCTGCTACCTTGACGGCCAAACCGTCAGCGGCTCCGCTTAAATGTGCCTTAGTGAATGTCGCCATAATGAACCCCTAGCTGAATACTTGGTTTGCAATAATTTGTTGAGCGGCATCTGCGGCCGTGAGCGATCCATCTGATGTCATCGCTGAGGCTGTAGAGCTTCCACTGACGGAGAGTTGTCCACTAGATGCGGAGAGTCCTGTGCCAGCCATTCCAGAGACAAGATCCGCAATAGTGTCCCGCTTGCTGTTGTTACTGTCATCTGCATCAACAAACCCGAAAGAGTCCGCTGCGACATTGACAGCAGCCTCAGTCAGGGCGCCAAGGTCTGTCCCGCCACCAGAGGCGTCAATGGTCACAGTTGTTCCACTTACGCTTGTAGTTACGTTTGTTCCGCCAGTAAAGGTAAGGGTTCCGCTGCTTGTGATGGCGGTAGCAGAACCAGAATCTGCTGCTGGCGTAATGCTTGTGACTGTACCTTGATATTGATCTGTAGAATCAATGGTGACGGTTGTGCCGCTTACGGTAGTGTCGACATTCGTTCCACCAGTAAAAGTCAATGTGCCAGATGATGTAATGGCAGTAGCGGACCCGGTATCGGCCGCTGGGGTGACACTGGTGACTGTGCCCTGATATTGATCTGTCGAATTGATCGTAACCGTAGATCCGGTTGCGGCAGTTGTAACGTTGGTGCCGCCCTCAAAGGTAATGGTCCCCGATCCCGTAATCGCGCTTGTAGAGCCACTATCACTGGATGCCGTGACGCTGGTGACAGTTCCGTTGTTGTCTGCATCAATCGTTACAGTGGTGCCTGAAACAGAAGTAGTGACACCCGTCCCGCCCGAATAAGTAAAGGTTCCAGAGCTTGTAATGGCGCTTCCAGAGCCGGCATCGGCTGCTGGAGTAATGCTAGTCACAGTACCGGTCGCGCTTGAGTTCAACTGGCCGCTCGATGCGCTTAGGCCAGTTCCAGCCATTGCGGAAGCCAGATCTGTCAAAGCCTCCTTCTTAGCTGTACCGGTCGCGCCGCCATCCAAGAAGAGCATGTAATCGGAAGAAACATCTATTGCTGCCTCAGTTGTTAAAGCCGGGAGTTTCCCGGCAATATCATCCACAGACTCTACAATCTGAGTGCTGCCATCGGAATCCAACAGAAGCATTTTGTCTGCGGTGGCAATCACGCCGTCAGACAACTCGCTGATGTCCAGGTTTACCGTAACGCTACCAGAGGTGCCTCCTCCAGAAATAGCTGTTCCAGCGGTGACGCCAGAAATGGTTCCACCACCACCACCCGTTACACTTGGTCTTGAGACAGCCATTATTCACCCCAACCAACAGAGATTAAGTATTCTGCCGAAATGGCATTATCGCTGCCCGTATCGGGAGAAGATTTATGGTACAGCTTACCGGTGCTGCTGTAGAAAGGCACGCCGCCGGTCACCTGGTTATCAACAGTAGCTGCCGCTGTGCCGTTCTCCATCACTACGTTGACCCCGGTTCCACCAGAGGTACGGGTCAGAATCGGATCGACCGTCGAGCCGCTGCCTGATGTCTTCACGCAAGTCTGGCGAAGTACCCTCCCCTTGGTGACGCCCAGATCAATAGTTTCTTCGGTCGAGCTTGAAGCGCTCGTTTCTGTGATCTGGACAACAATTTCGTTGCCCTTTCGAGTAACCGTATTGGACATTTCTTCTCCGTCAGTCAGTCATTCAAGAAGTGTAGGTATCCCTATCAGGGATTCTATCAATGGTTAGAGTAATTACCCAAGAATCCACGCTCCATGCTTTCGCTGAAACAAAGCACGATTGGTTCGTAAAGCCGAGGTTGCTATCGGTCAAAGATACAATATCTCCCAACATCAGAAAAGCAAATCTGGGAGCGGCCAGGTATCTTACGCTTTGTGCGGGCAGCGCTTCTGTATCCGAGATGTATTTAATGATTTTCTGAGCCGTGCTTCGATCGTACACGTATGCGCTCTCAACCCTTTTCCATCTTTGACCATATCTGGCAATAGATGCCCTTGTGGCGTCAGTAGAGAAGCTGGATGGATCGCCAGACTGCTTAATTCCGGTAACCCCATACCGACACGGGCTGTTCTCGTTCGCATTAAATGCATATCCAATGCTAATCGAGTTGTATATTTCAGAAAGTCCAGCTTCTACCTGAACCGCGCTAATTTGTTGAAACTCTGGAGATGCAGTAATGCTAACCCCATAGGACTGTAGGGCTCGAACATCGTGAACTATAGGGTAGAGCCCATTTGGGCCGTTCCTAATTGATATCGGCAACACCTTTGAAAGCTCTGAAACCCAGTCCCACGGGCTGGCTTCAAAATCACTGATGTACCCCGATATTTTGAACTTATTCAAGTAGTCCGATACTGCCGCAAACTCGCCATGGTCGACTTCCAGTGTTGAAAACTGTAAGACGTACCTAATGACATCTCCTGCACCATTCAGGTCTTGGTTCAACCTCCATGGATTCCTAATCCCACCACCGTAGTTCGACCCCTCGGCATCTCTCCAGTTCACCCAATACGGTTCTTCTCTATTATCGAAGACCCCAGAATCAAATGTGACAGCGCAGTAGGCTATGTTTCGTCCTAACTGATCTGTCCCATTGACAACGGCGAAGTCTTTCTTGTCGCCGATGTTATTTATTATCATTACAGTCTTAGCATTTACGTGATGACCAGCGATCAACAGTCTGGTTGCCGATCCCGCAGCAGAGCCAGATGTGGTGTAGTTCAGTATGTAGGCCGGGCTTCCTGGGAAATATCTTGATGTGCCATCGGAGTCTTGGTATGTGCCCGGAGTACCAAATACTAATGGATACGGCTTTCCATCGTGCGGCGTTTCACTCGCTGTAGTCACCTCTGACTGGATAGACATGGTGGAAGGTATAATCCTCCCATTGTCCTGTGCGGCAGAAGCCTCTACGCTAAGACTGACAATGCCTTTCGGGCGATCTGGAAAAGCGTACATTGGGGAGCCAACAAACCCAGAAAGAACGATCATTCTGCCCTCATAGGTTTGCTCAATAGAGCCATCGGACACAAGAACGCATGACAGCTCGGCCTTGGAGCCAGATAGGTGATGCCCTTTTTGGATTTGGCTTGCTACGTCGATTTTGAAGTCTAAATCTAACGATATTACTTGCTGGTCAATAGAGTGGTCAAACCTGCTCAGTGTCTCACTAAACTCAGGATCATCGAGTCCCCCACCGAAAGATATGAAAGATCCATCATCCTTGGAAATATCTACCGGTTTAGTGGAAAACCGATAATCCTTCCCCGCAAAAGTGACTTCGAGTAGCCAGATCAGCGAAGAATAATTGGTTTCCTTAAACCTGATCGGCATTACACGATCTCCTCAATACTCACAGAAGCAACCCTGAAAACTTCCCCAGGGTCCACGTTCTCGTCACCCACAACACTCTCCAGACGCGCAGGAGATGTAAGCCGACCAGCTACAAACTGGTGACGCCTGTTTAGGGTGATTGTGTTTCCCGACTTGTCCACAGATGGAAGGTATACGACAGCCTTGTCTGGCCCATCCATCATGCGAACAATGCCCTCGATCTGGTATGGGACACCACCCACGCTTGCGATGGGCTCCGCGCTTCCGTCTGCCGAACCAAGTATATAGTCTGGATCTGGAGAAGAACCCTGCACAGAGCTGACATCTACCCCATCGGTCCACGCCAACTGAACTTTCCTTTGGGCAGGTCCATAGTTATTGGATGTAGTTGTTCCATCCGTCCTGCCTACTACCGAGGTGTTTGCAGCGGTTTCTATTATGCGGCCCCTGGAATATTGGCGCCCGAAAGCCTCAACCCATCCGACTATTACGTTTCCGATTTCAAAGTATCCATCCACGGTACTTTGCGCGTCAATCATAAGTCGATATCCGGCATACTTGGCACCATTGAGTTTGGCGATCACAGTCACGCTTGGCGACATGATGTACCCAAGATTTCCAGACGATCTATCGGAGGTTGCAGCCCCATCTAAGATAACAGTTGGGAGCTTTTGGGTGGTGGTCCCCTTCCACTTTCCACTGGTATTGGTGGATATCTTTCTAAGATTTGTACCGGTCGCGTCTTTCAACCCGAAAGTTCCGCCCTCAAACTCAGCAGTGTATAAATACTGGCTCCCAGACGCGGTTCCCTTCGGCATAATGGACCCACCCTCTCGGGTCCAATGCAGGTCAGTCATGCCCGATGCAGAATCAATCTCAGCTATTGTGTCCCAGGACGTTGTCCCAGAGTTGTAGCCCTGAAGCTCACCGGTCCTCCAATTGATACCAAGTAGGCAAATTCCGATAACGTCATTCCCTGGGAACGAGTCATCATCGCCCAAAATTGTATTGTCCAAGGCAAGGGCGATTGTTTGCTGAGTAACACCTGTGCTTCTCCACTTTACCCGTGGAGTCTGGGATTCGGAAAACATGATCCGACTTATCGGGTACCCGTATCGAGTGTTTACGAGGAATAGATCATCCCTGCGTGCAGGGCCACCGTAGGCTGTAATAAAAGTCCCAGCATCTACATAAGAGCGACCACCAACGGTCGAATAGCCTTTTGCCCACAAGTCTGTTGGGTTCACTTGCGCAGTTATGTTTTCACCAACAGATTGTCCCATAGAGACATGAAACTCAGACCACTTGCTACTCGTTATTGCCGTTGATGCAGGGACAGCGATATTTCCCCACAGTATCTCATTGTTTGTTGCGGCACTCGACGTATCATTGTTCAAAGTCGTGCTGCCAATGGACTTTGTCCACTCTCTATCGCTCGCGCTGTTCTTGGGTCGGTACCATACTTGATAAACCCCATCATTGTTCCCGTCCGAGCCGCCCTTCATTGCCACAATAAATTCATGCTCGGTGGTCATATCTATCGAAACGTCCGATCCGATCTGGGCGGAAGCATTATTGTCATAAACCCTAAATGCAGTAGAACCGAAAGCTATGGTTGCATCGTAATCATTATCTGGACTGTTCTGAGCCAAGCGGATTCGAACGCCAACATTTAAGTTCGCGACCTGTCCGGCAGTACACAGCATTGAAAAACGAACGAGAAGCCCGTCGTTAAACACAGAAGAACCGGGGTTGGCAGAGTACCGGTTATACTCAGTGGCCCCAGTTATGGCTATCGACAACATCCCGGATGAAAGGCTTTCCGATACACCGGCCCCGGTAGAGGCTGTGGCCCTAGTCCAATACCCAGTGTCTCCGGGTAAGTCGAACGGGAGCCAGTTGTACTCCCATCCACCGCGCTTGGTTTCATCGGTATACCCCTCAATGGCTGGCATTGTAACCGTAGAGCTTCCGCCTAATGAGAGCATTGATAGGCTGTAGTCCTGGGTTCCTGGATGAGCCCTATGCAGCCCCATCATGACCACCCGACCCCTAGCAAAAGTGGTCACAAACGTGGATGGGGCTGTACTGGTGTCCCCGCCATCCCACCAGACCCCGGCAGGGGATGAGTATGTCGAGTCCCCAGCGATAATCCCAGATTTACCTAAGAACTCAATTGAGTCCCCGTCATCTCTGGATACGAAACAAACACCGAACCTGGTTGTAGTTGGAGAGACAGTCCCTTTACCGATGGCGTAAATGTATATTTGGCCATTGTCCGATATCGCTACGCAACTCTCATCTGCTTCAACGTCGGAAGTGAATTCTCCATTGTTGGACGGATCTGAACTAATCGGAGCAAAATCTATACTCAGCTCGGAGGTTGAAACGCTTTCAGCGGTTGTAAGCGCCTGAAATGCGGAGCCAAGCTTCGAGATTGTAACCACCTTGGCGGACTCGGTCTGTACCGACGTAACAATGAAGGACGATGCCTGATAGGCAACGTCGAACTTAGACAATTCATATGCGAACCCAGAGACACTGGCCCACGCTACTCCTGTGGTGGGCGCGTCTTCCACTTTAGTAAAGAACAGCCCGGCAGAGTCGGAGGCGTATTGCTTCCATAACTGCCTATTTGTTAAGTCATCATTGTTGCTTAAAAGCCCAACCATCATCAATACCTGACCGCCCCCGTAGGCTGCCCGTATTCTCTGCATCCGAAACGTAGTGTCACCACTGCTTGCCGCAGCGGAGCTGATGGAAATCGGGTCTTGAAGTACCGCGCTGGCAGCCACTGTCCAAGTTGCGCCTTTATCGGTGGATTCATAAGCCCGGATATTCCCGAGGCCGGATGAGGTTTCGGCCAAGTAATAGAGGAGTACACGGTCACCGGGAAGCTTTAGGAGGTGTACATGAAAGTCACCGTCAATCGAATCGCTTGGTTCGTTGGATTGTGTATAAACCACCACTTCAGACCCAAAGGTTGAGGAGCCTGCTGCCATGGTGCGAGTTCGAATCGAGTAACTTCCACTTCCAGATGCGTCCTTGTAATAGTAGGCGCAAATTACCGTCTGATCGTCCAATGAAACAACGGACGGATGTCTTACAGATTCACCAGTGGTAGATGTTTCTGACCAGATCACAGATTGGTAGCTAGTGATGACGTTTGGAACATCCCACCCACGGTATAATGTGGAGGCATCTCCCTGATTTTTCCACATGAAAGATGCTGGACCCGTTTTTGATGGGTGACCAGGCTCGGAAGTGCGGATCACATAACTTTTAGATGCTGGCTGATCCCCACTTGATGTAAGGGCCAGGTCATAGTTGCCCTGAGCTTCTGGTATTCCTGGTAGTGGGTCTGCCTGGGTGAAAGAAGACTGAGCTGACCATATGGTGGTTAGACGCGGGTCCGGGATCAAAAGGCCCCGAAACTGAGCCTTGGAAAGATCTGACGCCATTAGTAACTCCGTTGTCCGACTGGATACTCTCTCGCATCATTGAAGAATCCGCGAAATGCTCCGCCCTTTCGGTATTCATCCTTGATGAATCTATCAAAGTGTCGGTAGGCCGGTACAACGATAATCTCCTGACCCATGTTTCCGCCTGAATTCAAGGCATTCACACCCTGCTCTCCAATGCGCTCTGTCGCTGCCCGGTTGAGCACAGATTCGCCTGGCAAAACATTTACTCCGATCTGATCTGGAGATTCCGCCATAACGCCACCCTTAATTACGCCACCAATGTCGAATGATGGTTTCTCAGAAGCCAACATGGACATCTGGGCTGCGGTTATTCCAGCCATTCCAGCAGACAAGGCACCGGCCAGCACCGGGTTGGCCGCGTGCTCTTCCCAAATATTGGCTATGGCAACAATTCCGCTGATCGCAACCTCTCCAATCGCAGCGGCCTGGGACAGGTAGAACATCTTCTTCTTCTGTTCCGCAGTCAGATCGTCCACGTTTTGCGATATGGCCATTAAAACGTCAGATGTTCCCTGAAGCAGGGTGGAGCTAGCGTCTGAGAAGTGCTGAATGTCCTCAAGCCTTTTCTGTTTGATGGCGTCACTTTGCTGATCTTCCAGATCTGACCTTTTTTGGAAATATTCCGCATCTATTTGGCTCTTCTCATCCGCGACCAAACGATTGATTTCCACCTCGTCAGCCCCAAGCTTTATCGCAGCCTTGCGAAGCTCCTCCAGCGTGTCAAGCTGATTTTGCTTGAAGTCCTCTAAGGCCTTCATCTTCTCTTTATGTGTTTCGGCAACCCTCCCCATAGAGATGTTCTCAATATCTCGAATCGCTTTCTCTATCTCATTTATGGAGCTTATACGGTCATTCTCTCTCTGCTTGTTTTCCCGATCAAGGAGTTCAGTTGTCTCGACAGCAAGCACTCTCGTCAGTAGCTCTTTCTTCTGCTCTGCGGCCTCAATTACAGCAGCGCTTCTTTTACTATTCTCGGCGCTTTTCTGGTACTTTGCGATTACCTTATCCAAGCCATCTATTTGAGCCTGGTAGGACTGTTGAAGCTCCTGCATCGGGCCTTTCAAGGTCGCATCAATTACAGCGTTCTCGGCCTCCAGACTTTCGAGAACAGAGTTCCTCTCTCTTACCCAGGCCCTACTGGCGGCGTTTATCCTTTCCTGCTCTGCTATCTCTTCCTGGCGCCTCCTAACAGCCGCCGACAAGGCCGCATTGAGCACTTGGTACAGGTTTAAAGTCTCTCCGGTCGATTTGTTAATCGCCCCATAAACGCTGCTGCCCCGCTCTGCTATCACCAGCAGATCTTCCTCAATCCCAAGCCTCTCTCTGGCTGATATGTTCAGTAAGTCGATCGCATCTTTGGCTCTTTTGGTGGCCTTCTCAGTCGTTGTGCCGCTTTTGTTGGCAGCTTTTTCAGCATTTACGAATGAATGAGCAGCAAGATTGATTTCTCGCTCTGAATGCTTAAACATTCCGGCAACCTTCTCCATGGCGCCAGCAGAACCATCAGCAGCCCTTTCATGCTTGTTCATCTCCTTGACGTAAATTTTGAAGGCGCCGGCCCCATCCGCTGCACTGGTGACCACATCTCTGCCTAGCTGAATTTGCCTCTCCATGGCATCGTTCCAGCTTGCCGCCTGTATTTCTCTCTTTTCAAGAAAGCTGTTTCTCTTCTTATCTGCCTCCGCAGCCTCATGCTGGGCCTTGGTGTGCTCGTAAAGCTGCTGGATCAGCTTCCTTTCTATGTCTACTGATCTCTCCAGACGTTTAAGGCCAATCTCCCTGATCCTTTCGGCCTCCTTCCGCCCCTCGGTGCTCTTGTCGAGAGCTTTCATCTCTCTAAAAAGCGTATCTATAGCCCTCTTCTGTTGCTTCTCGCTCGATTTAAGGGCGTCGATGTTCTCCCGGAGCTGCTGGTCGTATTCTTTCTCTTCCCCGGTCAACAGCTTTAACTGATCCTTGTAGTCACGGATCCTCTTGCCCTGTTTCGCGATTTTCTTACCAAGCCTGTCCCAGGACTTTCCGAGCTTCTCGTTTTTCTCGATTGTTTCCTCGTAAGGCTTTTGGATAAAGTGATACGCGGCACCGAGGGCCATGACACTAGCGGTGACTATGGCAAAAACCCCAGGCGCCTGGGTTGCTGCAAGAATCACCTGCTCCATGCCTGCCGCAGCATCGCCCGCAAGCCTGGCGTTTTCAGCCATAAACTTGCCCGTCTTGGCGAGAGAACCAGACAGGTGGTCTGACATTGTCGCAAGCGCCTGCATGGAGCTGTCAACTCTTCCCATTCGGTCAGAGACAGCCTCAAGGTTCTTCCTGTTGGCGCCCACCTCCAGCCCAAGCATTTTGGTTTTCTTAGTGTACTCCTCGGTAGCCTCTGATGCTTGATCGATAGATTTCTTGGCCTTGTCGGTAGCCTTCTTGACCTTGCCCATGGCCTTTTCAGAACCTTTACCGACTTCTCCGAACTTCTGGGCAGTCCCCGAAAGAGCATCGATTAAAAGTTCGACCCTCTTAGCCACGTCATTCATCGCTGCGACTAAATCAGAGGAGTCTCCAGTAATCTTAATTTCGACAGTTTCGTCAGCCATATCATTCTCCTGCTAGTGCATTATACCGCTGACGGGTCTTTTCCCATCTCCTTCGCTTCGATGCCTTCTCTTTAAGTTTGGCGTCTTTTGGGCTCTCGTTGTGCAGCCGCCAATCGGCAAGAAGCCTGAGTTTCATCTGCCTATCCAGGCCGATATACCACCCAGGATCCCTGCCCCAAAACCGGTCAATAGCGAACGCTACCCGGTCAAGCGATCCTCGGCTGCTTCTGTAAAATCCTCCATGTTGACGATCTCCTCGTCTACCATGAGTTCCTTCGAACACCAGTTCAAATAGTCTGCGCCAAAGTTGAGGATTCTCATCCAACGGACACCATTTTTTCCAAGCCAATCAATGACCTGGTTTCCATAGGCTATGAAGTCTCCAGAAGAGATGTCGTATTCAGGGGCAGACTCTGTGGCGGGACTGGACCGGTCAAGCCCGAGTCCAATCGCTGCCGCAGATAACTTCGCAAAAATTGAGGAGTTGTCCTCCCTCTTCTGTGCCTGGGCTACAGCAAACCATAGGTCTACCGTGGCCGAAAGGCTGTTGGGGAAGGACAGACCAACCTCTTCTTTTCCAATCTTCAGTGTTTGCTCAAACATCATTGCTCCTTTTCAAATCATGTAGGCTCGGTGTATGCGACTCCACCATAGATCTCGGCGGTCACACTAATAGTGTCTGGGTCACCCTCGCTGAAGCTCCAGGTGCAGAGGCACTTTGAAGCAGTCGCCCGGTGGTCGTTGGCATCACCATGCGAGGTTCCCTCTACGGTAAACTCGATGTCGATCAAGAACTGCTCGTACCCAGTTCCGCCAGAAGAGGTGAGCGACACTGGTCCACTGTTGTCCAAGAAGTCAATCAACGAACCGGCAGAGTTGTCGTGGAATTCGCGCATCATGACGGTGAAGGAGAGAGATGGTACCGGATCATCGCCCTTCCGTAGGCCGACAATGGTTCCGCGATCTCGGATCACGATTCGATCCGCCTTAGATCCGCCATCGAACGATAGATCACCGTTCTCATACGCGACGGTGTAGGTGTTACTGCCACCGTCTTTGAGGATTATGGTTCCGTCCCTGCGGACTTTGACAACAGTTGATTCGGCCATCATGACCTCCTAAATGGTGAGAGTAGTTTTGCAATAACACGCTGGACGCCAGAGAACTTGGAAGCCTTCTTAGAGGTCCTCGGGGAGTTCTTAGACTCGTTAACTATACGCTGTGCGATTCTCTTTTCCAACTCTGGAGAATGCTTGGTTTCAATCATCTCCAAAACCTTGAAAAGCTCGGGGTTGCCCATCTTTCTTCTCGATACCCATATAGGGGGGCTGCCCCCGGGAGAGAAAACGTAAGGGCGGTTCCTATACTTGGCTGCAAGACCCCCCTTCCCTTTGCTGGCATAATAATCGGCCCGCCAATCGATAGCGTCGTTCTTCAGAACTATGACAGCACCAGTTCCGCTTGGCTCTACCGCAATCTTCCAAGCCTTTTGGGAGATGTTTCGATACCCTGACGGCCTGTCCTTGTACTTCCAGCCAGACCACATTCGCTTAGTGTCCGCAAGAATCTCATCGGCCATAATGTGCATCTCATCTACAACGAGCTGAACAATTCTGAATTCTATGTCGTCGAAGTTCAAATATGTAGAATGTACAACAGCTTTCATTGCAAAAATCCTGTACCAGTAGGCTTTCGATTATTCTCCGTTCTCTGTATTTCGGCTCTCATGTCTCGAAACAGGTTTGGCTTTACCTGGTTGAACGCTTCCGCGATAACGTCGTGATATATCGGCCTTCCAAGCCAGATATTATTAATCCTTCTGGTGCCTTTGGCGTGCACCCAATTCGCATACCAGGCAGAATTCTCAATATATAAACGGGTATCACCAGGAACAGTCTCCAATCGAGGAGCCCATCGGACAAGGCTATATCCGGTCAATATTGGCCATTCAGTTTCAATCTTTTCAATAAGACTGAATGCGTATTCAGTCAGTAGGTTTTGTTCTCGAATGGTGTATGGGCGTACTCTTCCATGTATTCGATTGACCATCTGATCGATCGACCTAAGACGGATTTCAACCGACACTTCTCCCACTAAATCACCATCGAAAGATTGAACACTACGTCGAGCGGAAAGCTCTGTATATAATAGGCACCACCAGACAGGTACTGGGACGTAGATGCTCCAACGTTAATAGAGCCCTCCTGGGTCAAGGATGTTCCGCTCACGTCGAGGTACTTAATGGCGGTATGTAGATCTTGAAGGGCCTGGCTGATCGCGGTCTGCCCACTGTTTGGGTTGATCCGATGCCCAAGCTCGATCTGGAACCGAACAGAAACCCGCAAACCAGCTACAGTTGGCTTGAATCGATCCGGGCTCGAAGCAGGGGACATACTCTGCATCTTGACAGAGAAAGAGCGGTTCATCTGCGGAGCCGAGGCGTTGGATACACCAAGTGGGCTTACCGCTTTAGCTAAACCCGCTGCTTCAAGCCTGGCAATGATGGCAGTCAGGGCTGAGTCGGGAGTCATTAGTAGTTCCGTCGAGTACGATTCCGCCTATAGCTTAACGGGGTCAGATAAGTGACGGCAGGTATAGACTGCTGACGATCGCTCAACTGGTTGTCTTCATCCTGATCAATTCTGCTACGGAGCTTCGAATACGCCCGCTCATATTGCTGCTCATAATAATCCGAGAGCTGCATGTATCGGTCGCCTGCATTGAGCAGCGTGGCGTAATCCCGAAATATCAACGCCAAGGAACGGGCAAACATGACGTTGCGAAAAGCGCTCGGTGTACGAAGTCGCCAGAAGTAGCTTTGCTCCGAATACATACGATTGGTGATGTCACTCCAGGCATCATCAATGTACTGTTGGCAACTGGTAACCCCAGATGCGAGCAGGTTGGCCACATCTGAATGGCGATTCACCAAATCGGTCTGGCCGATGGGTGGATAGAGCCTGGCGACGCAGAGACACGCATCATTGTTGAACCGATACGTCTTGCCACCGATGACAGCATCAAATCTGACAAGCCAGGCTGGCCCCAGAGTCTTTCCGCTGGTGTCGGCAGCAGCAACAGTCCCAGAGATGGTCCCAGAGGCTACAGTGGCCGTCTGGGCGTCTACAATGGCGTTTCCACCCGCATCGTACAAGTAGAACTTGCCGGACGTGATGGAGGTCGCAGAACCATCCTTCTCAATATCGAGAGAGATGGTCTGAGACTTGTTGTGCTCAATAAGAGTAGGCCCCCGAAACCGGGCACTGTAAAGAGTATCCGACATGAGGGCCTCCTATTGATTAGGTTGGCGAACCAGAAACCATGAAGAACAAGGACCAGCCAGAAGAGGCTCCAGCGGCCACATCGTCAGATGCGTACACAATGGCCATGTCGTTCTGATCTGCTCTACCCACCTCGGCGGAGCCGTTGGGCTGGCAGATGATTAGAATCTCTTCACCCGTGTTGGCGATGACGTAAAAACGTCCCTTGGTGAGCCCGCCGGGTAGGATCACGGACTTGTTGCCGCCACCCGGATCGAGTGCCTGTGCGATCGAGTCCTTCAGGGTGAGCGTCTTATCACCTGTCAGAGACTCTGCATTCCAAGCGCCGGGCAGCGCGAGGGGTCGTGGGATCTTAAAAGGGTTTGAACCGTTAAATGCCATTTCATCCTCCTACGGATATTCCCGGCACGGGATTAAAGTCTACTTCTTATC
>CEUI01064477.1_pt1 | contig 17126 bp, 9 predicted proteins | sample 531411 | NCBI WGS metagenome assembly CEUI01 (sample SAMEA2622841, study PRJEB7988) | marine metagenome | isolation source: saline water (ENVO:00002010), including
GATTAATGGTAAAACTGCTCATAAGTTTACTGTTATATGTGCTGTGCCGCCATCTCGTATATTTATATCAGAGTTGTCATGATCAAAACCTGTTAGCAAACTATTATATATGTTCATCTCTCCAGACATATAATTAATTATTCCAGAGCCTGAATTATATACAGTATTTGATGTTCCGCTGATATTTAAATTTTGACCGCTATATCCATCTGTTAAATTAAAAGTGTTGGATGAGTTATATACATTTATGTCAGAGCTTATTGCTTCGCCACTTGTATAATTTACACCCCCAGTTATGACAATATTGCCTGAGTTTAGATTAGTTCCACCCGTGATATATACCCTTCCCTCACCGGTATTGGAATATACAAATACGTCTGCGGATTGCTCTGTTATATAAACATTAGTGCCTTCATTAGCTACAACTACATTTGCTGCGCTAGAGGTTACATCTGCGCTGCCACCGGGTTCGTTGGTGATATTAACTGCGGTAGCGTCACCTATGTTGTCAATGTCTATATCTATTCCAGTGTATTGGTTATAGATTGTTTGGCCACCGCCAGTTATATCAACGTTACTATCGTAAATATTATAGTTGGTGATATCTAATCCGCTAATATCCCCAGAAAAGAATAATTGAGTTCCGGTTGATAAATCTGAAATTGTTACGCCACCTGCTCCGGCGCTAGTAACATTAATAGAAGCGTTAAATGGATACGTTTCTATGCTTGGAGTGATTTGTCTAATTAAAACTTCCTCCCCGACCTTCGGGGCTTGTATTAAAGCTACGCCAGATGAACCCAATAAAGAGTAGTCCACGCTTGGAGTTAAAGATATTCCATCTAAAGAAACGAAGACTCTTGATATATCATTTTCGTAATATTCAAGTGGGAAATTTACTACAGAGTCGTTCCCCACGAAAAGTCCCGTACCGACCAAAGTTGCAGTTCCCGTATTTGGATAAAAATTAATAGTAGAATCCCCTGCGGTATCAATATCCCATCTTCCGATTGACCCTTCGCCTCCGCTGGTAAATGTTGCAGCTGCATATAAACTCCTACTAGCATGAACATCGCTGCCGCCATCAGTATGCCTCTGGGCATATAAATCCAAAACAAGTGGGTCTTGATTAATTAAAGCGCCTTCGGGTATTCCTTCGGCTATGTAAGTATAATCTCCAGACCCCTTTGCTCTATCTATATCTGTTGCTTTATATGGCCAATTTAAAGTAGTTGAAGTGATTCTCTCCTTCAGTACAAACCCCTTTATACTGTCGCCTTCATCTAGCCGAGTTCCGAAAGCGAGTTTTACTTTTTTCCACTCGCCTGAATCGGTTCCCATGTTTAAACCTACCGAACCCACCAAGGTGTCGCTGGTTGATAAAACATTAGATGTTCCTGTGCCTTGTTTGCTTTGGAACAGGTTGAAACTACGATCACCAGTAAAGGTAATGTTTTCCCATTTATAGGTATCTTTTGAGGGGTCAAGCTCTACCCCATTCACAAAGAACCCTGCGTCATCACCGCTTACTTTTACTTTATTAGATTCAATTTCTGTCCAATCCGTGCCAGAATCGAAATTGTCTCCCCTTCTAACTATCAGTTTGCTGCCTGTTATTTCGAGGTCTTTTTCTACAACTTGTATTTTAGTTAATCTATTGTAGTTTTCTCTGACTCCAGATATTCCTATCGCCCCAGAATACAAGTGAATATTTCTTATGTTGGCGTCTAAAAATTTAGTTTTAGTTTGGTTGGTTAAAATATTTAAATTTTCAGTATGATAAGAAATGTTTTTGCTACCAACTGTATTAGTGGAAACAATCTCTCCATCTAAATATAAAGTATGAGTCGTGCCATCCCAAGAAGCGTTAACTACTTTGTAAGAGCCTGTTCCTATGCTATTTGTAAACAAAGACGAAGCAGTGCCATCATCGAAAGATATGTGCGAATAAACCCTCCCCGCGCTATCATAAGTAAATTCGTAACTAGAATAAACAGGAGATATTAAGTTGGGGGCTTGAAAAATTGGATTCGCCACGCTTGCCCCCAGTTCGTTTGGCTTGAACATCACACCTACGGTAAAAGTGTCTGGCTTCAGAGACTCATCCATAGAGATTGTTCCATATTCGGAACTGTCGTCATCAAAGTAAAAATCTGCCTTATTAGCTGTTGGGGTATTGACGAGGGTAGCATTATTTTTGTTTGCGGAGATGTCTCTCCATTCGGTGTTGAGTCCCGAATTGCTAACGTAAGACTGCGCATCTAAATGAAGCAGAAGGTTATCCGAGGTAATCTGCCTATTTAATGCTCCGGGCAACTTAGAAGCTTCTAATTGTTCGCTATCTAATAAATATCTACCGCTAACATCTAAATTTTGTTTAACATGAGCGCTCTTATCTACATATAAATTTCCATGTATAGTTACGTCGCCCTCATTAACTGTATAAGTGCCAGCCGAATCTGAACCCAAAGTAGAACTGGATACTCTAATATTAGTTTCGTGAGGCAGTACTGTTAAGACGTTAGGCCCCGGAGTTAGCCCAGTAATTGCAGTTACTCCATCTATTTCTGTTTTACCCCAAATATCTACGTTATATGAATCACCGTCGTATTGAGACACCAAGGAAAGAGAGTCGACATATTGAAGGTTTACTCCCAAAACAGTAAATACCCCTTCTCCCTCTATACCCTCAGTGGGGGAGAAGCTATCAATAGTAGGAGGCTTAACTGAAATAAAGTGCCCAGATGAAGTCGCCCCAGTTGTGGTCGCATTTACAAATTGACTATGTACATCAAAAACTCCGCTTACAAAACCTGAATTACTTGGCCAACTTATATACGGAGTTCTTATGTCTAACGCGGAGGACGTCTTAGAGGAAATTGTTGCCTGATATTGTGTGTCACCTATTTTGTAAAAAACTCCAGTAACTACATTAAGGCCACTTCCCAAAATAGTAGCTGAAGTTCCCTCTACCCCGCTTCTCGGGGAAACTGAATCTGCACGTAAATCTGGCGGGTTAACAACTAATGAATGACCCTTGTATAAAATGTCTTGGAATCTTTGGTAAGTATGAGTCCCAGTGAAAGTCTTGTAAAATTGAGATTTTTTTTGACCCGGCAGTTCGCTATGTCCATATTGAAAATCTGTACCTGTCGTAGCTCCACTCCAAAAGAACGGATCATTTACGCCGTCACCGTCTACATCATACTGTTGGTAAAACCTACCCTTGAACGTAGTTGGAGTTCCATTGTAAACGGTTGTTACTGTATCCGGCCCTTCTTCCACGATAGCGTGGTGTGCTTTCTGGAGCTCGGGTTCATTGAAAAACAAAAAGACTTGACCTGTTCCAACGAAGTTATCGCCAACCTGAACAGGAATTACAAATACTCCAGTTTTAGACTTGTTGGTGTCAACTTTTCCACTCTCTAAAAGATGTTTCCTAATATCTGCGTTATACTTATCAGAATAAGGGTCACTTGCTGTCATCAAGGTAGCGGGGTCATTCGGTATAAAATGATCTCCTAGACCCATCCAATCCCTACCGTGTTCTAATTGCCCGTCTTGTTCTAATTTTGTATTATATGTACTTACAAATTCCAGTTCTCTACCAACATCATCATGAGAAGCTTTTAAACCAGTTCCGCTAATACCAAGGCAGTTTGCAAGAGTATCCCAAGCTCCCACCCCAGTAACGTATAAAGTTTCTCCGACTTTAATTTCTGAATGAGAAATTCCAGAAATCAATGGCAAAGTTTTTATAGAGTTATCTATTCCAAAAAATGTATAATCTGCTGCGGTTGGAGAGCTTACGCTCTTATCAACTCCATATATGGCGGCATCCTCCACTGTCCCATTGGGCAAATCTATTTGTGCATATCCCGTAGTACTTGAGCCAATGTATCTAGTTTCTAGTGGTTCGATTTTTGCAATTGTTGGAAATTTATTTACTTCTACGATGTCGTCTTCTGTTGCATTTTCCGGCAATACGGGTTCGTCCAATTTGATCGTTCCACTTTCATATCCCATTAAGTAGAATTTTTGACTTGTAATATTTTGCCCACTTAAAGTGATCGTATCTCCCATTACTCCAGAAGAAGGAGATATTAAACCAACATTCGCAGCTTCTTTAATATTTAGCACTTCCGAACTCTTTGCGGAGCTATAACTTCCCTCAAGCAGTATTTCTCCATCAGTAATACCATACGGAAGCCTTAATATTAATCCGGTCTTTGGGTAATCTGTAATTCCGGTTGGGTGAAACTCTGAGAAAAACCCATCATTATATACTGTCTGCGTTACCGTGGGTGTTTCAACGCCTGTAAAAGTAACCCCAGTTGTTAGCTCAATGTTCCCGCCAGATATTAAAATTTCCTCTCCAATCCTTTGGGAAGTAGGCTGGAATCCACTAAATATAATATCATCTGGTAAAGTTAAAAATCCATCAGTAGATTCTGCCGAGCCAGCGGCAGTCGTTAAAGAGATCATTCCGCTTATGTTTTGATACATAGCGTTTTTCTCTAGGTAAGAAACTCTATTTGGTACTGTAAATAAAATTCCTGTATTCGTAGTTCCTAAAATGCTGTAACTATCTATTGTTATATCGCCGTGCTTTAAGCTTAAAACGTTGTTTAAGCCTTCGCCGCTGATTTTAATTGAAGCTCCATGAATTCCAGACGTAGGAGAAATTTCTGTAATTTTAGGGGCTCCAGCGAAACTAAATGGTTGCCCTCCGGTTGCCCAACCTACTCCGTTATCTATTGCTAAATAATATGAGGCTTTATTTGAAAGACCCGGAACCTTCGCTGTTATTACTTGCGGGTCTCGAACAGGGTCTCCCAGAACATTATCAATTAAAACTGGAATTTTTGCGCCCAAGTAGCTACTTGATGATCCCGCTCCAGAAAACCATACCGAAAGAGTGTCTGAGAAAAATCCACTACCAGTTATAGAAAGCGTGTCTCCAACAAATCCCCCTACAGGACCAAAGCCACTAATAACTGGTGGATATTTTATATATATCTCTGAAGCTCCAAGGCCAGTGCCGTAAGGGCTTTGAAGAACGATGTTATAATAACCACTTATCTTTGTGCCACTTATCCCAGAAGGGCAAGAGAACCTCGCTCCAGTAGTATCAAAAGTAGTAAAAGAAACTTGAGCGTTACTTGGGTTAATTAGATTCTGGGCTGTGCTAATGTCAAAACCCGAACCACTTGCGTACATGTATAAGCCAGTAACGCCACTAAGATAATTACCGGATACAGTCAAGAAGTTAGGGCCAAGAGTGCCCCCTTCAGGTATTCCGGTTGATATGTAATCTGTAGATGCCATTAGCTGCTATATACCTCATTTATTGTAGGTGGACCGTCCAAAACATCAAAATAAATACCAGACCTATGAACTGAACTAAGGTTATTCCTTAATTGTATATATGTTAACCCAGCGGTTACACCTGCTGGTACATGGCCGGTGATTGCCCCAGATGCAGTCACCAAACCGAAACCCGTGGTTATTCCTCCAAAATTTACATTCCAATGATTGAAGGATTCCAGAGATGCATTATGATTATTTCTTTCTAGCACTCCTGTGACTAGGTTTTGACCAGAAATTGTGATTAAATCACCCTCTTGCCCAGACAACGGCTGTATGCCGGTGAGCCTTGCGCTTGTTCCTATGCCAGAGTATACAGTAGACAAGCCGCTTATACCTACGATTTCAAAATATGTTCCTAAATTTCCACTCGGAACAACAACTGGAAGTATATCGGTTCTAGTGACTTCTCCACTATTGACTGTTCCGCTTAATCGATTGTCTCCAAAGAATATTCCTGTTACTCCAGAAAGAGCTAGACCGCTGATATTTATTGTATCGTAAGGATAAGGAGATGCATTGCTTAAATCTTCTATTTCTGGATTGGGTGTAAAGTTTTCGGAAGAAATGCCGGAGCTTTCTTTCCAAGTTGAGTGAATGTTTACTGGTCCATGTTGAGCTAAACGAGGCACTTCCGCTTCCATTAATCCAGAAGTTAAAATGTTAAATGAAGCTGCATCAACCCAAGAGCCGCTGGTAAAATAAACTCTATCTACTACATCTATATTCCTGCCATTTATTATAATTCTATCACCAATAAAGCCGGTAGTTGGAATAATGTTATAGATTCCGACTTCTTCTTGAGCAATGATAAATGAATTTGTGGTTGAACTCGATTCGTCTTCTCCATCTCCATCTGTAGTTGTGACAAAGCCGCCTGTTATAGCCACGTTGGGAAGTTTAAAGCAAAGCTCCGTGTCGCTTTTATAATCTACTCCGCGAACTTCAATTCCTCCTATTTTTATAGTTGGAAAAGAGTTAAAATTATAACCGCTTAAACAAACAGTGTCTCCAACATATCCAGAGAGCTTTGATATGCCAGTAATTTGAGATATCTCAGAAGGCTTGTCTTGCGTTATGGATAAAACGCCTTGAGGGTTAGATGTAGAAGTCCCCCCGACCTTTTTGTTTACTATTCTTCCTCGCGCACCAAATTCTTCAACAATAGAAGAGCCCCCTTCCTGAGTAAAATAAGCAACCAAAAGCCCTTTCTCTCCGTAAAAACTCATTTCCCCACTTAAATTAGAATATCTTACGCTGGTCGTCGCCGTCTTGCTTCCAAACACTATTCTATCTGGCTTAATATTTGTAACCCCTAAGCCGGTTTCTATCCCGTATTGCCTTTTTACATCATTAGAGTAAGAGAAAGTAACGTTGGTTATGTCTGCATATTCTCCTAAGCCTGTTCCATTAAGGGTTATATTGCTGCAGTTTAAAATTTCTTCATCTTTTGGCGGTGAACCGGCAATTGGACTAAAATCTCCAGTAACTTGATCGAAAAAAGATAAACCTACTCTTACTATTGCAGCCTCGTCTGGAGCGGCGTCTAATTGGTATTTTGTAATATATCCACTGTTAAAAACTAAGCCGCCTAGATTTCCGCTTATTGATCCGGTTTTTTCTTCGTAGAGTTTTGTTTTTACTGGATCATTACCCGTTAAATAATACTCCAAATCTATCGTTCCATTTACGGGGTCAGTTGCTGCGTATTGATAGGAAAATTTGTTGTTTGTGTCGTAGATAGGTGAAGTCGAAGCGTTTACACTAAAACTCATATTGCGAGCAAGAAGTAATTGTCCGTCAATTTCTATTTTGCAATTTTTGTAAGTATAAAACATTAATTATATCTCTTAGTATGAAATAATACTTGCGCGTAACTATTAGAATCAACATTTAAATTAGCGGAATCAAGTACAGCCCTTGATACATCTATTTCCATTGCCGTATCTAAAGAAGCATCACATAGGCTTCCTAATTTTAATACTTTAATTCTGGGATTAGCCGAGTCTCCGAAAGCGTTAAATCCGCTTTCTCCGGTAAACACAGTGGCTCTGTAGGTATCCTGCGTTAGAGTAATGTCCTCCTCAGAAGATAAAAAAGTTACCTGATTTGGAAATTTTTTACCTAAAGTATATATTGGATTGTATACTGGGGAAAATTTGTAAGAAAAATCATAAATAGGTAAAGTGAGGTCTCCCGCGTCTGTAATTGCTTTTGTGGTCCAAGAATGCGCGAGACCACTAAAACCCACCGGCAAATAGTCGGTTGATGAAGTCTTTTTCTGAAGCTCGCCAGTAGATGGTTCGTATCCAGCCATCGCCACGGAAGCTCTTAAAATTTGATTTGGGCCAATAGCTAATTGATATCTTTGTAAATAAAAAACGCCAGTAACTCCAGCTACTTCTACGGTTTGACCTAACAAGCCTGTGTAGTTTGTTGTATTTTTTAAATCAAGAACTCTTGCATAGAGCGGGTCTTTTTCTAAGTCTATATAGTAAGAAAATTGAGCATTGGTTCTGAAAAAACCATTGGGAGTTTGATGCGATAAATTGCGCCCTATAGTTCTTGCTGCAGAGACGGGTGCGGTAGAGTTTAAGGATATCCTTTCTACCATTAAACCCGTACCGTCAACTTTTACCTCTACATCATTAAAAAAAAGCATCGACCAAACCTTTTACCAACTAAAATTACACTTATTTTAGTTAGTTATGGCTACTAATTCGGGGGTATTAAGATACTCTCCTGAAGTAGATAAGCTGGATATGTAGCTTCTGTATGTTGCCGAAATTCTGACCTGATCCTCTGCTGTAACTGAATACGACTCACTTATTAGGGTTGCATTACTGAAGGCAAATTCGGTCAAAAGACTGTGGTTTTTGTAGTTTTTTAGCTTTATATCGAAATTTTTCAGCTTTGTCTTACAGGGGTATCCTTGCATGGTCATGCCCGAGTAGTCGTTTACTGTTATGGTAAAACTCGCTGTAACCGTAACTGGATAATCTATCTCCACAGATTGGGGTGTTCTTTTTCCTATTATATAATAATCTTTTCTAGGTATATTGATATTTACAGAATAATCTTCCACCAAATTAGTGGTAAAATCATCCAGTGTTATTTCTGCGGTAGTAGCTGCAGTTACGTTAAAATCTACAGATTCTTTATCTGTATCCCTTATGTGGTCCAATTCGGTTACTGCATGATCCGGAAAATCTCCCGTTTCTATTCTGCCCATATCTCCAACCACCTTGTAAGAAGCGGATAATTGAGGTATTTCTCCTATGGCGCAGGTATTAGAATAAGAAGTAAGATACCCAGAATAAAAGCTGTAATTATCAGTAGAGTTTGCTCTTTCTTTAAGTATATATGCGTTAATGGCCCCACTTTTTATTGTTTTTATAAATGGGTCAGAAGCAACGGCCAAAGCCGAGAAGTTCATAGACCCTTGCGCTTCCCTAGATGGGTAAGGAATTACGTCGCTTAAACCAACAAATTCTAAAGGAGCTTCCGGCAATTCATGAGACCCTTCAACCGATTGAACCCCAAAAGCCTGTCCAGAACCTATAAATACCTGTTGGTTTTCTCTGTTTAATATAGAAAAAGCCATGTACAAATAATTACACCTCATGTGTAAATATGTGTAAATAATCAAGGAAAAAGGATTCTAAGATGGCAAATATTTATGAAATTGATCCGTGGGCAAATTCCACAGATTATAAAAAAAATGACATTGTTTGGTGGCCCATAAATCGCGTAAATTATTATTGGTACGCCCTCGTAGATCACACTTCCTCGTCTCAACCCTCTTTATCTAACGGTAATTGGGCCGGGGTAAGATATAGCGGTAAAATCTCCTCTATTAAGCCTAGTTTTTTCTGGAAGCCTTCTTACAATCTACAAGTAACTTCTGAACCAAAGGTGGCTTCAATCCGATTCGGAGATGGATACGAACAAAGAATAATCGACGGCATAAATAATATTTTACTAAGATGTTCTGCTGCTTTTGAGCTCAGAGACAAAACAGAATCTAGAGCAATATCTCATTTTCTTGCGACTAGAGCCGGAACCGAATCATTCTTAATGACTTTGCCAGAACCTTACGACGCTGAAAAATTATATATCTGTAGAAGATGGAATAATTCTGTTAATTTTTATGATAATTATTCCATTAAAATGGAACTAGAGGAAGTGACCGAATAATGCCTAAAGATACAAAATTATCTGAATTTGAAATTGTAAGCGCAGATGCGTCTAAGCAGTCGCGTCAAAAAGTGATTTCTAATTCACTTTCGCTACAACCATCTGCTGTTGTTTCATTATTTGAAATTGATGTAGAACAATTATTAATCGACATGCTTGTTCCTTATGATTTAATTAATAGGAACGATGCTGTATTTAGATTTCACAATAATTTAAAATTAACAAAGCAGGACATAGTCTGGAGAGGACAAACTTATAAAGCCGCTCCAATTCAAGTTACTGGTTATGAATCAAGTGCGAAAGGAACCCTTGCAGCGCCAAGGCTCTCATTTTCGGCAGACGAAGGATCAACTTATTTTAGACAATTAAGGGGACTGTTAAGGCAACTTGAGGATTTGATTGGTGCGAAAGTTTCAAGAATCAGAACTTTTGCAAAATATTTAGATAAAGAAAACTTTTACGTATCTGTTGGGGAAAAAGATCATTTAATAGGTGATAAATCCACTGAGCCTAAAGATTTTGAACCCGACCCATTAGCTGAATTTCCAAGAGAAATATTCTTTATAGAACGCAAGGCTGCAGAAAGTAAAATTGGTTTAGAATTCGAATTAACTACCCCAACGAACTTAGAAACCGCTAGAATTCCAAATAGGAAAGTTATAGCAAGAACTTGTCAATTTTCTTACAGAGGAGAAGGATGCCTTTATGAATATAAAAGTAGATTTCAATTAGTTGACGCTCTTAACAGGGCTGACGCTGAAAACACCTTTGGTAGTGATAATATAAAAGCTCTCAATTTCCCCGAAAAAGCTCCCCCAGTAGCAACCGAGAACAACGAACTAATAAAAGACATCGTTTCAAATTATAGCGCAAATAGAAGCCATAGTAAATGGGCCACTTGGCTCACATACAGCAAAGGAGACATCGTTTTTATAGAAAAAAATGGAATTAGATATTTTTATGTTGCGAAGGTAAACATAACAGAAACTGCAGAACAAAGATTATCGGTAGCTCCCCCTAATAGAAATTATTGGGTAGCTGATACGTGTTCAAAAAATTTAGAAGGTTGTAAGTTGAGATGGAATGACGCATACAAAAAGAAAAAAGGATTAGACTATGTAGGAGCTTTTCAAACTAGCGCTGCAACTAGAGGTGCTGGTACACACGGAGACGGAAACACGCACAACGGATGTTTACCATTTGGAGGTTTCCCGGCTTCACAAAAACTAGAAGATTACAACACGTAATTCATGATTGACGAAATTAAAAAACAAATCAAGAATCACGCCATTGAGGAACTCCCCAATGAGTGTTGTGGATTACTGTTAGAAAAAGAACCCACGCATGAATTGAAAATTTTAAAATGCGAGAACAACTCAATAAATAAAAAATCTAGATTTTCTATTTCTGCAAAAGATTACCTTGAAGCCTCCAAAGAGGGGACGATCTTAGCTTTTTACCATTCTCACAACTCAGAAAACGATCATTTTTCTGAATACGACAAAGCTCAAAGCGAAGGGCACAAGTTAAAATGTATTATGTACTGCTTAAATAAAAACAGCTTCCATGAATACGTTCCAAACAATTTTAAACCCTCTTACATGGGCAAGGATTTTGAATTAGGCAAAAACGACTGTTTTACTCTTATAAGAGATTTTTATAAAAACGAATATGATATTGAAATAAAAAATTACCATAGAGATCACAAATGGCCGATTGAAAACCCAGATTATTACGAAGCTAATTATGAAGCAGAGGGTTTTGTTAAAATCTTCGATGGCCCAATAAATGACACATCAAAATTAAAAAGGGGAGATTTAATACTTATGAAGCCTTTCGGCAAAAAGAACCCTTCTCATGGAGCCATATATATGGACAAAGACTTGATCCTTCACCACCAAGTAAATTGCTATTCAAGAATTGAAAATTACAACAACTCTTTTAAGCAGAGAACGGTCCTAACAGCTAGGCACAAGCAAAACCTATGAAAATAAATGATTCTATCAAAGAATTTATCATAAAACATTCTTTGGACTCTGCTCCAAATGAATGCGGTGGCATTGTCTTGGAAGACGGGGTCGAAAGATGCACCAACCTTTCTTCGCTGCCTGAAGAAAGTTGCGTCATGAGTTTTGAGGAGGTTAGTCGAAAATCTAAAAACAAAAAAATAAAAGCTATTTATCATTCTCATGTTAATGATAATGAAGATTTTTCTTGGGAAGACAAAGCCGCAAGCGAAAGCTTTAAAAAAGATTTAATATTATATTGTGTACCCAAAAAGCTTTTTAAATTTTATGAACCAAATGGTTTTGTTGCGCCATTTGTGGGAAGACGTTGGATTCAGGGGGTATTCACATGTATCTCTATAATTGAAGATTATTATAGAAAAAATTTCAATATTGAGGTGAAAGGCTATGACGAAGTTGAAATTTGTGGACATAAAATTAAACACATGGATATCTCAGCTATATACGCCAAATCTCTTTACGATAAAAGCGCCAAAGAAATGGTTGAAAATAAAAATAACGAAAAAATGTGGCCCTTTATCCTAGAGCAAAGTGGGTTTAATTGCGTCAACGATTTCAAAAAGCATGACGTTATTTTATGCAGGGGCTTGAACGAAAAATGGAACAAACGTTTCAATATAAATTACGCAATCCACGCCGGTATTTATCTAGGAGACGGAAAAATATTGCATCACCCATATAAGCTAAATTCTACAATAGAAAAGCTTGATCAAAAATTAAAGTTGTCAATTCATAAAGTTTATAGGCATAATAAATTAAAATGACAAAAGTAAAATTACATGGAGCATTAGGCGAAGAAGTTGGAAACGCAGATTGGAATTTGAAAGTTTCCAGCGTAAAGGAGGCTATTCACGCGATAAACTGCATGACAAATAAAAGGCTCTCCAAAATATTTTTAGAGAAAGGTAAGGGAAACGTAAAATACAGAGTATTAATCAATGGAGAAGATTTTATCGCTGAAAATAAATTCAATAATGATTTAACTTCGGCTGAAGCTCTGCAAAAAGATATAGACAACGCAGCTAATTCAGAGTTATGCATAAAAAAACAAATAGAAACTATAGATATAGTTCCAATCTTAGAGGGCGCTGATGAAGTGGTCATGACCGTTGTTGGAGCCATATTGTTCGTGGTTGGTGTTGCTTTAACCCTTACGGGTAACCCGCTTGGTCCTATATTTCTGGCAGTAGGTTCCGCGTTGCTGGCCGCCGGTATTACTGCGATGCTTATGGAGCCTCCGGATTTTAAACAGGTTAGAGAAATTGAAGGCATGATGTCTGATTCTTATTTATTTAACGGTCCAGTAAATTCAATTCGAGAAGGTGGCGCAGTGCCCGTGGTCTTTGGGCAATTGTTGGCTGGTAGTCAAGTAATTGCTGCATACTACGATGTTGATGATACTATAGCAGGAGAAAGCACATTAAACACATAATGGAAGAAAACGATCAAAATTTAAAACCTGAATATGATCAGAACATTTCTGGCGATATGTATTCTTTATATGGAGGAGGTCCACCTCCGCCTCCAACCCCCAGAGACCCAGTTGAAGAGCCAGAGGGTGTCCGTTATTACGAGTTTGATGACGTTTTTACGACTGGGTTAAATAGACCCGAAGACCCCGACAAACAGGGTAAACCCCCGGGGGCGGTAGCGTTAGCTACTATTGAAGTCTTAGACCTCATTAGTGAAGGTGAAATAGAGGGTTTATGCTCTGGTACTTATACTTATAAATCTACAGCTTTTGAAACCGGATACCAAGAAGCGCAATTCAATCCTTATGTTCCGACCTCTGCAGGGGGTAGCACTCCAAGCGCTTCGGGATATTTTCGTTCTGTACTTTACAATGATATGGAGGTTATTTCCGAGGCGGGTAGAAGAAATTTCCAAAAAGTAGACCTTGCTTTTACCAGAGGAACTCCAGCTGGCGAGAACTTGGTATTGGATTCAAATTCAGATGAAGAATTACAAGTTTCACGCAATATAAGCGAAAGGCTTCGTGGGCCAGAACTTCAATATAAAGGCGGTGATTACTTGCCGGATGAAATGGAATTAGCTGATGGAGCAGACCCCCAAGGCAGAGACAATGCTAAATTTTATAAAATTTTAAACACCAAAGCTGTAGGGTTTAAAATTAATGTCAGAGTCGGGTCTTTATTCTATAGAAAAATGGATGGCCCCGACAAGTACAGAGGCTCACCTCAAAAAGTAGGAAAAGGCGACACTAAAGCAACAACTGTAATATACAGGATAGACTATAGACCGTTCTTTAATAACGAAGAAGATAACGAAGAATTTTTCCCCAAAAATGCAGATGGAACAATTAACCAAAATACCTCTAATGTTGTTAAGGAAACAATTTATGGTAAAATTTCTGCTGGTTATATAAGAGAAACTGAAATAAAATTCGATCAAACTAAATATAAAGCCGCTATAGAAGACCCTGCATTCATGGGGTGGAATATAGTAGTTTACAGAGAAACATTTGATTCCTTCAGGGGTACGTTAGCGAACCAAACCTCAGTAGATTCTTTGGTAGAAATTTTTGAAGAAAAGTTTTCTCTACCAAATTCAGCTTACATAAGACAAAGGTTTCAAGCTGATTCGTTTCAGGGCATTCCAGATAGGAAGTTTCTAATCAAAGGAATTAAAGTCAAAATTCCCAATAACTATAATCCAATTCTTCACGCATACGGAGCTCAAAAAGCTGGAACAACTTCTGCCGGACTAACAACGGCAAAGGGCGGAGACCCAACGCTGGAGGCTGCTTATGATCAAAACGGAGATAGCTATGGACAAACAAACCTTATCTGGAATGGAGATTGGAAAAGAAACCCGGATGGAAGCTTGCTAAAACAATGGACCAATAATCCCGCTTGGGTTTATTACGATTTAGTTACCAACAAGAGATATGGCCTAGGAAAAATTATTGAAAAAAGTCAAATAGATAAATGGTCGCTTTTTGAATTGGCGAAATATTGCGACGAAATGGTGCCCAATGGAAAATATAATGCAGATGGCTCAGAACAGTCAGAGCCAAGATTTGTTTGTAATTGTTCTATAGTCAATGAGGAAGACGCACATCAGGTTTTAAATTCCTTAGCTAGCGTATTTAGAGGCTTAACATTTTACGCAGGAGGATCAATTAGCGCAACTTACGATGCCCCCAAAGAACCTTCTTACATATTTTCAAATGCTAATGTAATTAACGGAGATTTCATTTATATGGGAAGCTCCAAGAGAAGCAGAAGTACGGTTTGTATGGTCAGATTCAATGACGAAGACGAATATTATTCCCCAACCATAGAGTATGTAGAAGACGAGGCTAGCGTTAAAAAATATGGAATTAAAATGAGAGACCTCACCGCTTTTGGGGTGACCAGCAAATCTCAGGCTAAAAGATTAGCAAGATATGTATTAGCCACGGAAAGAATGGAGACAGAAACTTGCGCGTTTACGGCTGGCATTGAAGCTTCGTTTTTGAAACCCGGGGATGTAATCGGCATTGCTGACTCCAGTAGACCAACAGTTAAGGAGCTATCTCACAGAAGAAAAGGGGGAAGAACAGTTGAAGCAGTTCAAATCAATTCTGGAGTAAATGGAGATTATAATTATACTGGAAAAGTCTTTTTAGATTCTTCTATTTCTGGTTTTGTGAACAATTCTAACGTGCCCGTAGCTAACAACTTTACGCTAAGGTTAGTAACGCCACAGGTTTCGGTTGATCCCCTCACTACTGACGTAGCAAACAGTGACGAAGTAGAAACGCTAATTAACAGAGACCCAGTTCAAACTCTATCCTTTTTCCCTCAAGACGTAGTAGAAACTGGCTACTACCTAGAAGGCTCGGGGCTTAACTCAAGAAGTTATATAAACATTACGGGAGACTATAGGGGTACAAACCTAATAGATACATTAAATTATAATGTCACAGGTTTTACTGGTGTTTTATATAATTGGGGAGCAAATGGTAAACTAAATAATTCGACAGCCGGAACTGGATTCATAGAGCAAGCTCCCGATAACTTATTGTGGTCTATAGAACACACAGGAACACAAATAGACTCAGTTAGAGATTTAGAATTATTTAAAGTAGTATCTCTAAAAGAGAAAGAAGGATTTAAGATTGCTGTTCAATGCATGTCTCATGATCCAGATAAATTCTCATTTGTAGATAACTTGCAAGATTTAGATTCTACTCCTCCAACAGACACGCCAGACCAACCAAGGGGCGTTACATCTGCTGGAGATATCAGGATTATTCAAATGCCAATCCCGGGAACACACGCCAAAAGGCTGACATACAGTTTTTTGCCTCCGGTAAACAAACACGCATTAGATGGTTATAAAGTATATATAAAACATGGTTCAGACTTTGATAATACAGACGATTACCTAGAAGACCCATATGGAATACATCCAGATAATAATTACTTTCATGCGTTCCTTCCTCAAGACGTAACTGAAGACGACTACATACCCGCGAAAAATGGAACATACTATTTTAGAATTTATTCTATAAATAAAATAGGAAGATCGAGAAACAAGCTCCAATTTGTGGATGGAAGCATTGTTGTTTACGGGGTGAATTTGCTTCAAGACCTAGAGGTTAAATCGTTATGTTTGTTAGATGACCAGAATGATAATTCATCAGCTTCTAAAGATGCACCTAGTCATTTCAAGACTTCTTTTTCCACGGTTACATGGCAAGCGGGTTTTGCTCCAGCTGCACTGCAAGGATTGAACGTCCCTGCTGATTTTACTTGGAGAGTATCCTACAGAGAACCGGATAAATACATATCATACCCAACAGACACGATATTACATGAGAACACGGGAATTAACAGGCATGTATTTGCTAGTACGCTTACGGTAGATGTGAACGCTCAAATCTCCGCTTCTACCGAAGATGAAATTGCGCCATTTAGGAATTTAGACGTAGTTGTTGAGGCTATTGACGACGATGGAAATAGTTCGGCTGGCGGAACGGTAGTTTATAACTCAGATGGTGTTTGCACTCAAGATTCAAGTTATTCTAATCAAGGTGGATGGGATATAGCTTATATTTCCAATCCTCCGGTAAGTGGAGTAAGGTTAACAAAAAAATTCGCCGCAACAGATGGTGAATTTAAAGAGCAGTGCGGAATAGGTCCAGCCGTAAATATTTGCACAGACCAATGGATAGAAGACAATGGCTCTATTAATTTTGTTCTAGAGAAAGATGAAGTGGGTATCGTAACAGGAGACTGGAGCAGTGATGCAAGAAGAGCTATTATAATGGTGTCAGACAAAGAATTTTCAACGCAAGATATTCAAGGCAGAATAGACTCTTTTGTTAGTGACGGTAGCCAGCCTAAGATAGCTAATTTAATGGAAACCAAAACAGATTCGGGAGGAGTGAATGGATACATGGCACTTTCCGAAGGCTTTGTGAATGATACAAATTTTGGATTTACAATTCCAACCCCATATCAAGAAATAGGCTACGAAGACCCCACAACTGCATCAGAGGGCCATACGTTAACAAAAGTATACATG
>CEUI01034882.1_pt1 | contig 17113 bp, 9 predicted proteins | sample 531411 | NCBI WGS metagenome assembly CEUI01 (sample SAMEA2622841, study PRJEB7988) | marine metagenome | isolation source: saline water (ENVO:00002010), including
TATCCTCTAATATCAGCTACACTTGGATTAGCTTCAGCATTTGTAGGTGGTTTAGTTCCTTGTAGTTCCGCGTAAGTTACTTCAGAATTTAGATAAGCTCCAGCGGAGTATCCCGATAATCCTGTAATTGCAAAGTCACTTGCTGAATAAGTAGTGTTTGTTATAACTCCTGTTGATGTATTGATTCCACTACCTGAGAAATATCCTCTAATATCCCCTGCACCTACGCCTACTATTCCTAGCCCTGACGACCCCAGATCCATATTAAATTCACCGTTAAAGATGCCTGGTAATGTATAATCAAAATCTCCTAAGTAGAACTGAGGAGCCGTAAATGTCCAAGTACTACTTCCTGCAGGTTTAGTTCCTAATGAAAACCAAATACTTTTTCCTGAAGCTGCAGTTGGAACTGTAGTTGTCCAACTACCAGGAGTTTCATCTGTTCCTGAACTTGGTGTACTTGGTATACCATATCCTGTTTGCAAATAGTAAATTGTAGTTGTTCCTTTACCTTCTGCTCCGTCTGCTCCTGCAGACCCTTCTATCTGCACACCATTTTGCCAAGTAGTTACAAAAGTAAATGTTCCACTAGTATTTACAAATGCTGTTACACCTTTACTTGCCCATATTTCATTACTTCCGCTTGGTACATCTGCAATATCATCATACCAATCAGTTGGAACTGCAGGCCAATTAGTAGTTCCTACACTTGTAGGTTGTGAAGCTGATCTCTTAAATACCCAATTTACATCTCCACTTGGTGTACCTGATATACTTGGAGTACCCCAAGTTAGGGCATTAGATGTATTATCTGTAGAACTTTCCGTTGCCAAAGTTTTAGATTCATATACCCACTTACCTACTCCTAATTCTGACCTAGTTTGAGCCCAGCCCGTAGGAATACTAGCAACTGTTTTATTTAAAAAGTTATATGTTCCTGTTGAAGGTGCTGAAGGCGCTGTAAATGAGTTAGTGCCAGTGAAATCTAGGGCATAGTATAAACTTAATTCTGCTACTTTTCTACCTGCGGTTCCGTCTGTTTTTCTTTGGTATAAAACAGGATTTGTCCATGTAACTGCTACAGCGGTTGCCGTAGAAGCTCCACTTACAAGGGCAGTACATTGGTATATTGAGTCCCCATCACTTGCTAATGCTGGTGGAGTTGTGTTCCAATTGGAATCATTAAGTGTAAGAGTAGAAGTAGTTAAATTATAAGTTGAACCACTTGGTTTAGTTGGAGAACTACCATTACTTGCTTGTACATCTGAATAACAATGTATTTCAGCAACTGCGGCACCTTCTACTTGGAATACTGTACCCCAAGTATAAGCAGTTCCACCTGATGCTACTGTACCTTTCGAAGCCCATAATAAATCTGTACCTGATGGTGGATTATCATACCATTGAATATCTGCAGAAGGAATATTGAGTCCATCAGCTGTTGGAACATTAGGTTTACTGGCTGCTCTTGCAAATACAAAATTAGACCCTGCTCCTGTAACACCAACACCTGTTTTACTGAAGGATAGTATTCTATCGGCAATAACCATATTGGCTCTTCCTCTGTCAAACAGTCGCATTGTTGCTGTTGCAGCAGTATGAGCGTCCATATCTCCATCACCGACAGTTATCTGTCCACTTGATGAGTTAATTACTATATCATCATCATTATCAAATCCAGTTCTTGCTTGTAGACTTATACCAAAAGTATTTAAAGCTGTTCCACTTGAAGCAAAAGTATAGGATTGTGTTCCTCTTTTAACAGTATAGTCACAAGTAAAGTCGCTTTCATTTGAAACTACTCCAGACGAATTTGCAGTAAAACTAAAGGTTTCATTTGTTCCTTGTACATCAAAAGCAGATTCTCCTTGAGAACTACCATATTTTTGTAATGTATAAGTATTAGTGCCCGTCTTAGTAACTTTACCCATAATAGAGTCATTTGTATAGTCTGCTAAGAAAGCTGGTTTTGAAAATGCTTGATTATCTGAATTCTCTAATTTAAAAGCTCCTGGCTCAAAAGAATACATCTCACTATCACTAACAAATCTAGCTACTTTATGATAATAGTCTGTAGAAGAACCACTTTTACTATGAGTAAGCTTAAAAGTATTTCCTAGTGCTAATTCTCCATCAAAATTTGTACTATCTAGTCCTGTCCATTTTCTTCCTTGTGAGGTTGGATTATTTGTAAGAGTACCTGTTGCAGTTGCAAATTCTGCGCTTCCTAAGTTAAAGAATTGTCTAACATCAGGGTCAGAATTATGTCCTTTAGCTACAAATTTTGCTGTGGAATGGTCAAAATAGATATATCCTACATCAACTTCTTGTTCTTGTTGTGCACTTGAAGGGCTTCCTGAATAAGTAAGACCACTAAAATCTAGTTGTCCTTGCCCAGTTACTGCGTGTTCATTAAGACCGTCATTATGGTATAAGTTAGCAGGGCTAAATGTTACCTTACCTGTACTTGTATCTAGTTCAAAGTCTCCAGAAATATTACCCTGTGCTCTTATTCCGTATATATCTTCTCCGGGAGCAACTGCTTGAGCAAAGTCAACTGCAATACTTCCACTCTCTGTAACTGGTGCTCTTTTTCCGTTTAAACTAACTGTATATATCCTAACAAAATAAGTTCCTGATGTAGCACCCGGCATTTCTGTTGATGTTGATAAAGACATACCTAAATCAGTCCAATTTAGGTTATCTGTAGATATTTCTACATCATACCCTCTAATCAAACTGTAGTAAGTACCATCAGAATTTTTAGGTGGATCCCATTCAATATCTAGTTGGTTTACAAGTCTATTATCTTCTCCTGCAATTATCTTTCTAGGACTTAAATCAATATTAGTTACTGAAGGTACATCTTTAAAACTATCTGGTAAATTATATACTCTGTCTTGAAGAAGTGCTTCATTTTTATCTACTGCATCAAATTTAGTGGCATTATATTCTAGTGCTGTTAATTCGAATTCTGCTTTATCATTTTCAGCAATTGCTAGTATTCTAAATAATTTGGCCTCTAGTTTAGTCTTTCCTGTAGCTTGAGCTGCTCTTGATACAACCCATATTGATTCATTTGAAGGAGCAGAACTAAAAGCAGAAGCTACTGTAAGAGTTTTTCCGCTATTTGATACTTGATTAAGTGTTTGTGTTTCAGTATAGTGAAAAGGTGTCCATTGTACAAATACAAGATTATTACTAGTATCTAGAATTTGTTTGGATTTTTCTTCTGTATCAATCGTTATATCAGTACCACCAGAATTTCTCCATGCTGAGATTTCTGCACCTCTAACAAACGCGGTATTAGTTCCTGCTACATTTATAGTTGCAGTATCTTGAGCTAAAGTTGCTTTATATCCTACGAAACTACAACTAACTTTATAGTCTGCGACATTATAATCTGTTTCTGCTCCTGTAGTACCTGTCCCATCAGCAAAGCCTGTTGGTTTTCTGTCAATATTTATAGCAGTAGTACTACTACCGGTTGATACTCTACCGCCCCATGATTTTCCTTCTTTATGTTGGTCAATAATTTGAATTATATCACCAGGTCGCAAAAAGGCTGCGTTCAAAGAAGTTGAGAACGACACAGTATTGGTATTCCAATTATTTGTGAGCAACTTCCACTTACCCAACCTTCTTGCTTGACCTCGTGAGGTACAACCAAAAGCTGTTGTTTCTTCTGGTTTTAAGAACTCGTCATCTTTTTGTAAGTTTTCTTCTAATTCTACTATCTCTTGTCTACTTCTATAGTAATCTTGAGGATTATTCCAATTAACTATAATAGAATTAGTTCTTGTTTTATTTGCTGTTCCTTCATATGAGAAATTACCATCTATAACGTTTGCATTTGTAAACTGATAGACTGGATCTTTTTCTGAATCTTGAACAACATACGCTTCCCCGTTTAACCAGTAAGTCATTCCTCTAAATATACTTGTTACGTCATTTAGTACTTTATAAGCTTCTTGTTTCCCTGCAATTACTAAGTTTGCAGTAAAACGTGGCTCGTGAGGATCAGTTGAACTACCTGGATTATAATTTGCGTCTTTAGAACAATGAATACTTATTAAATCAGCTGCTTCAACACCTGCTGGTACGAGTTCATCACAGTATCTACCTATTTGAAATAGTTCCCACTTATTAACTTGATGACCATCTATGTAGTTTCCTAATCCATATATTTTATTAGTTAGTAAGTCATAGTATACCCATGCCGGATTATTACACCAAGACTGCCAATAAGTACCGTCCCAATTCTGCTCCAAAGTCATCATGGCTCCGGTAGAGACATTTCTTCTATAGTTTGCTGGAATTAGTACTTGGGTAGCTGTTTCAATAGTTCCTGAATCACCGTCCCCATTAGTTACAGCTCCTGCAATAACACTAGTATCTGCAGCTACATCTCTAACATATAAAGTATTACTTACTTTCTTATCTACTAGACCTCCAGTAAACATAGCCGCTGTTATAGTACCTTGACAACTAGTATTACTTAGAGCTTTATATCCGCCTGCTCCACTATTTGCAGTTTCATCATAGGGTTGATTAAGTTTATATGTAAATGTATTAACACCTGTTACTGTGCACACAAAAGTTCCTTCCCAGAACTCTTGGTCAGTAGATGATGTTGTTGCTATAGTTGCTGTAAACGTATTTCCTATAGCGACTCCGTGATTAGCCGAAGTAGTTCCAGTAGCTAAATAACCTTGTTCTGTTTCTGTGCCATCTTCTGCTTCATCGTCTGCTACTTTTATTTCTGTTGCTAGAATTGAAGATATAGCTACTGTCTGTGAAAGAGTATCTCCAACTGCAAAGTCAGAGGCATCAGTTAAGTCAAGCTTTCTACCATTATAATCTATAGGGAAGTGGTTACTTGGAATTGATATAATTTTTCCGTCAATTTCATAACCTCGAGAAGGTACATTATTAAATTGTTCCGCATCAATCACTCCACCTACATATGCAGTATAGGGGTAGCTTAATTTATCACAAATTGAGGCTTCAATACTATCTACATAAATAGCATTTTGAACTTGATACTTTTTATCATTATCTGAACTTTTAGGACTATTACTAAATCTAGTAACTTTTATTGACCAATCTGTCATTCCATTATAGGTGCCAGCAGTACCTTTATAATTTTCTATATTGAAACCAAAAGTATGAGCGTATTTACCACTAACTTTTCCATGAAACCCAGTATTAAAAACTCTATCGTGATGAGGTACTCCATCAATATCTATCCAATGGAAGTCTATTCCAAAATATACACTTGTTTGATGAATATCTCCTTTATTGTCCCCTTTCTTTGTAATTCGGGACATACCTGTAGTAGATATAGTTACCTTTATATAATCTGTTTGTGCTTTTTCAAATGTACCACTAGAGATAGTGTGATATTGGGGTTCATTGTCTAAGAGTTCTGCTCCACTAACATCTTTTAGAAATGATGCTGTAGGAAATGATGAAAAGAATGTAGAATCTGTTTCTTGTGTAGCTGTACCATTGGCAGTAACCATAGTAAAGTTATTAAAGTTTGAATCTTTAGAAACTATACCAGTAGATAAATCTACAGTCCTTAGTCTTACTTCATCAACAAGAATAGAAGCATCACCATAGACCAATCCTTTAATTGGGCCTTCTGCTATTGCGTCTACAAATGCGGCACTCTGCCTTGCATACATATTATCATCTGCTTCATATGTATTTCCAGAGCCTCCTTTACCACCACCAGACCCTCTAATTTGAATGAGTGTTTGTTTCTCAGTACTCATTAGAAGCCTCCGCCACCCATACTTAGAACTGGTATATAGATTCGACCAACACCTGGTATATTAACCCAGCCACCTGTTCCGTTACCTGTAATATTACTTCCTGCAGACTTACTACCTGGCATTCTAAAGCTAGATATTCCTACAAGGGCTCTTTCTTTAGCAATTTTTTGTGAAGAAGTTTGAGTAAATATAGAAGCAGAAATTGTTTTAGAACCTACAATATTTCTTCCATATACCAGAGGTATGGGTTGTCCTTGTTTAACTGTATTAACAGGTCCGCTGAATAAGTAGTTTTCAGCTTTTTCTGATTCATTTCCATCGGGAACATCAGGAGTTAACATCAATGAGGCTCCCATTAAAAGCATACCCATTCCTAAATAGTTTACAGCAGTACCAAAAGTAGATAAACCTGCTGTTGCAATTGTTGCTCCAGCTTCTGCAGCGAAGAAGTTTAATCCTGCTGCTCCAAATCCACCTGTCATTGCAATAAGTGTTACTCCTAGTACCATCATTAAAATAGAGTTCTTTGACCCAGCAATTACTGGTACAAAAGTATAGGACTGACCCATTCCTGGATCAGCTATAACTAATTCTTCTAAACATTCGATTCCTTCGTCTCCTATTAAAACTTCATAACCTTGTATGCCCTCGCTTTCAATAAGAAATTGTCGCATACCTGGTTTTTGAGCCATTATAGCAGATAAAGCTTCAGACGGAGAATCAACAGCCAAATCCCATTCAGCTCCGTATTTTTCTCCTAATATTCCTTCTAAATATACTTTTCTTGTCATATCATACTCTTATGTCTTAATACTACTCTTGTAATTTGATTCCAAATTCCGTTATAATTGTCTCTGCACGATAATCTGTTAGGTGCATGGTGAAGCATTCTTCCCCTTCCCACATAGATTCCTGCATGATTGGCAATGTTCGAATTTAGAGCCATTATTATTAAATCGTGTACCTGTAGGCTACCATCTGTTACTTTCACAAAACCTTCATTTGTATAGTTCTCCAAATAAAGATTTTTTCCCTTTTCCCAAAAATTCCACTCATAGTCATATGGGGGGATAATTATATCGAGAGGTTTGTAATAGTCTTGCAAGATAGTGAAACAATCATAAACTCCAAAAACGAAAGGTCTTCCCACTAATTCATAAGTATTTTCTTTCGGTTCCAATTTTATCCATTCGTCATTTTCTCCAAAAATATACCACGGCACACCTAATCTATCGCACGCTGCTCGGTCTATAGTACTTGGTATTGGTCGGGCAGCAGGGTGGCTATGAACTACACCTACAATGTCTCCTTTATCCGCTACTTTTTTATAGTCTAAAGGGTCTATAATAAAATCATGTTTTGGATTCTCTGCTACATTTGGGCAGGGATTCCATCTAACTCTACCTTTTTCTACTGATATTAGCCCACACGCTTCAATATCTGCGTTAGCATAAACATACTGTTTTACATCTTCTAATACTGATTCTATCATTAGTACAACGCTGCTCCCGGGAAACCCCCAAATGGCAAGTCCACATTTCTACTTGCTCTAACTCCTATACTTGCTACTGCAGTTGCTCCTGAGCCACCGCCACCATTGATAGTGACAGTTGGGACACTTGTGTACCCACTTCCAAAACTAGTTACATGAATATATTTTACTTTTCCGCCTTCTATATACGCCGTAGCAGTAGCGGTATCACTACCTGAATTTGGTGCCGAAATAGTTACTGTAGGTGCGCTTGTATACCCACTTCCACCTGAAGTAGAATTTCCTCCAGCCAGTGCACCACCTGTTGCTATACTAGTTACGCCTTGGTACCCTGGTTCATGTCCGAAACGTATTGCACAAGAGTCTAACCTCTTGCCACATACATCTCCAAATTCCCAGAAACTTACATTAGTTGGGCGTACAATCTCGTCTGCAGTATCTGTTGCTGCAAGTTCGTGTGCGACTTTACATTTATAAAGCGTTACTCTTGTTGCTTGAACGTACCCTATAGTACTAGCAGTATCTCCATCTGCACTATTATCATCTTGTACGGTTACTGTATATGTAGACCCCGATCCCTTTGCTGAAACATATAGTGGAATGTTTTTAAAATTATAATCTGCATGAGTCCACCCCTTACAAACTAAATAATCCCCTACATCAAAAACATCTCTTTTTGCGGCAGTATCAAATGTAAAAGTAGTAGTATTACTTCCCTGACTAACCGCAGTAGGTTGATATAGTCCACCAATTGGTCTATAATATTCTACATAGTCTCCTACACTGTAACTTTGGGCTATGTATAGAGAGGTTGTTCTATTGCTTTGAACATCTTGTCTACCCCAAGTATTATAATTAGTTACTCGATTATCGTCTTTATCAAAATACAAAGTATAAGTAGTAGGACTATCACTTCCTCCAGGTATATTATATCTTGAAATAGATTTTCTACTATCAACTGGCCAATTACAACCGCCTTGCTCGGTATCTTTATACTTCCAAGGACAGCGTGCCGCAATAATAGATCTTCTAGGTAGTTTAACCCCTTGTACATCAAAGGCAGAAGATAGTTCAAATTCTACCATTGTAGAAGTTTCGCTAGTCTTTCTTTCTATATAAAATACATCTCTATTGAACTCCACAGGTGGATTTGCAGATGCACTTCCCCCATATAAATATTTTGCTAGGGTTCTTCTGCGAATTACTTTTGCTCCTACCAAATCATCAAAAGTAGCAAGATTAGCACTCCAATATTGATTTATATTTGCAAATCTAACAGTAGGTCTGGGTAATGTTCCGCTACCTCGTATTTCCCAGCCTTCTGATTCTACTGGAAATGCTTCGTAGTATTGCAATCCGTATTTACTGGAACTGGTTGAGCCAAAATCATTATCATCTAGTAGACTATACCACCTAATTCTATCAGTGCCATTACTACCATCATGAAAATATAATTTATCAATACCAGGGCCACCTAAATCACTTTCTGCAAGATATACTTCAAAAACTGTTATAAGACCTTCTGGTTGGGATTGTACTTGTAAATCGGAGACTAATGCATTATTAGTACCTGTTATTGGTTCGCTCATGGTTCAAATACCTGTCTAGCTTTGCAATCTATAGTATAGTAGTCATGGTACTGTAAGTTCCTTTTCCAATCTTCTATAACTACTGTATAAGTTTGTTCTCCATCTACTGCATGGGGTACTGTTAACTTACATGTACTTACGCCCGCTAGTTCATTAAAAAATTTATATAAATTGTCAACGTCTGCTTTTGTTCTATTTTCAAACTTTAATGACCATGATTTTGGAAGAGTATTTATTCCATCTCCAACTCTCATTTCATATCCATCTCCAAACTGTGCTTTTAATACACGAGGTTTTGGATCTTCAGAAACGCCTTTATCATACATAACTTTTGCACTAAATCCTGTTATATTAGTCCCTGCAGATACTGTACCTCCGCCAGTTTGTATTGTGTTTGTTGCTAATCCTAATGCCATTATAATCTACCGTTGTTAGAACCTTGTTGATTTAACAATCCCCCAGGTCTCATTTCTTGTTGTAAGTGTTGCTGTACTAAGCTTCCTATTGCTCTACCCATTCCTTGCATATTGGCTTCTCCATCACTCTGCATAGTACCTTGTCCGCCTTCTGCCATATTAACAGTAACATTTACAACATTACCGCCGGGCTGTCCTCTCATTTCTACTGGAATAGCTCTGTCGTTTCCTAATGGTACGACTGCCTCTGTACCGTGAAGAGTTGCTAAATAACCTGCTTCAGGTCCACTTGCTACACCACCTACTGCGAAAGATTTACCACTTGGAGATAAAACTCCTCCATATCTTGCTGGTAATCCGAATCCCATACTACTTAACATCTTTAGTGCTGCGGCTTTCATATAAGCAGCTGCTAAGTCAGCAAGTACTTGTTTCATAACGCCTTTCATAGCGTCTCCAAAAGATTGTGTTCCATCTATTAGAGCCATAAACATATCTTGAAAACCTTGAGCCAAAGTATTTTGAACACTACTTGCTAGTTCTGTTTCTATTTTAATTTGGGCGGAAGCATTAGCAGCATTCTTTGTAGCTGTCTCGGCTCTCTCTGCTTCTTTTGCGTACCTTGCTTCTTCGTCTGCTTTTTCTGTTGGTGATAATTCTGTCCACAGCTTAGCGTTGGGATCGTCTTTAACTCTCTTCGAATACTCTGCTGCTGTTGTTCCTTCTCTATGTTCTGCCCATGAACTATATCCTGCTGCAGTTAGCGCATCTCTTTGGGCTGCTGCATTTGGATTTAGCATATTTAAAGCGCCGCCAAAAATACCTGTAGCACTTTTATCCGTGCCATACCTATTTTGGAAAGATAATTCAGCATCTGCAACTTTCTTCTGTGCATCTATCGCGTTCTGTATATTTAATTGTTTTTCTAATTCATTTGTGATTGATTGTTGAGTATTTAAAATATTCTCATCAACTAGATCTCTTTGTCTTTCTAACTGAAGTATTAGTGCTAAATCTTTCTCTTGTTTACCATTGAGTTCGTCTATCTTCTCCTGAATCCTATTTCTTTTCAAAGTGTCAGTAGTAATCTTAGTCTGCTTATCCATTGTTAAAGCCAGTTTTGCGTCGAATCTTTCCTGATGACTAACTGCTGCTGATAAATCATTTTTTAACTTCATAGTATTTCTTTGCTGTTCTTTTACTAATTTATTTATGTTAAATGTGCTTGTTAAGTCTTTTTCTTTTTCTACATTTAATGCTTTCTGCCACTCTGTTAATTCTGTAGCTCTTAGAATTTTTTCTTTTCCAGTTTCTACTTCAATGCCAAGATTTTTAATGTTTTGATTTGCTTGCTTTTTCCATTCTTTATCCTCTAATTGCTCTTTACTTGCAGTTGCGAGTAATAATCTAGCAGCTTCTAATTCGTTGACTTTCTCCTTCTGTTTAAGCTTTTGATCTTCAAGTTTAGCGTCCAGGTGGAGATTTTTTGTTATCGCATCTTTATTAGTAGTACTAATCAGTGCCTTATCAAATTCTTGCAGTTTTATGTCTGTGGCTAGTTCCCATTCGCTTTTCATTAAAGCGACAATTCTTTTTCTAAGTTTTTCATTCTTTGAAAGTGCTGAATCCATTCCTTCCGCATCTTCTATTGCTTTCTCATAATTTGCTTCAGCTTCATCAGCTATTTTCTTTGTCATCTCATATTCATGAAGTAAATTTGCCTGTCTTTTTTGCCAAGCAGATTCGGATTCCTTCAAAATTCCAAGAGTCCACCAATTTCTACCCCTTTTAGCACCTTTTAATTCTGCTTCAGCTTCATCAGCTGTCGTTCTTGTTGTTCTTGCTCCATATTGTGCAGTATCTAACGAAGCTTTTTGAGCTACACCCTTCTCACCAATTGCGGCCTTTTGTGTCTCTATTATATCATCTAAGTTTTTTAGTACACCTACAAATTGATTTTCTTTTACACTACCCATAGCACTTCTTATAGCGCCACTTAAAGATTTTTGTTTTTCTGCTAACATTCCCGAAGCTGTAGCTGCGTTCATTAAAGCTTCTGCATAACCTTGGAAGCCTTCTACTCCTGCTTCAGCATCTGCAGTTAACAGTACGTCATCGATAGCCTTTCCTGACTCCAATGCTTTTATTAGTTCTGCCATTGGGCCTGTATCTCCGCCATGAGTCATAGCTTTTAGGTTTTCAACAACGCCCCCAATCATCTCTCGACCTTCTTCAGTATTGACTTTATCAGCTGCAACTAAAGCATTGTAATCTTTAATAACATTCTTTATATCTACGGACTTAAATGCATTACCTATTTGTTCTATTCCCTGAGAGTAGGTTAATATTCCTTTCGCTTGGACTTCAACCATTTTATCAGTTTCTTCTTTTAGACCTGCATATTTATCTATAGTTTCATCGAGCATTTCCTGCTGCTTAGCTTTTGCTTCGTCAGGTGGGAAAATCCAATTCCATAACATCATTAAAGCATCTATGACCATTAGTATTATACCAATTATCCCCATTGCTTTCATAGCCCAGTCAATAGCTATTGCTGCTACTTTTGCAGCTTTTACCATAAAAGCCATAGTAGCAAACCACTTCATCTTAATTGTAGAAAAAGTAACTGCTAACTTTTTACCTAAAGTGCTGAAGTAAATTCGGATTTTTAATGTAGTAGACTGAGAAGAGGTTCTTATTCTTTCATTTGCTTTTTTAAGATCATTTACTTGTCCTGCATTGAACTTTTTAAGCATACCTGTTCTTTCTTTAAGACTTCCTGCTAGTATTTCTTTAGTTTGGTTTTCATAGTGCCTTACTGCATTTAACTGACCTGTAGTAGTACTAGACACGCCCATGTCTGATGCAATTTTATCTCTGTCTTGAGTTGCTAGAGTTTTTTCCTTATTTTCTGCATTTCTTACTTCATCTAATTTAGATTTATAGACTTCAAGAGCAGCTACTTCTTGTTGTATTGCTGCTTTATGCATTTGGGCTTTATCATTAGCAGCTTGAGCTACCTTTCCAAAATCAGGCAATATTTGTCTTAAGATAGGAATTAAGAATAGGGTTAGGGCTCCAATTAGAGACATAATGTTTTTACTGAAAAAATCAATAATTGGAATTAAGAAATTAGTAATCCCTGTTTTAAAGCCTTTCATTAAATCATCAAATGATTTTAAGAATTTTTGTAGTGCGAATCCGGCTGGATCCATTGTTTTTGCAATTATTCCGAACTTACTTTCTGCCTGTCCGAGAACCTCGTTAGCAATTGCTTGTGATTTCTCAAACTGGTTTAAGTCTCCTGCAGTTTTACCTATTTCAGTAGCATACGCTTTCAATGCAGGCTCTAGCCTTAAGATAATACCTAGTTCGTCCAATAGTTCTGGCTCAGCTTTTGTAGTACCTCTGACTAGTCTTTGGAAAGAGTCTGTCATATCTCTACCTAGTGCGAGAGAGGTATTTTTAGCGGCAGCACCTAATCTTTCTAGCTGACTTGCACTTAGACCTGCTGCAGTACCAATGGCGGCTGCTTGAGCAGCTTCTTTAAACTGTATCATTCCGCCTGAAGCGGCTTGAATTTGCTTAGTAAGAGTGCCATAAGCGACACCAGTTGCAGCTCCAAAAGCTAACTGTCCTTCTACTAAGTTTCGGGTTTCAAATGCGTCCTTTAAGAACATAAAGGCTGCGGATAGGGCGAATACTTGCGCGGCAATAGTAGCATAGATACTGACAAGACCACCTTGCATGGTTGCCATCTTGCTGAAATTTTTTGTTGCGTTAGCAGATTGTTGCGTAATACCTTTAGTTTCACGGTCTGCGTTTTTAGTCGCAGCACCATATTCTTTTACTTTCTTGGTAGTTTTGTCAATTTTCTGCCCAAGAATCTTAAAGGAATTACCATCAGTTGTTTTGATGACAATTTCTGCAGCTTCGATTTTCTTTGCCATTACCTTCCTTTCGCCTTTGTTTGCCTCATTTTGGCGTCTTGCTTACGTTTAAGCTCACTATTGATATTTATCGTATGATAGCCTTCTACGTGTTTTAAGAAATAAGTAACAGTCTTTTTATCTTCTACTTCCTGTATCTCTAACAGCTGACTTAGGGCTGACCAATCTTTTCCCATATAGGAACCACTGGCTCCGTCCCATCTATCAGGTAGCATAGCATGTACAAGAAAAGCCTCCTGAATCTCTAAAGGAAAATCCTTCAGTTCAGGTGGCATCTCATCTGGGTCTGGTTCTTGACCTAATTGCTCACACATCTGTAGATACGCGTCTACACTAATGTCGTCGCTATAGTACCTTTTTATTAGTGCAAGTGCCCAGGCTACTTGCTGTTGGTAAAATTTTCTAGGTCACCTACCATTTCTGTAATCCAAGTATCGAAATCTTGTGAATTTCTCATTAGAACTTCAACATTTTCCTGTGTAAATTCTAATTCTTCTTTTTCTTGGGCATCAGTTAGGTCGCCTAAAAGTAGCATATTCTTGGCATAACCAAGTTTAAATCCTGTCCAACCCTTAATAACTGCTTTAGAGTATTCTTCAAGAAACTTATCTTCGTCCATTTGTTCTTCGTAGCTTCTAGTTTTCTTATTGAATACTTGTTGTACGCAACGATTTCTAAGTTTAATTAGTTCTTCTCTTGCTAAGTAACAAAGTTTTACTTTGAAACCTTCGCAGCTAGGGTAGTCAAATTCTACCGTTTTCATCGGAGTCATAAGACTCTTTAAAGAGACCGCTGTTTTAGGAGCCTCTGTTTTTACTGTATCGTTCATTCTTTTTATTTCCGTAAAAAGGCGAGCAGGGTTAACTGCCCGCCGTTAAGTTAAATTATGATGTATATGTAACGGTTATTTCGTTAGCACTATTAGATGCTGTTGCATCTGATAAATCAGCTGGTAACGCGTGGAAATTAACATCTATTCCAATCACATCATCAATAGAGTGAGTTGGTAATTCTAGATGACAATTTGGTACGGCTACTGCCACTTTAGGAGCACTTGCTCCACCAATGCTAAATGTCATATCGAAACTATTAGTAATAACTTCTGTCGCTTCATGTAAATCTTCAAGAAGATCCATTGAACCGTCAGCTACGTTATTTAAGTAACAGGTAAAGTTACCTGAAACCGATCTAGTTCCCATTACATGCCCTAGAGGTTGGTTAACCGACCCTAGAGTTTCTGGGGTTAGGTAAGTAAGATTGTTTTCAATCGTAATATTACCACCAGTTAAAACAATATCATATGTCTTATCTGCACCCAATTGTGTTTCTCCATCAGAGGCAACCCCTGAAGGCGCTCCTGTTGAATCACTTAAATCAAAGCTAATTGCTAATGAAGTAAGTTTTTGTCTAATGTAGTTAGAAGTACTTGAAATTCCTTCGTTAATTAAACCTTTGGTTGTATACTCTTCCCCAGTTACTGCTGGTGATGTTGCACCTGCTGTAGTCTTAAGTTGAGTAACTTCCTTTAATTTCTTGCCCTGTCCAGACCAAGCTATCTGTGCTAGTCCTTCGATATCGAAGTCTATAGAAGCTGAGCCTACTGAACAATCTGAAATCATATAAATTGAAACTCCTTCAGTTCCAGTTGTGTACAAGCTTGTTGAGGTATCCTTAGTTGCACCTAATACAAAGTACAAATCAAACACGCCCAAAGCAGATTTATTTGAGTTCTGAAAGTTAAATACATTCGGTTCCCAAGTTCCTGCTGTTGGTGCACCTGTTCCGCCAGCCCCTAAATTATAGGTTGTTGCGGACATAGCTCCCCATAGAGGCCCTTCTACTGCAAATTTCTTTGAACTACCTGCGTGTCCATTAGACGCCCAAGTGTCAGCTGCTGCTGAAGTAGTTGGTCTCATATAAGTACTGAAACTCCATTCTGCAGGTGCATAAGAGTCGTTGAACATTGCTCTACCTCTCTTGCTGTTTCCTGAAGAATCAGAAGCCTCACTCAGAGTAATTTCTGAACTATTTGTGGCTTGACTAAAGGAGTAACCATCTAGTACTGGTATTTCATAAAGCGCATCGTCTGTGCCAGAAGCACTAGCGTGGAACTTCATGAATACTTTGGTATCTCTACTAAAATGAAATGCCATTTTTTTCTCCTAATATTCTCTGAAAGAGCCGTACTAAATATTTATTTAGCTTAAGCTTTTTCTAGTATTGGACCTCTAAGATGACTTCTCCGACACCTAAAGGTTCCAAAACACCTTCGTCTGTATCTACTGATATGATTGTACTCTTAGCAGTAGTTTGAGACGTTCCTGTCGAATCCGTATACGTTAAAGGATCATTATCCTCGATTACAGTTTCAACATCTTCTAGTAACTCTTCTAGTGCTAAAATGACGTCTTCACTATCATTTACATAGCATCTAACAGTTACTCGTAAAAATCTAAATCTAAAACCCGCTCCTTCATATTCGCGAGTTTCTTGTCCTGCCCCTACTTGTATTGCTGGGAAGTCATTTACTTCGTCCCAGAATCTAAGTCTTGGCTCTACACTTTGAACGGCACTTCTAAAAGGTGGACTTCCGTTCAAATTTTCATACAACTTATCCGCAAGTGCTCCAACTATGGCTCTCCTACGCGTTGAATGTTTTCGTGCTGTAGTAGCGTCCATCAGTTTCTCCTAATTGAGGTTGGTTGTCTTCCTATTATTCCCATTGCAAGTTCTCTAATACTTGCTCCTATAATCTTTCGAGGGTCTCTTTGAGCACTCCCCTGTTTGTTTCCAGGCTCAAAAGTTTCATAAGGATTTCTCATATAAGTATAGTCTATATGCAATCCTCCTCTTGGCCCTATTGCTACATTTTCAACTCTAGCTGAATTTGCAAATCTACCAGTTCTATATTGTAGTGCTGGTTGTGTCATTTTACTTGCTACCATTTGAGGTAATGCTTCATTTAGTAAGTTTCTCAAAGCTATAGGACTTTGAAGTGTTTTAGCTACTCCTTTTTTATTTGTATTGGGTCGCTTACTTCGTTTTTTCTTTTTCGCCTTTGTTTGCTTAATAACAGAAGTTTTTACTGCCGCTCCTAAATCAAATTTACCAATGCTTTTCTTTTTACCTTTTGCTTTCTTTGCTTGGGCAAGTAATTTTTTATTTACTTTTAATCTAAAATCAGGTCTTGTTCCTTGTACTTTTAAAAGTTGCTCTATAAGTTTACCTTTTACAATTTTCTCTGCTTTAGTTTGAAAACTATCAGATCCTTTTAATGCAGGAACGTCATCTAAATCTTTTGGGTTAGCATGTAGATACTTTAAAAATAAATCAGTTTGCTTTTTTGCCTCTATCCTTATACCATCTGCGTCTGCCCATTTCATTCTTTTATTATGTTGTGCGTCTCCATACTCAACAATTACTGAAATATTTCTAGTACCTGTTGCACTTGTAAAATCTTGTACATCTTTTACTTTATATGTTTTCGCAATAGGATTAAATATTTGTGTTATCGCTTGTTCCATTAACCATTCTTCACCAGGCCATTCATCTAAAAAATCTTGAGAAAAATTCTTTACCGCATCGTCATACCCGATTCCTTCTCCACCACCTTCAGCTAACACTTGATTAGCAATTGTGGCTTGGAATCCTTCACCTTTTATTTCTCCATGATTTCTTGAACCTGGGTGCAATGGAGATTCAAATTTTTCACCTAGATCTATTTTAATTCTTGCCATAGCTTTAAACCACAAATCCTGCATTGCAGCGTTTACTAGCGGCTGATCCTTGCCCTTCTTTGTCGTTCTAGTTTCTGCATATCGTCCAGAATAAAACAATACTTGTATATCTCCCTTAGAAGTTCTAGTAACAAATATTGACTTACCCA
>CEUI01001419.1_pt1 | contig 17098 bp, 19 predicted proteins | sample 531411 | NCBI WGS metagenome assembly CEUI01 (sample SAMEA2622841, study PRJEB7988) | marine metagenome | isolation source: saline water (ENVO:00002010), including
GAAAAAGGCGCATCTAAAACGATGAAAAGTAAACATATTGAAGGCAACGCTGTTGATTTAGCCGCTTATTGCGATGGAATTCGCTGGGAGTTAAATTTGTATGATGAGATTGCAGACGCGATGAAGGAGGGCGCAGTTGCGGTTGGAGTTGGAATTAAGTGGGGGGCTTGTTGGCACATAAGTGATTTTCGAGATTGGGAAGACAGCGCAGAAGATGCTATGAATGCCTATGTGGACCTTCGCCGTTCACAAAATCGCCGACCCTTTATTGACGGCCCTCATTTTGAATTGATAGATTAAGAATATAAGTGTAGTATAATATTCATAGGAGTAGCAAATGTTACAAAATCTTCTAATAAATTATGCTATTGGTCGCGCCCTTGGTGGGAAAAAGGGTGGCAAAACCGCTGCGATTGCTTCTTTAGTAAATCCTTTACTATCTCAAGGTTTGGGAAATGATAATATATTAAGTAATATTTTTGGGGCTAAAAATAACAACAATATGTTAAGTAACATTTTTGGTGTTCAAAATGCAGAAACTCCACCCAACATTAAGACAGCGAATAATATAATAACTGAAAATTTTGACGACGCGAGAGAGCTAGCAATTGCAAAATCCGGCGGAATGAAGTTTCCGACTGATGGTTCTGAAGCTAGTGTTAATCCTGTTACTTCATTTAAACAAAATCCTAAAACTATTGGTATAGCTAAATTTTTAATAGATTTAGGTATAATGCCAGAAGATAGTAAATTTGCAAATTTATTAAATAGTCGTGTTGGTGAAGCTCTAGCTCTCGGATTAGGAGCGCAACTTACAGATAGTTTGTTTAGTAAAGGTAAAAAAGATCGACTTCCATCAAAGCCCTTTGGCGGTGTTGAGGGTTATACCGATTTAGGAATTAGAAGAGCAGCGCATGGTGGATATATTAACCAACAGTATTTTCCTAGAAGAGATGGAGGAATTATGCCATCCGAAGGATCAGGGAAAAAAGATGATGTTCCTGCAATGCTAACCGCAGGGGAGTTTGTTTTTACAAAAGATGCAGTTAATGGATTAGGAAACGGCAATCAAAGATTAGGCATTGAACGTGCTTATAATATGATGGATAAACTTGAAAATAAGGCGAACAAATATGGCTGAAGCTGATTATAGACAAGAAAGCATACAACGCCGTCCTGAATATATTGAACTTAGAGAAAAAGCTTTATTAGATGCTATCTTTGGAAAATATGATCCAGGTTCAAATGCTTTTAGTGACGGGTTAATTCAAGATCCTAATCTTTTTCAAATTGCACCTTATGAAATAGCAGGTCAATATGGGCGTGATGAAACAGGAGCTATAACAGGTTTAGGTCCTGAAACTTTTGCTACACAAGCAATGATGGTTGATAGGGACGAAGATGGAATCCCTGATTTTTTAGGTCGTTATCAACCTTATTTTGATACCGCAGGAGCTTTAACCACTGGGGCTGGCGAATCTCTTTCACGAGGGTTGGGAGCTTTAGGAGAAGCAAAACAATTTTTTGTTCCTGCAACTGAGTATGTTTCTGGCGGTAGAGGGATGTACGATCCTTCCACGTATGTTGAAAAATTTATGTCTCCTTATACTGAAAATGTTATAAAAGAGCTTGATGATCAAGCTCAAGTGGCTAGAAATAGATTAAAATCTCAAGCTGTAGGAAGTGGCGCATTTGGTGGATCACGAGAGGGAGTTCAAAATGTAGCTATTGAAGAGGCTATTTTAGATGCTAAAGCCAAAGTTTTAGATGATAATTATAAACAAGCTCTTGCTGCTTCTATGGGGGCTTACGAAAAAGGTGCAACCCGTGAATTAGAAGCTGGTAGGTTAATGGGAGGTCTTGGTCAGACTGTAGGGCAGTTAGGTTCTCAATTTGGCTCTTTAGGTGGGCAATATGGTAGTTTGGCAGGAACAACAGCGGATATAGGCCGTGTTGCTTCAGCTTTAACTCCTGCTGATCTTTCGTTTATGTCAGGCATTGGTCAACAAGAAAGAATGTTTAGACAACAAATGATTGATGCTCAAAGAGCAGAAGCTCAAAGACCTACTGAACAAGCTTTGTTGCCTTATAATTATGCTTATGGAGCTTTATCTGGTACTCCTTCTGCTAATTTGTATTCCACAACGCAACAAAGTGTATCTCCTGCGGCCAATCCTTTTGTTTCTGGTCTTGGTGCGTATACAGCCCTTCAGGGTATTAACCAACAATCATCGTGAGGGCTGAGTGATGGCTGAAATTAGAAACTCTTTGGTAAAACGCAACATTCCTCTGACTAGAGGGCAAGAGGTTGTTCAAGGTTTAGGCGCATTTGCTAGAAATTTAGATGATATTTCTGAGTCAATCATAAAAGCACCGTATCATATTTTACGACAAGGTTTAGGGGCATTTAGAGATTGGAAAGACTCCTCTTCAATCAAAGCTATAGAATTAGCTAATCTTGCAAATCGGAGTGGGGTGTATGACTCTTCTGGGGTGTATGACTCTTCAACGTATGAGCCACTAATAGGAATAGACCTTGCAGATTTGCCTGGAACTGGCGTTGGACCACCAAAAATATTTTCGCCTGAAACAACATTAAGACCGCCTATTCCTTCCAAACGAAGCCCAACAGCAGAGGAATATTCTATTTTAAGAAATCAACCACCATGGGATACCTCTACAGCAGCCGAAATACAAAATCTTATAGAAAATGCCGAAGCCCGCAGTGCAGCCCAAAGTGCAGAAGTTAAGCAGAAGTTAAATTTGCAAAAAAAGATAAAAGCTGAAAAAGCAAAAGATTTTAGGGATAAAGAAGAAAAAATTGCAGATATGCAAGGAATGCGTTCAGAAAGAGTTTCTTTAGAAGACATTATAGAACCTGAAAAGAAAGATGTTGCTGTTGAGGACACATTTTTAGGTGGTATGTCAGAATATTACAAAGCATTAGCACAAGATGTACCTGAAACTGGTGATCGTAAAGAGCTTTTGCAAAAGTATATGAAAGAATTTTCTGAAGCGACAGGCGTTCCCATAGAAGGCAAGGTTGACAAAAGTCAAGCTCTTATGGCTATGGGATTAGCTCTTATGCAGAACCGCGCAGGCAAAGATTTCAATGTCGGGCGCATGTTAAGTTCAGTGGGTGAAGCAGGGCAGGCTGCTATGCCATATCTAACCAAAGCTAAAGATGAAGCAAAAGCGGCTACAGCGGCAGCGGGTAAGTATGCTCTTCAGATGATAAAATCAGATGAAGATGCCCGTGATGCGATCAAAGCTTCAAATGCTGCTATAAAACAAGAATTAATCTTAAAAAATATTGACGCACAAAATAGCATAAAAGAGAAAATAATAGAAGCTAGGTTAGAGGGTAAAGAATTAAGTGTTCCCGAATCTATTTATGAAGAAAAAATTAAAATAGGGACAAATGAGTATAATATAAGAATGGGTATTGAGCCTAGCACTTTAAAACCTGTGTTTGTTAACCCTGTGAGAGATGTTGATGAAGTTGCTTCAGCTTACAAAAAAACTGTTTCTGGTTTAGACGCAATAGAAAAAATGGAAGATTTAACTCAAGAATTAATAAATATATCCGAGGGGCAAGCTGGAGGTTTAACAACTGTTAGATTTTTAGATAAAGCTCAAGGTGTTTTAAAATCTATGGGTCTTTCACGAGATAGTTTTTTTTCTGAAGACGAAGCAAGAGGTCTTTCTATAGAATCAGAAATTGATGCAGTTCGCCGTGCTTTTATTATGAGATTTAAAAGGTTTATATCTCAAGAAACTGGTAATGGTATTTCAAACGTTGATGTTAAACAAATTCAAGAAGCTGCTGGTCAGCTTGATGGGTTGTTGAAGTTTACAAATCCAGAACAATCTTTAGTTGCATTTGGCGAGTTACGTCAATTGTTTAATGATTCATTAAATTCTTTAGACCCTATAATTGATGATTTCGGAGATCGTAGAAATTATTATAAAGGTGGTGAAGGAGATGAATTATACAATAGAACTCTAGAAAAACTATCTACTACTTTCGGTCAAGGTAATAATTTATTTATGCCTACAGTTGTTGAAAACGCTGATGGCTCTCAATCTATTACATACGATGTAAGAAGTGGTTAATAAATAATGGGAACAGTAACTGTAAACACAGACGATGGGCCAATTAATTTTACCATACAAGGGAATACCCCAACTCCAGTAGAGTTGAATAAAATTCAGAGAATAATTATGCGGCAAGCCCCTGCTGCAAGAGAAAGATCAATTAGAAAAAAAGACGAACAATTGTTCGATTATAAAACTGGTATAAAAGATTTAGATTTACGCCGTGCCCTTAGCAGAGCAGACAATAAACAAGAAGAAGAATTAGTTCTTAAAAGTAAAGGACTTTTAGAAACAGATTTTACTCGTGATAGAAGGGGTAGATTAGCTCTTACACCATCTGGCGCGGAAAAATTTGGAGTTAAATCTGACAAAAATGTTTTAATTGATGAGCGTGGTTTTAGCCGTGCAGACTTTGCTGATTTATCTAGCCTTGGTCGTGAAATTGCAGGTGGTGTTGCAGGTGCTTTAGCAGGTCAAGCAGCGATACCTATACCGATTTTAGGGGCCGCAATAGGTGCAGGACTTGGTACAGGTGGCGCAAAGCTTATTGAAGAAGGCCAAGAGGTTATAGAAGGAACTCAAGGTCAGGAAGCAAAAGAAGTTTTCAAAGACGCTGCGGTAGAAGCCGCTATAGGTGCAGCAGGCGAAGGTATATTTGGGACTATTGGTAGTCTTTTTGGTAGAGTTGTTAAAGGAAGACCAGGCGGTGATTTAACTCCTCAACAATTAACTGCGGCAGGTGAATCTTTAGAAGAAGGAATTACACCAACTTTATCACAAATAGGGGCATCTCCTTTGATAGCTAGACAACAAGCTATGGCTGAAAAAGTTATGAAGACCTCTAAACGTCTTAGAGAAAACCATGAAAGGATACTTGAAAAAATTACTAAATTTCGTGGTGACTACGGAGCGGCTAACGCTGAAGATGCCGCAGATGTTTTAATATCAGCAGCTAAACGAGGCAATAGAAGTATTGAAAAAACAGAAAAAGAAATAACCAAAAGTTTAGTAAAAAATCTAAAAGAAGCTAATGAAGCTCTTGGAGCGGCTACTTTAAAAGACGAAGCAATTGATGAGGATTTGTATAAAATAGTCAGAGACTCCTATAAACTATTTGATGAACAAATGCAAAAAGAATTTGGAGTTATCAACAAGTTGGTTGATGATGCAACAGGTAGTATTGCAGCTTTTGATATGAGAGCTATTAAGGCAGACGCTAAAACTAGACTCGATCAATTTACTGGAGTTAGTACAGGCAACCAAGCAATTGCAAAGAATATGTTACAAGATATAGCTAATTTGCCAAACAAGGCATCTTTTGCACAAATATATCGTGCGAGAAAAAATCTTAACGACACTTGGTTATCTAGATATGGTTCTTCAAATGTAAGTGATGTTAAGAAAAAATTTCTTGATCGTCTTGATGATAAATTAGATATTAAAGAAATTAATAAAGCATTAGGCAGAGTTTCTTTACGAGACTTATCTAGTGAACAAAAAGAATTGTATAAAGCGGCGTCTAGACAAATTGTTCCCGCCCGTGCCGCATTCAAAGAAGGTATAAAAGAGTTTGAAGCCTTAAACGGTAAATTAGGCATTAGAAAGCTTGTAGCTGATGTAAAAGGAGAAAAAACTCCAGACTTTAATGGAGCTATGACAAGCATAATTAAAGACAATAATCCAAAACCTTTAAAAGAAGCAGCTAAAGCTGTTTCTCAAAGAAATAAAAACTTTGAACCAATTCGTGAAAGACTTGCAGGCGAATGGATGCGTCAAGCATTTCGTGACTCTGTAAAAGAAAATGCGTCAGGTAATTTTAGTGCGAAGATATTTAAAGAACGTTTAGAAAAATTAGGAACTACGGGAAAAGAATTATTTGGAGAACAAAAGTTAGCCGAAATAAAAAAATTAGCCGAACAAATGTCCGTAATAAATTTATCTAGATTGTCTGATGGTATGGTGGATGATTTAATTTCTGCTGGAGGAGACACCTCTGCGGTAAATTTATTAAGATCTTTAAAAACAGTTACAGATGAAAAGGCCGCGTTAGACAAAAGTAGAGCTTTTAATCAATTACAAAATGGTTCTATTACTGCTGAATCAGCGGCTGAAGTTATTGCTTCAGGAGCAACAAAAGACACAGACGTTGTAAAACTTATGAAGTTTTTTGATGACCCAGAAGATTTAACTAAAATCAGATCTTTTTATGTAGATAATATAATTGGAGATTTTGGAGATTCTTTTTTAACAGACCCTAAACAATTTAAATTATTTGGAGATCGTCTTCAAAAAGAATTTAAAACAGGAAAATTAACAACCATTTTTGGAAAAGAGATGGCTGATGATATGAATAAATTTGGTCGTATTCTTGTTTTTAATTCAAAAGCCGCAGAGGGTGGTGATCTTGTTGCAGCTAATATTGCAGCAAGTCCTCTAGAAAATATTGGTAAAATTGCAAGATTAGGTATATTTGGTCGTGTTTTATCTTCAGCCCCCCAATACAAATCAATTACCAACCAATATGATAAACTAACAAAAGGCGCATCACCTAAAACTAAAGCTCAAGTTTTAGGTAATCTTTTAGCTCAAGCTTTTGGATCTGCTGCTGCACAAACACCTATTCAAGTAATACAAGAAGGTGCAGAAGAAGGTGCCAAACAAGTGTCTTCAATTATCGAAAGCACACAAAGGCAACCTAAAACAACGCCGCCGCCAACTCCAATTCCTCAAGTTTTGCCGCCAATAGAAACTAGCTCTGTAAATCAAACGTCAAACATTAGACAAAGAGCAAAAGAAAACCCCGCAGTTGCGGCAACACTGCTAGGCGGTCTTGGTAGCGCAGGTCTTCTTTAACTGTCTATAACTGCGGATAAACCGCCAATACCAGAACTATTTGACATTGGTAGTTCTGTTCTAGTAATTCGTTCGTATTCCTCATCAATCACACGAGCCAATTGTCTACCAATAGCCCTATCTTCTTTTGTGGCTATATAAATCAATTTATCATATGCTTCTGTAGTCAAACAAACACTTTTATACTTGTTTGGATTTGGCATTTAATATATCCTTTCCCAGAAATGACTGTAACATATACATATAATCCCAGATACAAAAGGTCAACCAAAAAATCAAAATATGGTAATCGAAAGGTTGTTGTAGACAACATTAAATTTGATTCTAAATGGGAATCTGAAAGATATTTGTATTTAAAATCTCTTGAAAAAGCAGGCACAGTTAAGAATTTAAAATTACAAGTTCGGTTTTATTTAAAAGTAAATGGATACAAAATTTGTGCTTATGTAGCGGATTTTACCTACGAGATAGAAAACATAAATGGTGAATGGAACTCAGTTGTAGAAGATGCAAAGGGTGTAGAAACGCCTGAGTTTAAATTAAAAAAGAAACTTATGAAAGCTATTCATAATATTGAAATTTATTTATCTAAAAAATAAAAACATTGTTTTTCTGTAAAAAATGGTGTATTTTTTTAGGGCGCAAAATATAAGTCAAAAAGGGGAAGGAACGTGGTAGCTTTCCCCTTTTTATATTTGATAACCTTGTTTTCTTAAATTATATGTAAATTCTTTAAGCTCTTTTCTTGCATTAAAAAGATCTCGTGCAACATTAACATTATCGTTTAATTTATAATTTTCTTTTTCTAAACGATCTACTAGTGTGCGTAAAAATTTTAATTCTGTATTAATAGCAGGTGTAATTTTAAATTCCATAATGTTTTTCTCTTAAAAAAAATGTTTCACGAATGTTTCACATGAAACAATTAAATGTTTCACACAAATAGTTTATAAATTATTTCTTGCCGTAACTGGATTATACACCCCATGGTCAATTGCCCCACCTTTTACTCCTACAACATTTTTGCTTGACCCCCGATTTATTGGAGCGCATACCGCTTTGTCCTCTTTTATCAAATCACTAAGCACGGTATTTGTAGTGCTTTTGCGAAAACCTTGAAAACAAAAACGAGCTTCATGCTCCTTCGGTAATTCAGTTATAATTACATCATACGCATTAGTTCCTGATGCTGATTTTGTAAGTGCTTTTCCTTCCTTTTCTCTTTCTATAATTAAATTAAGCATAACTCTTCGCCTTTCTACATTACGTTCTGAAATAGGATTATCAGCATTTTGAATTTCTAAACCACGATCTTCTAATAAACCTGTATCCCGATTTCTAACAAAATTTCTAATATCTCTATTTACAGGGCCGTTTGATTTAACTACCGCGCCATCAAAAATAGCATTTCTTGCATATGTAATTCCTAAGTCTTTGCATCTTTTCTTAGCAATGCTTTCTGCAACTTGCCAAATAACAAAAGCACACCTTACACCATCTACAATAGCTGATGTACCTCGAATTAAATTACGAGCTTGTTCAGGATTAGAAATAGCTTCACTATCTTTAATCTTAGACATATGGTGATTAACTATTACAGTAGCCCCGGTTTCAGTAGAAATTTGAGCCAACATTCCCATAAACATTGCTCCTGCGGCTGGATCAGCATTTACATCCGCATGAACAAAAGAAGCCATTGGATCAATAACAAGTAATTTTAAATCTTCCATTTCTAAAATCTGATCATAAATTTTCGAAAACTCTTCTCCCATAACGTAAGTGCTATTTACCTGCTGCATAATTGGAAATACACCACCTAAATTTGGCAACGGAAGAATTTTCAAATCATACTCGTATGAAGCTCTTTTTCCTAATGGGTCCAAACGCTCGATTCTTCTATGTATTTCGTCCTTATCATCTTCAGCAGATAAAATAACTACATCTCCATGCGTTGAGATCATACCACCAAAAGCAACAGACATTCCCTCTCCACTGGCTACTTTCATTCCCAAATCTAAAGACATCATTCCTTTACCACTATCTCCTGATGCAGCAAATATTACTGGAACTCCTAAAGGAATTGTATCAGCAATTAAAAACTTTTGTTCAGGAGCTTTGCCAGCAAGATAAGTATTAACTTCTAAACTATTATCTAAAAGATTAATTGACTTCTTAATTTTGCTTTCTTGATTTGCAATAAATTGATCAATATCAAAATCTTCTTCAATAGCATCTGCAACATCCCATTTTTCCGGCTTTCCCGCTGGAGGTCTAAGCAACAATGTAGATTTTGCTCCAGCATCTATAGCAAGCTTTTCTACTAACCTGGCTAAATCTAATCCAGCCTTATCTTTATCAGGCCATAAAATTACTTCTTTATTTTTTAACGGACTAAAATCAAATTTATGCGCTACTCTTTCAGACAACATCCCTGCACCGCCAATAGTGCAAGTAGCCGTGTACCCTAATGCATTTAATTCATCTGCACATTTTTCCCCCTCAACCCATATGACTCGATTATTTTGAAAAATGTTTGGAATATTATATAAAGGTCTTGGCTCTGGAAGCCCCATTCTCCCATCTACAAATTGCCTAAATTGTTTTTTTAAATTGTCGCTGCTATCTTTTTCCAAGTATTTTCTTACTACACATAAAATAGCACCCGATTCATCTGTATATGTATATTCAGAATCAAATGGAGTATTAAGATTATAAATCTTTTTTTCTGTAATTGATTCAGTTTGTTTTTCCTCAGAATTTATCTTTGGATTAAAAGGGTTCTCAACAGGTGGTGTAATATTTTCTGGAAGATATTGCTGATAATGCTCCATGCAATCTTTAAAAGTCCAACCCCTACCTTCCATTAAAATTTTACATATACCTCCTGCACCTTGGCCTGTAGCAAAATCCATACCCTTCATAAAATCTCGACTATGAACATCAATATTAAGATTTAATGATCTTCCTGCTTCTCCTGAAAAAGATCCCAAAAGAAAAGTGGAGCCATGCCTAACACCATTTGGATAGGTATCAAATAAATCTTGTAACTGAACTGTCTTAGGAACTTCTTGGCTTATTTTTTCTGCTAAATCTTTATTAGTATTGCCAAATTGCAAAACATTCATTATATTGTCCTCGCATAAAAATATTTCACTATATGTGGTGGCTATTTTTTAGATTAGCCATCACATTTTTTTATTGATTTGCCGACCAACAAACACTTTGAAAATCACAAAACTTACAAAGATAATAATCTTGTGATTGAGCGATACGCGGTAGCATGACACCAGCCTCTGAAGCAGTCAAGATATTTGCCGCCTTATCACTAGCTTCCTGTGCAAGATGTTTATTAAACGGAACCAATTCATAATATATGTCGCTAGTATTTTTATTAATTACTGTAAACAAAGCAGGATGCTCTGTAAGCTCCATATACGCTTGATAAATAGCAAGTTGTGTAGCGTATATCGAATTAGCTTTTTCTACCCCCAGGCGAACAAAACTTTGGAATTTTTTATCGTTAGCCGATTTATTTTCCCATAAACAAGGATAACCTAATTTAACAGGGCCATCACATAATACACCATCTATATGTCCTCGTATTTTCCCATCTGCTATAGAAAATCCAAATTGTTCTCCCTGACTATCCTCTGTGCGTAAATCAAACCCTGCATCTTTTATCCATTTAGCTGCGTAATCCTCTATCTCATGTCCAAATTGAAAAATTCTTAAAGTCCTAGCACTAAATTCTTTTTCTTTATCTACTGGGTAATTCATAAATCTATATTGAATTTTTCTACTACATTGATCGCCAATGCTAGAAGCACCTATATATTCTCTTCGTTCTCGCTTCTTTTGTTTTTCAACAATAGCATTGTCAACAACAGTTCTTAATTTTTCAATAGTAGGATCTTCAGAATGGGACTGAAGTAGACGGCCAAACGCCTGTTGACTTAAAGTATTTTTCTTCAAGGATTCCAATATCTATCTCCTCCGATAACTTGCCTGTATCTTCCTGCAAGGCAAAAATTAAAGTATGCACCTGTTCTTCTGAAAGATCGCAAAATCTCGTATTCCAACCAAACTTTTCCAGAATAAATGCTAATTTTTTAATTGGCGAATCATTCAATGAAAAACCCTTTCCTGTAACCCAAATAATTTTACAACTTGTTTTATTTTATCTTTATCTATTGAGTTATTTTTAAACGTAACAGAATACATTGGCTGATGACCAACTGCAATTATTGCAACACCACAAACAACCCTTGCATCTTTAGATTCTATATGATCTGCTATTGCCAAATCAGCTAAAGCTTGAATTTTTTCTCTGTTATATATATTTTCAACAAAACACATTATATCGTAATTAGCCGCTATAATATCTTTATCGCGTTCTTCAGCGGTCATTAAATGCACATGAAAACGTGCCATTACTTTGCCTTACCATGACTTTTAATTAACTTTTGCAAAGCCTGATCTTCTCTTAAAATATCACGCTCATCTTCAAATTCTGCACCAATAGCTGAATAACCACATTTATCAATCCATGAATCCGTATGTGAAATTTTATTAAGAAGCCTAGAAGTCTTAACCCAATCCATCATAAGAGCAACATGAGCTGCAGTAATTTTCCCATGCGACTCAATAGCAACTTTTACAATTACATCCCATCCACTTGCAATTCGATTAAAGTTTTCTTTAGCATCGCCATAATCCTCGTGTCGATTTTGCGTAGTTATTTTTTTTGCAGCGTCACAAACATCCTCTCTCTTCATCTTAATAAATCTTTTCTAAAACAATTTCATCAATAGGTTTTTTATTCCAAAGATAATTTAACCAACACGCAGCTTTATATTTAGTCCACGAAAAATCCATAACACTTACTTCTACTCCTTGAGTTATTAAATAATTTTTTTGTACATCCGTAGCAGGAGCGTTTAACCATCGCTTTGATTTATTAGCCGCATTGTTAGTTTCAATCTGTCTTAAAAAATCATCGGCTGCTGAAGTAGCTTGGATTTTTCCACCAATGGCTACAGTTTTAACTCCCTGGCCTCTTTTTTTAACTATAGCAACCGAGGTATCATCTATAGTTGCTACTAAACCAAAACCTTGAAACCCGGAAGCCATCATGCAAGAACCATTTCCAAATATATCAATCCACATAAAAGGTGATAATTGCATTAGATCATATTCTGACATTTCAAAATTTTCTAATGTTACTTTTTCAATCTCCTCTCCTAAAAATGGAGAAGAGCAAAATGGACATACAGAAACCCTTAATGGTACTGATGCTTCGCAGTTAGGACAAATTTTTACTGGTGCTTCTAAATCCTCTTTCGGAATAGCACCATCTAAATTTATACCATCGTCCAAACCGCCATGAGTTAAAATACTCGTGCCAAAATCTAGCACAACACAATCTTTTTTTATTACATTAGGATGAATAGAAGGGTCTACAATTCTTAAACCTCTTCCGATCATTTGAACCATCGTAGATTTATAAGAACAGGGCCTTGTTAAAATAATACATGAAACAGCTTGAGCATCAAAACCTTCTGTAAGCACAGCAACATTCACAACGACCTGTAAATCTTTATATTCTAAGTCATGTAATATCTCTGCACGTTCTTCCGAGGGAGTCTCACCTGTTACTATATCCGCAAGTATATCTCGTTCCCTAAAAGAAGATAACAATCCTTTTGCGTGGGAAATAGTAGAACAAAAAACAATAGTTTTTCTGTCTCCTGCTTTTTCCTCCCACTCATCTACAACACGTTCGTTTATAACCCTCCGATTCATTATGGAATCAACTTGCTCCATGTCATAATCAGAAGTTAATTTTCTAACCTTTGAAAGATCTTCACGAACACCAATATCAATAACAAATGCTTTCAACGGAACTAGAAAACCTTCACGAATTAAAGTTGCTAATTCAATCTGGTGTGAACAATTATTAAAAATACTTCTTAAACCCTTCCCATCTCCTCGATTCGGGGTCGCCGTAAATCCTACAATTTCAACTTTGTCATTATCTTTCTTAACTGCATTTATTATTTTTTTATAAGTGGGAGCAGCTACATGATGACTTTCATCTACAATCACCAAATCAAATTTAGGTCTACCATTAAGATTATTTTCTCTAGACATGGTTTGCACCATTGAAAAAACAACTTCGCCTTCCCAATTTTTTACTTTGCCATTAACAATACTCGTACTAATATTCTCATTAACTTTATTAAACTTAATGTTATTTTGAGAAACAAGCTCATCTCTATGTTGTAATATTAAAGTTCGCTTTCCCTTTTTGTGACGTTTACCCGCTAAAGCAGAAAGCATTATAGTTTTACCTGCACCTGTCGGCGCAACAACTAAAGTGTTGCCATATTCATCGAGTGCTTTTGAAGCATCTTTAACAGCAACCTCTTGGTAAGGTCGAAGTATCATTGTGTAATTCCTTAACTAGAAATAGTGGGGGGTCTTTGGCCTCCTCCCCCCGAAGGAGTCTAGCAGGTGGAATATAAACCTGTGCCGCTAGAATTACCTGTTGGCCCACTGCGGAAGTACACCGTTGTTTGGAGGAGTTTCTGGTGTAGCTCCTTGAGTGGAAGGTGCTGCTTGAACAGAACCATTTCCGCTAATGTAATCACTATGGTCTGGACTTAAAGCCGCCATCATTTTGTTACGATCCGCGTATCCATTTGTTCCTTTTTCAATTCCAATTTTAACACAAAGTTCTAATGTGTTCAACTGGGCAATACCAGATAAATTTCTGGCATTTTGAGCTTCAGAAGAAGTATCAGAGGGATTTAACGCTTTTGCGCTATCAATAATAGTTCTCAAAGTAGACAATCCGATTTGTCGAGCTTTAGACATTCCGTTCGACGCTAAGGCATCACCATCAATAAAAATCTTTTGCCAAAATTTTCTTTTATCAAACTCACCGCCAATAACAGTAAACTCAATTTCGCACCATTTAGCATTTGAACTAAATGACTTTTTAAACCAAGCTCCCGAACCAAATTCGGGAATTTCTATATCACCCAATTTTAACATCATAGATGCCCTTGCAATAGTTCCAACAGGAATCAATTCAAAATCCTGATTTAAAGGCTTCGACGGCTCTACATTATTTAGATTTATCATTTTCATTTTCTCCTTTGCTAGTAGAAATTCTCGTTTTGGGGTCAACAAATTCGTGAGGTTGTTGTGTAGCTGAATTATCCATTTTAGTAATTAACTTCCCCAAATGCGGTTCTTCTAAAGTGTCCAACATACCAGACCGATCTTTGGCTGGGTATCCCCATTCATTTAAAGGTTGGCAAACAAATGCTCGATATGGACCTGCATCTGATGATAATACCGCCATCGTTAGCACTTCGTCAACAATTCCGGGCAATTCCCTGCTAGTTTTTGAACCTTCAATCTGAAGAGAATAAATTTTCCTGTTATAATCATCAGTAATTTCGTCTAAAATACCTACGAAAACTACATTTTTCTCTCGAATATGTTGTAAATGTGAAAGCCACGCCATCATTTGCCGACCATGTAAACCATACGCAGCACGAGTATCTAATTTTCCAGACCTATCACTTCTAGCTTCTGGTTGTTGAGTACACCAAGTAAAACACAATCGTCCTGCAACCGTAATAGAATCAATAAATAAAGTATCATATTTAGAAATAATAGAATCGGGATTTCCATGCTGTTGCTTAACAAAATCATAATGAGCCTGAGAATAATTATCACCATCTTGTAGAGATGGATTTGCCCCACCCAAAAAACACGCCAAGTCAACACACTCTGGCCAAGTTCTCGGCCTGTAAACATCAATAGGATGATTCTTAATCGCGGTATCCCCAGCTTCAAGATCAATAAATAAAGTTTTTTGAGGATCAAGCGTTGTAGCTAAAGTAGTCTTGCCGACCCCGCTCGAACCACAAATTACAATTTTGTGACCTTTTTTTTCTTTCAACCGCTGCTCTGCGGAAATAATTTCAAGAACCATTTTTTTCTACCTCAATTTTTAATTTACCGGGCTCAACAGATCGACACCGTTCCAATAATTTTCTATCTTGCGGAGGAGCAGCATTAAATTTTCTTTCCTCCACGGAAACTGTAATTTTCCCATAATGGTTAGCTTTTTCTTCATCAAAACCTTTTGATAAAAGCTCAAACAATTTATCCTGATCCCAAGTAACTTTTTTAGGAATGGTTACTTTCACTTTCTGATTTCCAGAAATAACGTGCGTTGTACCAAAATCTTTTCCATCCGCCCTTAACGCATCACGAGATTGTTGAAAAAATATATCCTGAAGTTGAATCTCCAACTCAGAAAGCTCCGACTTTAACTCAGCCATAATTTCTTGAATTTCAAATCGACGTTCAAACAGTTGATTACTGTTCATAATCACATACTCCTTTGTTCTAGATAGTATCTCGAAATATAAAATATTATGGGAATAATGTCAAGATAATTTATTTTAAATTTTTTGGTCTGCTTTTAGGACGGATTAAATTATTCGGGTTATTATTAACTTTTGTCCAAAAAACATGATTTCCTACAACCATTTTTTTTCTTAATGATTTTGTCCATTTTCGACTTAAATCTTTTTGATGAAACCAAAGCATATTTTTATCATTAAAAAAAGATTTCTTCATAGCTTGTTGAGAAATTTTTGTAGCAACAATCCAAGATTCGGAATCATCGGGAATTAACACCCAACCATTTTTACTTACAAAGCTAAATTGATTTTTTTCTTTAATAACATCACAAATATGTTCGGGATAATCTTCAGAAATTGTACGATTGATTACAACATCTGCTACTGCCTGTTTTCCACGAAGAGGTTCGCCCCTCGATTCGTGATAAATAACCAACGCTAAACAAAGTTCTCCTAACATTATCTTTTAATCCCTAATTTTTGCATCCAACTAGATAAAACCTGATGACTTTTTAAACCTAATAAAGACGCAGCTTGATCCAAAGTTTTAGTTTTTTCTAAAGCTCTGCGAATATAACTTTTTCGCACATCTCTTATTGCATTTTGTAAATCAAAATCATCATCACAAAATCTATACCCATGCTTGTCTTTAATAACTCTTCTTATTTCAATCTCATGTTCCATTGTTCATTCCCATAAAAAGGGGGTGTTCTCACACCCCCAATAGTTTTTTTATTTATTTTTTCTCCAAAGAACAATCACCCATATTGCAATCGCTAATATGGTCATAATCCATAAAAATTCTGGAGTGTTAATCATTAGAGTGTTCATTTTCTGTAAAATCGTCTTCATTAAAATCAAAGCTAACAATATCTGTGTTAATATTTGATTTAGAAAGCATTTCTTTTATAGATTTTTCCGTTTTTTTGCCCTTCATGGAGTTGGGCATATCAAATATAATTTCAACCATTTTATTATTCCTTTTTGTTTCTATGTGCGATACAGTGTAAAGTTTTTTTCAACTTCTCCTGTGTTTATTCTGTGACCTGCGCCACCCGACAATCACCCATACCACAATCGCCAGTATGGTCATGATCCATAAAAATTCTGGGGTATCAGCCATTTAATGAAGCTCCTTTCTATCTTCCCACACCACACAGTCCTGAAAGATTTCCGACATCTCACCGATCATCGTGGCCAAAGCCATGACCCTACTGTCCCCCTCGGTTCCAACAGAAATCACAATAGATGCCGCCCGAATTAGCGCGATAGCTTTGTCGGGCATAGGTACGTCTTCGCCCCCGTTTGCAAAATATTGAGCCACCACATCTGTAGCTAGATCAAATTGCTTTTGTTCTTCATCTTCCCTCATGTCCTTACCTCCATGTAACTTTCGATTAAGCCTTGCGCGACTTGCGCCGTGATGGCGTTGCCGTAGGCGCGGAGTCGTCCCACTCTGGCGGTAGCCCCATGAGCCAACGGGAATGTGTCGGGTTCAACTGGCCTCCACTTTCCATCTCGGCAGAGGAGCCAGTCAGCATCTGACCAGAAGCCGTTAGTCGCATTGGCTCCGGGCCTTCGGTCAGTGCCGCTGTTGATGCTAGCGGATTGCCTCCGTGCCCGCCTCTCGGATTGTTGGGATTTTTCGTTGGACCTCCCGTCGAACTGATCGGGGTCGGCCAACCCGATATCTGTGCTTGCTC
>CEUI01036228.1_pt1 | contig 17071 bp, 15 predicted proteins | sample 531411 | NCBI WGS metagenome assembly CEUI01 (sample SAMEA2622841, study PRJEB7988) | marine metagenome | isolation source: saline water (ENVO:00002010), including
GGGGGTGAACCCACATTAGCCGCGATGCGGTTGTTCACACCGCTTGGTGGTCTTGCCGTAATTTGGGTGGTGGGAGACCCCGCTACATTAGGCTGGACCGAACTCTGTTTTTCTATCCCTTCAAAACTAGGGTCAGTATAATCTATTTCTTGTTCTTCTGCTTCTCTTATTAAAGAAGGCGTAACTCTAAATGTTTCTCTTACTGGTTTTGTTACAGCTATAAAACCTGCTTTGGTTAGTATGTTTTTAAGCTTACTTGCTATATTAAGTTTTTGTTGTTCATTAGTTGTTTTTCTAAGTAAAGTTGCAAGCAACGATGGGTTTTGCATTACTTCTGTCATAACGTCAGTTTTTAAACTTTCTGGAATACTATTAAATAAATTTCTTAAAGCTTTAGAACCTGCACCAGCTGCTACTAAAGAGCCCGGCCCTTGACCGCCAAACACTGCTCCCTGTAATCTTGTTCCAATAGCAGATCCAGTAATTCTTAAATAAAAATCCATGATTGCACCGGTTTTTTCAATAACATCATCAATTTGACCAACGCTTTCAGCAGCTTCTAACTTCACCATTTCCGTTACTAATTTTTTTAAATTATTTACTTCAGATTCTTTAATTACTCCGTTTTTTTGCATATAACTCATTAAAGTAGTTCTGTTATCTATAGCGTTTGGAAGTTTTGTAAATAAAGCATCAAATAAAGCTCTAGGACTAAAAGTTTCGCTTGAACCACCTGCTTTTTGCATGGCTGTTTCTAACATAGATGTTTTTAATCCAGCTAACGCTTGTTCATTATTTTTTGCCGCTCTTACCATAGAATTAAGTGCTTTTGTAGGAAATTTTGAATTTATAGCTCTTAAAAGTGCAAGTGTAGGATTTTCAACTCCTGATATGTCTCTATAAGTAATTTGATTTTTTATAGATTTTTGTATGTTACTTTCTTTTTTAATAAATTGATTTAATAAAATATTTGCTTTTTCTGCATCCTCTAGATCGACTTTTAAGGCAGGAAAAGCTTCTAACAAATCTTTGTTTTGACGGCTCCAAGTTTGTAATTTTTTTGGGTCTATTCTTCCGGTTGTTTCATCAAAAACCGAGGCTCTAGCATTTCTAATTATTTGATTTAATGTTCCACTAACAGTAGCTATGGTGTCCTCAGCACCTTCTAAACCTTGATTTTTAGCAAAATTTCCAATTTCGTGTATTTGTTGTATTCTTAAAAACGTAGGATCTGCCCCGCCTATAAATAAATCTTTGTGTAATAATTCAGGAGCTTTTCTTTGTGCGCCTGTTTTTTGTTTCGCTAATATATTACCGGCAAAAGCTCTGCTATAAACATCGTTTAAAGACTTTGAATAAGCTCTAGCAGTATCAAATGCAACATTTACTCCCTCTGGAGCACTTTCTAAATCTCTTAATAAAGATTCTGCAAATCCATAAGCTATACGAGCGTCATTGTTTTTACCTTGAGCCATCAAGGTTCTGCCTAAATCAAGGGCTAAACTTCTCATGTCCCTAATTTCAAGAACAGTAAGAGGTTGAAACTCATCAACAGCACCTGCTGCGGCAGGGCTAGGCTCAACACCTACTTTTTTAGCTATTTGTTCAAAATATTTTTTGGATTGATTGTAAATTGACAGACTGCTCTGGTACATCCTTCTTAAATCTTTGTTTCTTTCTCCTGAGCCTTTACCAGTTTGAAGATATAATTTAGGTTTTTCTGAACCTACTTCAAAATAGTTTATAATTCTATCCATTTGGTTTTTTGTAAACTTGGTGCCGTCTTTTAAGTCGGCGATTGTAATTGGATCTATATTGTTATCTTGTAAAGCTCTATTTATAGCATTTAAAATTCTGTCGTTTGGAAGTATTTCTCCCTCTGGAGTTTTTGTTCCTTTAAATCTTATTATTTTATCTATTGCCTTATCAACTTTTGTAAAGTCTGCGGTTTTTACAGTTGCGTCTATCTCATCAACAAATTGTGGTAAACCCAGCTCCTTACCCTTTCTTTGCACAAATTTTCCTAAAGGACCTAAATTTTTTAAAACTTCTTCTTTAGCTTCTTTTGTTTGAGGCATTTCGTTTAAAAAATAAGTTATAAAATTAGGAGTATCTGTTTGATTTCCTTTTGTGTTTATAAAAGAAGTAATTTCGAAGTTACCAATATTTTTATAAAGATTTTTTTCCTGTATTCGCGCTTGGTTTAACGATTCTCCTGTTACGTCAAACAACATTTGAGACAACTTTTGATTGTTTACGGGTTGGTCTCCGGCAATTTTTTGGAAAGCGCTTAAAACTCTATCTGATTTTAAAGCTAATATTTCAGATAAATAGCCATCAAACCTAGCTTTTTGTAAATTTGCAGCTTGTTGTAAAGCCACTTTATCGCCTGTTGCTGTTCCACTTGTAATTAAAGCACCAATTAAATTTCTTAATGCTTTGTTTGCTTGAACATGATTTTCTTTTCTTGTTTTTCCAAGACCTTGAGAACTTTGAGCTAACTTTGCTTCTATTGCCATCAAAGTAGGGTTGCCTGTTTTTTGTCCAGCTGTAAGTTGTATTAAGTTGCCTTGTTCATCAAAAAGTTCATTTGTTAATTTATTATCAGATAAAGCTTTTATTAATCCTTCTATATCATCGCCTTCTTCTTGTAAAATGTTCCTTATTTTTCGAACAGCCTCAAGTTGTCTTTTATTTTTACCTAAACCACCAAACAACTTTTCTCGGCCTTCTTGAGAAAAAGGCATTTTTAAAGCGTTAACTATTTCCTCAGAATTTTTTACAAGAGATCCAAAAGCTAACTGTGGCCCTATTCCGCCAACTAACTCAAAACCAATTCTTGCTCCTATAGATCCGGGAGCCGTTTCTTCTGCTGTATAAGCACCTATAGCCATTCCAGTAACACTAAGCCCCTCTAAAGTACCCATTCTTTTTGGTTTGTCTTTAAATTCTTTTCCTGTTTTATTTAAAAGTGTTTCTGCTCCACTAATTAATTTAGTTGATACAGGAGGTTTGCCTTTTGTGATTGCTTTTTCAACAGCTCCTGTAAATTGTTCTTTTGGAACAGGACCTTTAGACACAAGATTATTTAAATTAGTTAAAAATGTTGAAGCACCAAAACTTACGTTTGGTGATATTAAAAAAGGCAACGGTAAAAAAGATAAAGCGCCAGCTGTTGTTTTACCTGATTCATAAGCAGCTTTATGACTAGGTATAATTGGTTTTTCTTCGCCAAGAATAAACTCAGAAGCATCTTCTCCCATTTCATAAAGACTAAAAGCTCCTAATGTTCCAGTAACAACAGGAACTCCAAATTTAATGCCAACCAATAAAGGATTTGTGGGCGGTATTCCTGCGGTAAGCTTTGCACCTGCTTTAACCCCAGCATAAAAACCAGCCGCTGATGGCACTACTTTAAACGCCTCTCTACCTAATCCAGAAAAATACCCTAAATCTTCTAAATTTGTAAACTGCGTTAAAATATCTTTGTCTGTTAAAGCTCTTTCTTCAGGTAACAAATTTTTATTTTCTGGGTCTAAATCAAAAATTGGAGCCGTGCCGTCTTTTAAAGATTCATAATTAAATAAATTTGGAAATTGTTGGCCGATTTCTTTTACAGATTCTTCTGCCATAAAAGACGTTGCGCCGTCACCTCCCATATCTTGTGTAAAAAAATCAACTTCTTGATTTGTAAACTGAATTATCGGAACACTTTTAAAACCATCGGGGGTCGCTATGTCAATAACGTCTGCCATTTAGTTTGTTTGCCTTCTTTTAAAAATATTTTTCATAACTCTTTTTGATGCACCAGAACCCTGTTGACCAAATCCTCCAAACCTCTCATAACTTCTTATAGCAATCCCATAATTGTTTATTAAATTTTTCATCATAATTACTGTTTCTCTTGCTTTGGTTATTTGACTTTCAGTGAATTGACGAGGGTTATTTAATATTACTCTTTTTTCATCTAATTTAGCTTTTATAGTCTGTTGTGTTTGTTTAAGTTGGGCGTAAGCATTAGCGTCAGTCATACCGCCAGTTGGTCTTAAAATATCTCTTCTAACTATTGCTATAGTCTCTTTATCTAATCTATCATTAGACACAGCATCTCTTAAAAAACCCTCTGTTGAATTAGCGAGAGCGTTAAGCATTTTTCTGGCGGCAGATGTTTGCGTTAAAACGTCTCCCTTTCCATATCCAAATTCTGATATTTGACCTGCAATCCATCTCATGGCAGTGTTTACAGTTGACAAAACACCTGTTCCTTGTGTTAAGTCTACCCCCTCATCAATAATAGTGTTAAGTGCCTCTTCGCCAACCTCATCACTAACAGGCTTTAATCTATCTATTTCGTTTTGACTTAAGCCTAATTTAAATAAAGGTATGTCAGGTATTCTTAAACCTTGTTCTAGTCTATCCACTAATATTTCTTTCAAGTAAGGTGGTAATTCTTTTTCAATAGTCTCACCACCCGGTCCAGTCTCTTTTGCAACATAATCTTGTATAGCAAGTTCAAACTGATTATCTGTCGCACCATCTCTATAAGCCTCATATCGAGACGCATTGGACAATAAATTTAATGTTTTACCTCTAACGCCTTTACCGAACAAATCTAATTTAGCAACTTGAGTTTTAAGAGCTAAATCCATTTTTTTGAGGTTTTGGTTTATTACATTGTTAGTTTTAGTGATTTGATTTAACTCTGCTTTTAAATCTAATGATCTGTCGCGATATTTATTTAAATCGTTTTGAACAGATTGTTTAAATTCAAATTCTTTGTTTTTACGCTCTACGTCTGATAATGTTTCAAACTCTTTTAATTCAGCTATCCTTAAATCATACTCGTCTAATTTTCTTTGAGCCAAATTAATTTTTGCAGTGTCAGTTTGATTATCTAAATAATCTTTAAGTTTCTTTCTTTCTAATTCTGCTTTCTTTAAATCAAAGTCTAATAAAGCTTGTGCATTTGTTATATCTAATTGATTTAACTTGTCTTCTTGAACCTTTTTATCAAATATCAATCGAGCGTCTTTACGCGCATTGTTGTTTTCATTAATTAGTATTTGAGTATTATTTTTTTCTCTAGCAATTAATTCGTTTGAAGCTGTTTTTTTGTCTGCTATATTTTCATTAGATTCAATTTGTTTTATCTTTCTTTCAAGTGACGCTATGTTATTAAGTTCAGCAATACCTTTCTTTTTTCCGTATTCTAAATTTATTTTTTCAATATTATCCTCGTGTTGAATATTTATTTTATTAATATCAATAGCTGCTTGTAAGTTTCTTATTTGTTTTTCAATGTCACCTTTTTGTTCAGCAAGCTTCGTATCGTATTTAAATTTGTCTCCTGCTTTTATTTTTTCTAACGCAGTTTTCAAGCCATATAAAGTTGTCTGCATTTTTTCTGCATGAGCTCGGCTAGACACGCCTTCAGCTTTTTTTGCTGCTAAAGTTTGGGCGTTTTTAAGTAAGTCTATGTTACCCGCAATTACTGTTTTTCTTTCGCCAGCAATCGTTTTTAATTTCTCTTGTTCTAACCCAACTGCGGCTTGTAAAGCTCCTGAACGGGCTGCTTGTTCTTGAGCTGCTTGTTCTTTTCTTGACTGAGCAGTTCTTGCTGAAATAGTTGGTAACAACTTTGTTTGTTGAGTAGCAAAGGCCAATCTTTCAACGGGGCTCATACCCGCTCTTTCTCCGGGCATAGGTGCAGAAAAAGCTAAAGCTGTGTTTGCTATATCAAACAAAATATCTGATTGAAGTTGTTTTTTTGCAAGTTCAGGGTCTTTAGTCGGCATAAACTTTTGAAACGTAGGCAACAAAGCTTGTGCCGTTTCACCGATTTCTTGTTTATAATCCGTCATAGGAACTACAACACCGGCATTTTGAAAATATTGAACTGGGTCCTCGTCTCCACGGCGGCGGACCTCACCGCCTAACTTAAAATTTTCGGGTGGTTCGCTGCCAGCCCCCGTCATGCTCATTATTCCGCCAGCCATATCGCCTTCGACCGGAACGTCCATTGCCTCGCGAGCCATCGGTGCAATGCCTTCATCTACCATCGCCATTTGAACGACAGGTGTTACAAGAGCTAAAACACTATCTGGTGTTTGTGAAGCATCCTCAGGACCTACAATAGAAGCTAAATCTGTTCTTCTTTCTTCTTCTGATTTGTCCCCACCTGAAAACTGGTTCATCATACTTTCAAAGTCAGATGCTTGTTCTAAATCACCTGTTGTTTCCGCCGCGTTTTCTAATGCGCCCATAAGTAAATTAGGGTCCATACCCTGTTGAGCCGCCATCGGCGGCTGATCTATCGGTGGCGATCCCATCGGCATAGCCGCCATGTCTTGTTGTTGCATTAAACCTGCAACGCCTCCCTCCTGCATATATCCCATTTTGTTACGCACTTCTTTCGGCAAGTTTGGCAAACCTTTATTACCTGCCGGTATTGGTTTTAAAGCCGCGCCGCCGTTTGCAAACATTTGTCGTTGCAATAAACTTCTATTCATCATCCGAATAACCCCGCTCTATTTGCCCCTGCTGCCGCTGATAATCCTGCAATACCGAGGCCTAAATATTGCTGAAACGGTGTTACATTAGGCGCACTGGCCTGTGTAATCGTTTGTTGTCCAGTAGGTATTTTACTGTAAATATCACTTAAAAACCCTAATCTTTGATAAGGCTCATAAAGTTGACCAAGTTCACTTTGTCTTTGCGCGTCAAGTAAAGCTTGATCTTGCGCTTGCGCTAATGAACCCATTTTAAAAGCACCCTCTACGTCTCTTTGTCCTAACGCTTGTGCTGTTTCCCCTAAAGCTGCTTGTCTCAAACCTAATTGACCAATTCCCTCTGCGAAAGCACCTCGTCTTGCAAGTTCTCTTTCAGCTGCTGACTGTGCTTGTAAAAAGTTTTGTGCCTGCGCCTGCGCTAAAGCAGCGGCTCTGTTTCTATCAATTTCAGATTCGGCTATTTGTCCTCTTGACCCACCAAACGTCCCTGAACCCACGGCAGACCCGCGTGCTTGATTTAATTGCATATCAAAAGCTCTGTTTATTTCATCTGAAACAGCTTGTTGGTATGGGCTCATATACCCTGTTATCATTTCCTGTGTAACAGGACCTTTTGCAGCCTCTAATGCAGGCATCACTTGACCAAAAGTTTCTCCCGCTGCTGATAGATAAGGCATAAAAGCGCCTAACCCTTGTTGTGCTTGCTCTAATCCTGCTTGTTGTAAACCCGTTAAACCAGCCACTTGTTGTGTAGGTAACGTAATACCTTGGTCCGCTAGTTCTTTTGCAGATTTCAGTAGCCCTATTCTATAGGCCTCTATCTCAGGACTTTCCCTGACGGTTTGTATAGTTTCTTCTACTGCCATTATGCCATCGCCTTTCCACGACTTTCTAGTTTACTCATAACATTATACATATTTTTAATGCCTGTGTTAAGGTTTCCGTTACCTAATCCTCTTACAGCATCTGTAGTCATTACAAACTCACCCGGCATCAACATAGCTCTTACACTATCTTTGCCCGGTGTGCCTTCATTTGGTCCAATACCACCTGTTCTTCTAGGAAATATTTCACCGCCATCGGCTGCTGTTTGAAAAGGTGCTTGTGAGAAAACATAAGGATTATATTGAAAACCGTAACTTGTTGGAACTGCATAAGCTCTTTGACCCGTGGTTGGTGTAATATTACCTACCTTATATAAATCTGGGTTTTCTGCATAAACGTCTAACCCTGAACGCGGTGCCTCTAATCTAACCTCTTCCGGTTCATCAAAAGCACCAGCTGCTGTTAACCCTAAGCCTGCAATACCTAAAGAAGGACCGTATGTAGTTAAAAATCCCGGACCTGCGTCAGCGCGAGCGGCTTTAATGCCCGCTTCTGTCGGTGTAACTCCTAATTTTTTCATCTCTGTTAAATAATTTTGTTGCGCTAAATCTTGTGCGGCTGCCACCTCTGCTTTGCTTTTTCCGCCTCTAAATAAATAATCGCCTGCTCTATCAAACATTGAGGTTGATTCTGTTGGAGGCGCAACAGTTTGAGTGCTCATTGTATCTATATTGTCTATAAATGTTTCCCCTCCTAAATCATAAGTTGGCGAAGAAAGCTCTGTTCCCGGTTGAATCGGTGCTCCTGTGTTTACACCTTTAGGATACTCAAAGTCTGTTGATAGCTCTGCTTTTGGCTCTGATATTAAATCTCTTAAACTTGGTGTAGCCGGTGAAGGCTGCGTTAAAGGTTGAAAATCACCTTGAAAAGCAGAGACAATATTAGATGTTCCTGCGCTTACATCTTTCACTACGTTTTCACCAAAGTTAGCATATCCTCCTTCGCCTGCAAACCCAGCTGTTACAGCACCAGTAGCACCACCGATTAAAGCAGATTTAAACGCATCTTCTACACTTCCGCCCTGAACCAAAGTTCCTATACCTGCACCCAAAGCACCCGAATATACAGCGCCTAACCCCGGAAACATAAAATTCAAAGCCATTGGTATAATTATAGGAGCTGCTTTTTTTAATGCCTTACCAACACCTTTCAATGCCCTTGATACACCGCGTCCTATACTACTTACACCTTTTTTAATACCTTTAAATAATTTACTTAGAAAAAACTCAGGTAATCCTGTGTCAGGGTTTATACTGTTTTTGTTTGTTCCTACTACATATCTTTCTGGATCTTCAACGCCTAGTTCTTTTAAATGAGAAAAAATACTTTCTTTTAATTCTGGGTTATTCTCTATCAAGGCCCGTGGCACGATAAGCTCGCCTTTTTCTACATGAGCTACTGTATCGTCACCATAACGACCATAAGAGGCTATCTTCTTACCAATTCTTTTAAACTGCGCAATACCAGATACACCAAATTCTTGCTCAAGTTCTTGATTTTCCAATATATTAAGCTCTTCATCGGTATAGATAAAATCTGCTATACCGCCTGCTGGTATTTTTTCTTCTTTTATTGCCGGGTCCATGTTCACCATTCTACTTTATTTTTACATAATAGTCTACGTTATATGTTAGCTAACGCACTTGTTGTTATTCTTGTTTTATTTAATTCTTGTATGCTTGCAATTACATGAAGTCTTGCTCCCGTTGCTGCCTGCACTTTTAAAACCTCTCCACCTTGCATAACTAATTCTTTTGACAATAATTCTTTTGTACTTAATGCACCAACTTCCTCTAATTTATACACGCTAAAAGTATCTGAGCCAGAAATAAGTGTTACTGTTATTGTATCAGCACTGCCAGAATCATTAGACACTAACAAAGAACTTATAACAGACGCATTAAAATCTGAATCGCTTGGTGCAGTATATAAAACCGTGTCGTTTGTATTTGTTAAATCAACTTTAGCGTTTGTTAAACCTTGTATATATTGTGGAATACTTGTAATTAACATTATCTTCTACCATCTGGACGTATATCTATTCTAGGTGTTCCAAGCTTATATTTACACCCTAGTTCAGTTGAGTCTACTCTTATTGCAAAAGACCTACCTCGAATACGAAAATCTAATTTATTTGTAAATTGTTCTATTGGAGAAGTTGACGATCTTTGTGTATCTCCAGACCCTGTTTGATCATAATTTCCACCAGAATAGTTTTTTGCCTTTACTGTAAAAGAAACGGTTGGGTTTACGCTAGTAGACCCAGCAAAAGTAACATCAGGTATTAATTGCTTTATTGATACAAACCTATCGCCATCGCCCATATCCATTGGAGCAGATTCAATAAAAGAAGTCATGGCTGAACCGTCATCATCATAACCTATCTCGTGGTTGTATAAATAAGAATTACCTGTAGCTAAAGGTAAATCCCTAATACCCCTATCTAACCAAGCATCTCTAGCTAAAGTGCCGTAATACCATACCTTTTCTAAATAATTATATACTACATAAGCGTCTATATCAGAACTATCTTTTGTGGGATAAAACCACATAATTTCACCAAATTCAGTGTTTAAGCCTACATGAACTTTATCTTTTTCTTCAAAGTTAAAATCTAAAAATACTTTGTCTTGTACCGTACAAGGTAGTTGCATTGTTTCTCCTGTGTAAACGTAAAACGTATCAACCCCCATCCAAAACACAGCGTCATCTACCGCTATGGCTGATTTAGAGCTCATAATTGTTATATTTTTAGAAAGTTCCTGCAAACCAAAAGTAAAAGGCGGGCCAATAAACTTCATAGCATGGACTGTTTTGTTAGTAAAAACCAATATTTGTTGTTTAGTTTCAACGGCTTGCACAAACTCTGAGCCCCCACCTAGTCTTAAATCACCAGCTGTGTTAGTCGCTGTTGGAAACCAGTCAACAGGGTCTTCTTGATTAGCAAAACGTATTAACAAAGGGTCTTGTACCCCGTTACCTTGTGTAGCAGAGCTATTCGCACCCAAACCATCACAACCAAAAGCAATAACATGACGATCTTGGTCAGAAACTAAAACTTGTTTTGCTATTGTAGGCACACTTTTTTCTCCAGAATAGGTAGAAGTTGCACTTAATTCAACAGCTCTAGTAGACAACCCATTTGTTTTGTCCCAGTAAAAAATACCACCGTCTCTAGGATTTATAATTAAATCTTCACCAAAATTATCGTGAGACCAAGTTCTTATTTGTGCGCCAGAAACCGTAATAGCTGCTGCTTGACCCCAACCTACAAAATCATTAGCTGAATCTGCATTACCTACAGCTAACCTTACAAGTGTATCGTCATCGTGAGTTGCGGCAGTTGTACCACTTGCTCCTCTTGTTGATGGGCCGCCACCAGTTCCTAATGTATTAGACGATAATGTACCAACAGTAATTAATTCTTGTTCTATTAATATGGTGTCAGTGGCTACAATGCCTGTTGAACTATCAACGTCTATCGCGGTTTCACTATCATCTAAGGCTTCGTTAAGTTGTGTTGCTAATGCTCCACTTGTTGTTCCGCTCCATTGTCCTGCACCCCAACCAGTCCCTCCAACAGTAGCATTTAAACCAGTATTAATCTGATAAGCACCAACTACGCTTGAACCACCATTACCTGTGTCAGAGCCATTAGCCGCACTTGCTACTGTGATTGTATATTGATTAGAACTTATTAAACTTACTATTTGATGTTCTGCATTTAAAACAGCTGCCGTAACAGTGCCCCCTAAACTACTTGCCCCAGAAAAAGTAACAAAATCGTTTTCGTTTGCACCGTGAGCCGCGTCTGTGACAGTTACGGTCGTAGATCCGTTGGTGGCAGCGAAAGTTATATCACCAGAACCTGTCGTTACTCGTATTGGTGTTATATCATTGAAGGTTGTGCCTTCTTCTATGTAATATTTTAAATGTGTGCCTACCCCTAAAAAATCTGAACCATCTAAAGCTACCCAATTATGAAGTCTTCTTGCACTACCTTGATAAGTATTAGAACTGTATTTTACCCATCCCCCTATTTTTTCTGGAAAACCATCACGAAATCTAATTTTGTTGCCGTCTACATAACCACCTTCGTTACTGTAAGACGTTACATCTGAATTAACCCCCGGTTTAAACTTTAAAGCTGAAAAAGGCATTACGACACATCTCCTGTTCTAGTACCATTAGCTGTAAATGTTGTGTTCGAGTTACCTACAAGATATTTACCCGCGGAACCACCAGTACCTACTGCAAAAGCACCACTGCCGCTACCATTAGACCCAGCAGACCCTATACCTCCACCATTACCGCCACTATTACCACTAGCATGAGAACCACCAGAACCACCAGACGAAGCATTACCGCTTGACCCTGATTGTCCCTCAGACCCATTACCCGAACCACCAGAACCACCTTGCGTTCCAGCGCCACCGCCACCACCTGAAGCTCCAACAGTATCGGCAACAGCACCTGCACCACCGCCTCCACCGCCGCCAAGAAGGCTACCGTTTGTATTGTCAACAATAGTTGTCATGGTTGTGGATAATGCTGTGCCTCCATCACCCCCATTTTTATCTGCCTTACCATCAGCGTTGGTGCTATTACCATTGTTACTTGCCAATGTGCCACCACGACCACCTGCACCTTGTATTGTACCATTGTTTGTTAAATTAAAAGTAGAGCCTGTTGTAGCAAAACCTATTGAACCTGTTTGAAAAGCTGGCGATGTATGAGACGTAGATCCTATAACAACATCTGCATCAATAGTTACGTTTATTGTAACACGAGAAGAACCATCATAACCAAAATTGTTTGTTATGTGCGTTAATAAGTTAAAATCGTTTGTGCTAGAACTTATTGAGAAAGTAATAATTAAATCTCCTCCTGCCCCAAAACCGTGCACATTATAACCAAATCCTGTCATTATGAATCATTCTTCGCATCTGTTGTAAAAAATAGTTTAATACCTAAAAGTCGAGCATCACCAGTTTGACTATCAGCTGACACATCCCTCATAACTTGAAAGAAAACTAACTCATCTGTTGAAGGAGACCCCGCTATTGTAACATTACCACTTTCAGCGGACACATTAATATCATTTGAGGTCCCACTATGCGCTTTAGCGGTGGCAACTACGTTAGTTCCAAAAGCCGTGTTGCAAGAATCATTGTCAGCAACAGCTACGCCAGATAAGCCCCAAGCAACTGTGCCTGTGTTTGTGCCAGTAACTGTAAAAAAAGCTTGAAATGTTACTGTACTCTCGTTCCATGATTTAGGAAAAGCTACAGAAAACTGTGCATTTTCATCAGAACTTGCATCAAAATCTAATACTTTTATTTCCGGGCCGTTAGATAATTCAACTTGTGTTAAAGCAGAAGAACCGTTAGTCGTATTAGGGTACATAGCCGTGGCTGGAACATAAATAGTTTCTTTACCTGCAACTTTAACGGCAGAACCCCCCGCTTGAACAACTCCCGTTCCGTTAGGTGCTATATTAATGTTACCGTTTGCTCCATCAGCTATAGTGAGAGTACCAGAGTTTGTACCAGAATTTGTGCTTAAAATTAAATCACCGGTGCCTTGTGTCGTGATTGTAGCATTAGCATTGTTGTCTCCAACCATAACAGTATCTGCACCTAGATTTACGTCACCCGTGCCATTTGGAATAATATCTATGTTTGCATTTGAAGTGGATACAATATCATTACCATTAACATCTAAATTACCCCCAAGTTGAGGCGAAGTGTCATTCGCAACTTCAAAAACTGCTTTAACAACGGCTGCTCCAGAACCTGCCCCGTCAGCATAAACCCAAGCAGTTTCACCGTTAGCCACAGTCGCATTAGCCCCAGACCCTTGACTTAAAATAACAGAGTAAGGACCAGAGCTACCAGAATCTGTTGTAGAGTTTACCACTAGATAAACTTTATCTTGGTCATTTGGTGATATAGTTACAGTGTTGTTTGCACCTAATGCACCAGTAAAAACTAATACTTTGTAACCACCATCTGTTAATGTGCCATCTGTTGTTGTTAACGTATGTGTTGTTCCAGAAAGAGATATAGACCCCACACCATTAACAGCTCTATCTATAATATCAAGATTATTGTTTGTTGTTGTACCCCAAGTTCCCGCTTGTTCTCCAGAACCTATTTTTTCTACTCCTAAATTTGCTGTATATGTACTTGCCATTTTACTTTCCTTATATAATTCTAGTGCTTATGTCTGTCCATGTTTCATCGCCACTAGGACTTATTGCTGTCCATGTTTCATCACCACTAGGTGTTATTGCTGTCCAAGTCTCATCCCCTGTAGGTATTATACTCCTCCAATGCTCTCTCTTCAATAGTCTTAAATCACCAAATGCCGCCTCTGAAAATGAAAAATGACTTCCAAACATTATGCTAGGTCTCCCACTACACCACCTGCACTTTCAACGTCTATTGCACTACCATGACTACCAATAGCAACTTGACCAGATTTCAACACATAATAATTTGTTGCCTGTCCATCTGTATGATGAGCTCTACTACCATTTAATACTGTTTTTGAACCTGATGTAAAAGTATAGGGATTCATTTGAGCTAATACTGGAAAATCATTATTATTCATATTATTTGTAAAAGCAATTTTATACTGACCTGTTCCTTCATCTGTTAAGGATGCTTGATTTAAACTATCATGGACAGTTGTTCCATCTTCTTGCATTATCCATGCTTTACATAGACCTTGTTGTAAATTAGTCGTTGCTCCTGTTGAACCACTTGATGTAACCCCTGCTTCACCATGTATAGTAGTAGAGCCACTTGTTACTAACCTTGCTAAATCAGATGCTTTACTCATGCAGGGTCTCCACTAATTTTCATTTCTGCGTGTGTTATATTGGACTCTGTGCCACTTCCATCGTTTGTGCTCATTAGCCTTACTTCAACTGCATCTGATGCTTTACTTGGACTTTGAACCATATATCTATCGTTTAATCCTGTAACAGTCATTCCAATGCTTGATGAGTACAAGGCATTATTAAAGTTTGCTGTAAAATGTATGCCAAAGTCTCCACTTCCGTCATCATCCACAGAACTGCAATTAAAACTATCGTCAAGTGCTGCGTCTACACCTAACGTAAACCATGCTCTTATTGCACCACCATGTACTATACTCGTAGCAATACTATTATTACCACTTGCATCCTTTATTGTATTTACTCTTAATTCACTAGCCATTACGCTAAATCCCCATGTATTGTAACTGCGTGATCTGTATCAGAGTCAGATAAACCACCACCACTAGCTTGAAATATTCTAAGTATAAAATCTGTAGTTCCTGTGTCATCTACTGCCGTACCTCTATTAAAACTACCATCGTGATTTGTCATATTAGGAACTGCCGATTTTACATTAGAAAAAGGATTACTTACAGTTAATGTATTTAATCCTGTTCCACCATCTGCTACAGAACTTACATTTAAACTTGATGCTGCATTTGCAGAACCACCTAAAGTTATACTTGCTGTTACTTTAGCTAAACCTTTTTGAAGTATTTGAGTTTCACTATTCTCAAGTGTAATTGTTATTTCACCTGCTGTGGTTATACCTGTAAATTTATCTACTTTAAGTTCACTAGCCATTATGCTAAATCTCCACAAGTTATATTAGTTGAACTATCTCCATCTGCAAGACTTCCTCCCGCTGTGTAACTCAACATATCAATCATAGAAGTAGAACTATTACTTTCAGGTCCTGATGAAAATAAAGCTTGTGTGCCACTATCTATAGCAATAGCTCCTGTTGCATGAAAAGCATTATTAAAATTATTTGTAACATTCACCTCATACTGACCTGTTGCAGAATCAGTTATGCTACCTACGTTAAAACTATCTAATGCTTGTGTGCTGCCACTATCTCCTTTTTGGTCATAGTGAAGCCAAACTTTAACCAACCCTTGTTGTAAGTTAGTCGTAGCACTACCTTCACCTTGAATAGTAATAGATGTCTCTGCTGTTTGTCCTTTTATAGTATCTACATTTAATTGACTTGTCATACAATGCTCCAATAACCATTAACAGTAACTGTTGCTGATTGTGTTATAGGACCTGCCGAAACTCCGTTTTCATCACTATCTATTGTTATGTCTGCACTTATTGTCTGACCATTTAATCTTATAATACTATTGTTTCCTTTGAAGGGGTATCTTGTATCTGATTCTGTTTTTGTATATGAGTTAGCCACAGAGAACGTATCGTAGACTATCATTTCAACAATATCATTTAAAGTTGCACCTGTTCCCAACACAACAGATGTTCCTGTTGTTGCTGTATAATCAGTTCCTGCTTTAAGTAATACACCATTCTGGTAAACATCCATATACAAACTATCTGGATAACTTAACGTAAGTGAATTAGCATCACTACCAGTAAATGAAGTTTGACTTGCAGTTGCTTGATATACAAATCTACTTCTTACTCCAAATTGTTCTGACCTTCCTATGTACGGCATTATGCTAAGTCTCCTACATTTGCTAACATACCGGGAGCTTGGTCTGAATAACCACCACTCTCACTAGAATTTGAACCAAATTTGGTTCTATAATCTCTAGCTGATGCTGATAAAGCCGTTCCATTACTTACAGCATCACTGCTGTTTAATTGTGTGTCTATACACAATCCATTTTGTCCTCTAGCAGTGGTATATTGGTTTTCTGCCATCCCAACACTACAATAAACTGTATTATTAAAGTTATTAGTAAAAGATGTTGTAAAATCACCCGTAGAATTATCGGTTATAGATGATTGATTAAAAGATTCTTTTACGGTGTTTGCATCTTGGTTATACATAGTAAAATGTTTAGTCAGCCCTTGTATAACACTTGTAGTTGCTGAACCACCATCAGCGGTAGCAACTAAACTTGTGCCTAAACTTCCTAAACCAGAACCAATAACTTGTGTTAATGACATTCACTACCCCTATGCGTAAGGACTTGTTCCTAATGTACTTGTGTCCCAAGCTGCTTTTAACTTTGTAATCGTATCTGCGTCTGATATTGCTTTTGCAGCAGGTGCGTCTCTTAATGCAGTTTTAGCATTTTTAGCTGCTGTTTGAGCAGAACTATCTCCTGCCTCTAATGCTTTCATAAAGGCAACATCTTGTGCTTCAAGTAAAGGTGCTCTTACTTCTCTTATTTTATCTTTAAAAATTACTTTAGCTGCTGTTACATCTTCTGTTATTGTTTTACCAGATAAACTCCAAGCATTTCTAAAATGTCTGTCCGATGGTACAGTAGCGGTAGAGGCCTCTATGCTATTACCATCTTTATCCATTATCATTGTTTTCGCCATATTAAATCTCCTATGCTACTTTTTGGCTTTTATTTACATTTTCATCAATCTTCCAAGCATTACGCCATACTCTTGTCGATGGAAGTTGATCTTTTCTACAAATTACTAATCTTGGTCTATTAGCTTTTTCGTAATCTCGCCACACTCTTTGTGGTATATCTTTCATAATTAAATACTCTATTGCCTTTTCTTCTGTCATCGCTTCAATCGGTTTTGTATTATGAAGCAAGTAACCTCTTGTATGTTTTTTAAAATCTGGTTTTGCTTCATCTTTAGCTAATTCCCAATATACCTCAACTGGAGGTAAAATACCACCTTGCAATGCACAAGCCATCCAATT
>CEUI01145615.1_pt1 | contig 17061 bp, 6 predicted proteins | sample 531411 | NCBI WGS metagenome assembly CEUI01 (sample SAMEA2622841, study PRJEB7988) | marine metagenome | isolation source: saline water (ENVO:00002010), including
AGCGATAACCTTGCTCATCACCCCACAACAACAAAGATCTTTTTCGCTTAAGTTGAAGCTAAGTCCTCCGTCTCCCTCAGATTTTCTAATCTCAAACGCATATTGCCACGCCGTGGAGTCTCGGCATTGATCGTAAGGGTTTGAACCTGTTTCATTGACGACGATTTCGATCTCATTGGATTGCCCCGACGGCCAAGTAATTTCGTACTCACCATTAGGCTTGCAGTTGGGGCAAGAGAACAGCGTGCCGGCGGCGCCGCAGTAACCCGATTTGCTGCCGTGGATCTCATCATAAATCCTATTTCCATCGTAATAAACTCGAAAAGTATCCGGGTGGGAATACGCAGAAAGATTTAACTTAATAGTACCTCCTCTGCTTCCGACTATGTATTTAGCCCGATGTTCATCCCATCGACCTTCGAGGTTCACGTTTCGTGTGAGGGAACCAATCACAACACCATTAATACAATCGCAACATTCAAAGCCGGGGGTACAAACATCGTCGCACACGCGACCCGGGTACCCAGCGGGGGTGACGTTACAATCTACTGTCGGTCCGAGGGGTACCCCGCAAAATTGTCCGCACAACCGCATTTCAAATAATACACCATCCTCCGGCGTGGTTTCAGAATCCACGTTGTCACTAGCCCAAACAATATCCACATCGTTTGAGCCGACCTGCAACACGCTCCACGGGAAAGTGTACGATTGTATAGCCTCACCCCCTGCAACTGGGCGCCACCACGGCTGAGGCTCATCGCATGGCTCACAGTCATACGTCCCCCCGCATAAATGATATTTAGATAAATCACATGTAGGAAGGCCAAGGTCATTATCAGTCGCAATATACTCGGCCCTATTTAAAGAATCACCACTCCCGTTATATTCGCCGACTTTAATGCCATTAATTAAAACATCGTAATTATCATCTGAGGCCGCATTTTTATTGCATATAAACAATCCTATACCGCAGCAGTCGTCCTCGGATGGACACTCTGGATCACATACTTTCTCACTGCATTTTTTATTCGACCATCGCCACCCGTGCGTGACTACTTCTCCTCCGCCGCCTGCCGGAAGGCGCACGCCGTCAGGTGTGCAGGCGGCGCAGGGGCCCCCCTGTGCGGGATACGACCAATCGGGGCAGAGTTCATCACACAACATCGAGGCCTTGTACGAGACTGCGTACCCCAAACTCGTATGACTGAAGCACGTGCTTTGGTCGGTGTCAGTGCAATACCACGGCTGATCGAGCGGATTCGCCACCGCCGGCCACCCGGCACCCATGCCGCCATGGTATGAGTAGCAACATGCTCCCATTAGAGCTTCTCCTTGCTAAAAGTTTTCACATGGATCCTTAATTAGAATTTGGACCTTTTTCACCTCACCATCCTCACCACAAATCTCAATACAATATGGTTCATACCCCTTCACACCACCACCGGCGGCACCGCTTGGCCAACTCCACTTTCTTCCGTCACGATTAGTATCCTGCTGAAAATCTGTTTCTAACCACCAAAACGGATTCTCCCATTGCTGCGCGCCGTTATCATCAATGTAAGTCCCTCCGAAATAAGGGGAACCACACACTGCTTGTCCATTAGGAGTATACATTCCGCCACCAGCAGGTAATTGGCCGGGATTTGAATCGGTCCACATTGATAAACTTGTGCCAACAGACGGATGCGCCTGAGTAAGAGTTTTCTTAATCATTAATTTATCACCCACGATATATAAGGGATCCGTCCTTTCTTCTCCAGCTTCGCAATCAGCAGCGTATCCTCCCCCAGCAACGCCACTCGCTTTACATCTTGAATTAGCATTGTTCCATACCCAGTTACCCCTAGAACTCCATGTATTTGCCGAAGAGTCATAGTCTTCATAGGAAGATCTCCTTAATTTAGGCGGTTTAGCTACGGCAAAATATTTATATTTATCATTACCTCCACTACCTTCACGAGAAGGAACGTCTTCAGTTCTAACTATAAGGTAATCGTCACAAATCTTAACGAGCTCCATCTCCTGCTCCTGCTCCTTTCCTATATAACTTGATTCATAAAATGGCATAATATTTTTCCTTAGCCTGTTAATCCTTGGGATATAAATAAAATTATTTCATTAGAAGGCGCAGACTCCGCCTCACTATTCCAAGAAGTTAAATAAAATGAATGTTCCCCGAAACTCAAAGCAGCCGAATAAACTATTTTCTCCTCCCCCGCTTCCGCAGAAGCGACCTTCTCCCACCCAGTATTTTTCTCATGGTATAAATAAAACCCGTCTTCATTATAGTCTTTCTTTGGCCAATTAAACGTGGCTACTGTTTGCACTGATCCATCACCTTGACTAAAATAATGGACTGCGCTTAATTCGGTTATTGGTGTGGGTCTGCCCCTAGGAGGAGCAAACATTTGCCCAGAAACCATTCTTTCTTCAAGAACGTGTCCTGCGCCAGAAACGACAAGCTTAGCATGGATTGGTTCATAATCTTGATAAGTTTTATACCTAACTCTTACACCGAGAATATCTTTTGATAAAATTCTATCGGCGTCATCTACGTAAGCGCTCGAATCGCTATTTACATAAGCTTCAGTTCCATATGATTCATTTACTGCTAAAGGAGTCCAAGCGTTATTGTAGGATATATAATTTGTGCTCTCTATTCCTGTCGATAAATTCCAACTACCTGTAAAAGTTTTTTCGTACACTTCTTCGTATAAAACTTCTCCACTAGCGGTCCCTGTAGATAATAAAAAGTCTTCATAAGGAGAATTCGCCCCTTCCCAGTGTCCATTGTTTTCGTAATATTGACCAGAAAAAGATACAGAAGGCACACTCGAATAAAGTCCGCTAGCTGTTATACTAACCCCAGTAACAGCTGATATAGTTTTATTTATATACGGAAAAGACAAAGAAGAATTTTCGAGTTTTCTTTGGAATACTCTTCCTGATGTTAACGGGGTAGCCTTTGCGAGCTGATTAAAATCACTAGAAGAAGAAAATACAACTGATAAATCTTGATCAGAGTCTATGCCAGCACCGCTGTAGGTTACATTTACACCAGTTACCCTGTAAAATTTTCCCGTGTAACCGGAATGATACGTAAGAGAAACGTCCATTGGTTTATCAACAATTATTTTTTGGTCAAACTTTGAGCTAACCTCTAAAGAATAATCGCCAGTAATAACACCATTAGCGACATTACCAGTGTAAGTATATCCTCGCATGTCTCCCCAGACGTGATTAGTTTCATATCTATTTTTGGGATACAAAGTTCCTGCTATTTTTTTATTTAAAACCCCAAAATTCGTGTATAAATTAAAGTCCATAGCAAAAGAATCCCACACGGAATAGTTTCCTTGAGGGTTTATTTTTACCTCAGACCTTATAAGCGGGGAGGTATCTAATATTTCTATATTAAAATCTGATGGAGAAATCATTTCTCCAGAGAAAATCTTAAACTTAGAAGACTCATCAGTAGATTGTACGTGCCCAGTTAGTTCCCACGAGCCGTCTGGTTGCTCATAAAAACCTTCATCAAAATTTATATCATGTTGAAAATAATCAGATGTGATTTTTGTGGAAGCGGTCATTTTGCAATTATTTGCGTTCCAAAAAAAGTTTTCTATCTGAAAGTTTTCCTTAGTGCCCTTAAAGTTAATAGGTTTCTGATCTAAATAATAATTATAGTTGTCTTCGAAGATGGAACCTGAAATTGCATGCGGATCACCAGAAGTATAAGAAGAAAAATATCTACCCTCTGGATCATACATTCTTCCACTAATGAAATTAAATGAAATTAATTTATTTTCTCCAGAAAACCCAAACGTGGCGTCGCCAGTATTATTATCTATAGAAAAATCCATAGAGTAAGAGAGCGAATCTCTTTCAGCAATAGATCTATATTTTAGCCCACTGATTTCCATTAATACATCCTCGCAAATTGATTAACGTTAATTCTAGCTCCAACTTTTTGCAAAAGTAGATCCTGTTTTGGCAGAGCGGGTGGCCTAGTAGCAAAAGATATATCTGCGAAAACTCCGTTTTCATCCAAGCCTATACTCATCGAGTTTAGTCCGGCTTGCGGGTTCATCCAAGCGGCGATAGTCCTAAAATCAAGGCCCACCATTTTAAAACTAAACGTTTGCGCAGGCCAGCTATTATTAATTGGATTGTAAATCATTTGCGCGTATTGATATGAATTAATTGCGGGTGATTGGCTTATAGCTGGTATGGGAATATAGGTTGTTAATGTTCCTCCGACTCTACCACTCGGATCAGGCTTACCCGTACCAGCGCCGCTATTATCCATCTCATCTAAATCGGGAGTCATATCAAACACGTTCACCTTATAAGACAAAGAGTCATTAACAATACCCCGCATTCTAAACTCTCCTAATGTACCAAAATGATTCGTGATGGATCTCACGGTTCTTTTAAAACTCCAATTATAGTTTACATATCCTTGGTATAGATTTCTTCCCGTGCCATCCCCAATAGTCGTTTGCGGATATTCAGTTCCCCTACCCGCACTCATGCAGGGATAAATTATCGCCGCGGGGATTGGATTAGCGCCGCCAACAGCAGAGTCTTTAGTAGACACCCAAAAACCCCAAGCGCCATAATGGAGAAGGCCCGTAAGTTCGGGTACATAAGATGTATCCTCAGGGCAAACGCAATAAGCTGTAAAAATGTCTGATTCACATACTGTTTCGCATGTGTCCGGTTCATCATCATCAGCCTCCTTAGGGACTTCATTTAAATTATTAAAACCCCATCTATTTGTACCGACCTGAAGGATACCCGTATTATAAATCATTGCCGGGTCTGGACAAAAAATCAAAACAGGCTCTTTTGTTTTATTAGTTTTTAACTCGTCGACCAACTGAGTTGAATTAGGGAATAGCCTTTTCAAAAGAGCGAGAAGATAAAGCCTTGCTTGACCAGCTATTGGTTCGAAAGAAGGAATATAGTCCTTAAGGGTTGATTCTTTAGTCGATCGATTCTCCCACAAATATTCTATTTCTTCATCTTTTCTCCCCCAAGCGGCATCTCTATCATAAATATAGTATTTTAATATCCAAGCTGTTTGTGGATTATTTTTCCAAGCTTGAAATAAGTCTACCCCACCCGGATGCTTTAAAAGATCCTTAAAAGGTAAATCATCAATATTTTTAATGCTATATTTTTTAGATTCAGGAGTAGTTGTTACTTTTAATCTTGTCTCCATGAAGTCATTACAAAATTGAAAGTCATCCATACCGCTTGTATAAAAATAGTATCTTCCAAAAAAGTCCTCTACCTTAGCTTCCCAATCTATCCACTTGTCCTCCATGGCCTTGGAGTATTCCCCAAGAAAAATTGTACAATTTTTTCCATATTTTTTATCTATATCCGCTAAGTCTCCAACAGAAAAATTATAATCAAGCAGTCTTTCCTTTTCTGATTGCGAAAATTTGTATTTTATTTTTAAGCCCAAAGGACCCGCATCAATATTTACGGGGCCGCCTACTATACCTGAAGTTCTTTGAGCGAATATAACAAAATTATATAAAGTTCTAGCCTCTTGACTATATCTTCCTAAAGCCGCGCTTTGGTAAAGCTGATCTTCGGTCCGCCCTCCATACATTCTTTCTGGCATAAGATCAGAAATTCTCAAGTTTTGAAACCATATCTTGGTATGGCTTTCTTTAGTCCATTCTCTAAGCTTTGCAGACTTTACATATGTAGAAAGATGGTCTTGGAGATACGTGCCCTCTAAGCTTGCCGTCGTAGTTGTATTTGAAATAATAGAGTTAGAAGTATTTTCTTTGGTATTATAAACCGCCGCCCGAACAGGTCCGAGATTAAAAGCTCCTGAAGTTAAATCTATACCTATAATGCTGTTGCTAGCCCAATCCCAAACAAATGTAAAGCCAAAGTCAGCACACCAACTTGCTAAAACCTCCCTCAGCGTACCCGTATAAGATTGTTTATAATGGCTTTTTCCGCGATCATGCAATCCTTGGACATTAATTCCTAATCCGCCACCAACTTGATTTCCCGTGATGTGATTTATTAAATCTCTAAAAGTATAGGTAACATTTGGCAACTGGCATTCTGAAGACGTAAACTCCTCCATGCCTATAATCACAGTCCCCCCCTCCCAAATAGAAGTACCAAGGAGTCCCACGTTATTTACGCTACACGCCAGTTTCGCCTGCCAAACGGGAACAGGGTGAGGCCAGCCATTCACTGGGTTAAATCTAAGAGCGGCAAGACTACCTGTTCCCCAAAAAGGCAAGTACCCAGCGGATCCGTTAGCTATGTTCCAATATACCCCGGGGTCATAACCGAAATGAGGCGCTCCAAATGGGGCGTATCTACTCCATGGCGGAGCCCTCATACCAGTAACGGGATGAATCCAAAACGGGTTTATTGCACCCATTCCCCATGGAGGACGACCAGTATTTAAACAATTTCCACATTGTATAGGGATATTAAATAAAGTTGGGATTCTTGTCCAAAACCCATTCCATACACCACCAGCTAAAAATGTATCTAAATTTAAAGGCGTCGCCATTTTACCATATAGCAAAACTTGAATTTTATCTAAGAGAATAGATCCGTCCTTAAAAGTGCAACTTAGAGTTGAGCCTTGAACATCTTCGTTTAATTCCCAAGATACTAAAAAAAAGTTTCTCAACCTCAGAGGCGCGGGCTCGGCCTCGATAGTTATATCGTATGGAGTTAAAGAGCTCAAGGATCCACCTACTGATCCATTACCGGGTGGACGAAGACCAGCATATACACCATCAGGATCAACAATGCTTAAAGTCACTGTTGTCGGGCCATCTGAATATCCCACGTTTATAGACGTATTATAGATATATCCCCCGAGAAATGTTCCCGGCCGAAATCCTGAAACCTGTACTCTTTCTATTCTCCTAAAAGCCATAAACCAAACCCTTAATTAAAAAAAGTTTCCTTCCCATCAAACAGTTGGAAAACCCGATGAGGGACTGCCGTATTATTATACGTTAATAAACTGTTGTTTATAGTTTTATAATAACCTAAACTAGGTTTTTCTCTTTTTCCGTTTAACCAAACTTGTTCAGATATAATATTAGAATCAAAGTTTACAACGGTTTGATTCTTTCCGGTGACCCTCAAATTATAATCCCCCTGCGGAGTAAAAAGCATTTCTCCCGTTTCTAACCCGTTCAAGGTAGACCTATCGATTTCAACCGTGGGAGGATTTTCCGAACTCAGCGAATAGTTAATTCCAGAAATAAGCTTTTTACCATTTAAATAAATATCTTTACCTATAACTAAATCTTGATCAGGCACACCTGCATACGCAGCGGCCGCTGCTTCTCCAAAAGTTAGCGGATCAGATGAACCAGAATACCCAGACACAAAAGTATAACCCTGAATATCATCATAAGTATGACTGTATATATCGCTAGAAGCTTTGCCGAAATCGTTTACGAAAGAATTCGAATCCATAACTACTTTTCTGCCCTTAGTTGGCTCATTTACAACAGTGTAGTCGTGGCGGCGATAAGATTGGTGAGCAAAGAAAGTCTTGGGGACCTGAGCTAATCCATTTGCATAGAAGTTCACGGTGTCTCCGCTCATAGGAGTAATTAATTTATTGTTGACCTTAATATCCATGGAGCAGTCTATTTCAGTCGAGTGATGAGTAAATTGAATTAATGTTCCCTCTTTATTTAAATTAGTTTTTATGTCGTCGTATTTATAAATTTCGTACGCATCAAAAGAATCAATTGGTTCTAAATTATTAATAAAAACGATATTATTTTTACCATACGACTCTACATATTCATCACAATAATAGTATTTTGCCGGTAAGCGCACAGGCCTTTTAACAGTGACCTCCTCTTCCCCGAACCCCCAATCAATAACTTGACCAGAAAGCTCCCCGGTTACACCAGACAGGACACAGGTGTTCACAGTCGTGTCCGGACATCTAACAGGTAGAGATTCAAGCACGCTTTCATAGCCGGTGATTCCCGTACCTGTTAAAACTGTCGTTATTTCTGGATCTTGACTAATAACTTTATAGGTTGATTCTTCAAATCCTATACGATTACCAGAATAATCCTTAGAGAAGAATGCATTAGCTATATCATTTTTTATAGTGCTGCTTAGTGCTGCAGAAAATAGAACAAAGTCAAACATACACCCGCTAAAGCCAGTATAGCCGGGACTTGGCTCAAAATGATCTCCCAAGTACCAGTTTTTAGAAAAAGAGCGGTTCACATCGTTGCTATCAACGACATTATTTAGCGAAAACCCAGCGGATATATCCTTGCCATGCACTTTGTCGTGGTAAATAAGCTCTATGTTTTCGCTTGAAGCGTTTTTAGAAACAGAAATTAGATTTCTGCCGCCTAGCTCGGTATTTAAAGTGACCGTATCTATAACACCATTCTTATTAAAGTGTTCATAATATAATTTATTTGCTCCATTTATCCCTATCCCAAAACCAGAAGGAGAAGACGTATTCTCCATTGAAGTGAGCAGACTTTTTCCTAATGCTGGCGTGTTTACTGAATCAGAAGATTCAAAATTTATAAAAACAGTCCAATCTTCAAAAGGTATATCCTTTCCAATTCTAAGTACAGTAGAGCCATCGAAATGCCCTGCCCCAGAGAAAAGAGAACACCCATTGTCTATACAGTTTTCGTTAAAAGACGCGCGCGCACAAGAAACTTGATAAGCTGGGTAATAATCTAAACTAGGACAATCACTATTATAACCCACGGTTAAACTTTTTGCATTTTCATATTTTTCATTAAAGTTCCACACCCCAGAATACTCATTAAATGAATAGAAAATCTCTAGGTAATCCTCGTTGAGAGCATTTCCCTTCAAACTGTCAATTAACATTTTTCTGATCATTTTATTGGACTATGTAATGCGTTGAATTGTTTCCAGCGGGTATCTGAATTGCGTATAGGTTTAAGTTATATGTTATGTTATGATTAAATGACCTTAATCTCAAATCGCTATCCTTAGATTCTGATTCTATAAGCGGACGCAGATCAATACCATCATTAAATCCTAAAAAGTGGTTCCCCAAGTCTGTCATTAATCCATCAGCCATTTCGACCTGCATGGCATTAAGCATCATTTTAACTGAATCTCCATGATCTGGCCCCTGATCGGTTCCAGACCAACCAACAGCGGACCCGTCCAACCATTGGGGATCATAAGAAGCTCCTAATTGGATACTAAATTTTTCTCTAGATCTTGCTTGCAAATCATATATAAGATAATATCCATTTTGATTAAAGGAGGGGTTTGGTTTGTATATCGGCAACGCAGCAGTCCACTCTAAAGCAAGGTTAACATCTTTAAAATTCGCCGAAGGAATAGCTCCTCTAGATACATATTCTTCGCGATCATCAAAAGTCGCGCTTATGCTAATTTCTCCTACAGCGGGATTAGAATCTACATTCAGAGAAAGAGGAATATGATGCATTGGAAAATTCAACGGCTTTATACCGGCCAACCCATTGCTGTATACATGCATATCGTCAATTAAATTTAAAAGATAAGCAGATAATGAATGTGGTGGGGTTACATTTTCTATAACTCCCATATTTATTTTTTCTAAAAAGTTATTAACATTTTGATTTCTAACTAGAACATTTCCTTTGGATTTTATTGTTCCAGATATTGTTGCGGTAGTTAGACCGGTTATTGTGTCGTAATCGAAAGATATATTGTGGTCAAAATATGCCCTTCCGTCGCCCGCGCCATGCGCGTGGCAACCGGTTGCGTCTGAGCCAGTACCCCCGGCACAATGTTCCAAATAAAGACGATTAGTACTCCAAGAAGCTTTTATTATAATTTTATTATGACCGATCTGCTTACCTGTACAACCTCCCTCCGCAGTAACAGATACGACATCGTCATCAGAAGAAACACTATTTCCTTCTGTATCCACGGAGAAACTAACTGCTCCAGCAGCAAGACCAATTCCAGAAATGTTACGAGCTAGCTGAACAAGATTAATAGTATTTAAATAACCAAATAGTCCATTATTACCGTTACTACTCCCGAGTTCCCAATCTCTTCCCCCATCAAGTTCAAAGGTTAAATTTACTAAAGCATGACCATCTGCGTCATCGGATATATCCACGGAAGCCTTTTCTACAGGAGCGAAACTATTTCTTGGTGTGCCATCTAATTTCTCTAGGTTAAAAGAATAAACTTCTTCCACCGAATAAGTTCCTTCGAGTCGGTTCATTTTCTCCGAAGAAGAAACTAGAACTGGATAAATGTTAGGCCATGTGCTCGAGGCAAGAGAATTAGGCGTAAACGAACACGAACCATTACCCCCGTATATAGATGCATTTATAAAAGCGTTCTGACTAGCTGGATTTAAATCAGCAGTGGAATCTCCCGCCCTAACTCTAGATTTGACAAAGTTAAATGCATTTTCGAAAGCATTCGCATGGTTTGGACTGTGATTTGTGTGTGACGTTGCAGATTCTACACCCCTAGCAGAAACCGAATGAGTCATAGTCCATGTCCCGTCTTCATTGTCTTTAAAAGATAATGAATCAACGGGGTCGACAACGTTATGGATATGCCATTGCGCGTATTCGTAACATTTTATAGATATATTATATTCAACAACATCAGCTAAAGTACTTTCACTAAAACTTATGCCATCTACTTGACACGTGTCCCACGATTTGACATCGCCAAGTCCCGAGCTTAAGCTATTCTCGGTTATTGTTAATTTTTGAAAATTTTTCGAAAACCCTTCCCCGCCCCCAATCCTAAACATGGACCAAAGCAACGCCTCCATTCTGTTATTGAGCGTTTTTCCATCTGGTGTTGCTGCTCCGGTATTTACATACCACTCTAAACATTTGGTAAAAACTATTTGTCCAGAAAGCTTAATAGTAGAATAAGAATGCTCCCTGCCGCTCCCAATAAATTGATTATTATATTCTATAGAAACCATTGGCGTGGGCTGACAACCAGAATAATCGCCGAAGATATCTAAGGAGCCCCAGCTAATATATACATTAGCAACGTCTTTACTAAAGTCGTTACTTCTACAATTACAATCTTCTGATCTTGAATACATATATTAACTCGGTAAGGTGGCGGCGTTTGCTCGCTCACCAGTAAAACTTGCTTCTAAATTTAAATTTAGTTCGCCCTTATTAGTTATACTAAAAGTGAGAGAATTATACCAAATATCCCTAATTGCTACGTTTCGGCTATAGTACCAAGGAATTCTAAGCACTTCCCTCCTCGCTAAATTATACATCTCCCAAAACGCCGAAAGCGTTGGCGAACCAACAATCATAAGGTTATTGATCGCGCTCGTGGTGAGAAAATGTTGCTTCGTTAATTGGCCCGTAACAGAAACACTTCTTGCCCCGATTTCTGTTTGGAATCCAATTTGAGGTATTTCTCCATGCCAAGGAATAGTATATGATGTATTTATTCCGACGGGAACTGTATCGCTTGAGGTCGCTTCGACTTTAGTTAAATAGCTCAGCAAGCCCGTATCCGGATTATAGGGATCAAACTCAATAGAAAACGGATCGTTTACTCCGGGAGCGGCATTGCTAGTTATTTTAAATCTAGTAGTCTGGTCATTTACTAGCTCGTAGGAATAATTTATCGGGCCGCCATAAGGAGAAAATTCCCAATTTCTTTTAGTGGTAAAATATTTAGCGCCAATAGTCATCGGTTCAATAGCAGGACCGTTTAATCCAACCGCTGTACCAATTTTCGTACCGTTTATAAGTCTTCCAAAATCAAGGTCTTCAGCTCTAAATAAATGTCTTTCTGCTTCCGCTTGTGCCCAAACAGCAACTATAGAACAATCCTTGTGTCTATTTTGAAGTTCGGTTACGTCTAAGCGCCTTCTGCCGTCCATAAGATTCCAAGCAAACCACCCACTCGTTCCAGATATGTCGAAACCCCCTCCTCCGGGCCAAGTCGGTGTTAATGTTCCAGATATAGATGCCGTTGTTGTCGTTCCTGAAAGATCTTTCGCCGTTGTTATGCTATATTCATGAATGTATGGAGCCGTAAACATTTCTCCTGTATAAGCGAAAACTCGATTACTGTTATTTTTGTTGGTAGAGTATGTGACTGAGTAGGTTGCAGATATACCACTCTTAGAAAGAGACATTCCCCTATTTGTTGCGAGTCCACTAAGTAAAGGGCTTTGATTAAAATTACTGTTTCCAACGAAAACCGAAATTGAGCCATCACTAGCAATATTAGTTGAATTATCAGCTAAAGGGTAACCATTTTGCCAATAAATTCTTCCGGCCGATAATGGGGCTCCTGCTCCTCCATCAGGATTAAGGTCATCACTAAGCCCCAGAGCGCAAGAAGCATATAGTTCAGAACATCTCCAAAATGAAAACGAAATATAATCATTTGTATTATCGTCCTTAATCCCCGGGACCTGAACAACGGTTGAATCTCTCTCAAATAAAGCGGCTTCTCTTGCTGCGGCTTCCCATGTAGAAAATCCTCCCTTGTCTGTTACTGTTATTTCTCCATTTTCAGTAACTTCAGTAGAGCCATCTTCGCCTCGGCTCAAAGAACGAGTCGCGTGCAGACCGTAATATACGCCAGAACTTGTTTTCTTTCCATAATTCGAATTATATCTTCTAGAAAAAGAGAAGCTACAATTCATAAAATCATAATCTTCATCAATAAAATCTTTTTTACCGGATCTAATGAATTTGTGTATTTTATTATCACTCGCCACCATTGGTGTCTGTCCTGTTTCGGAACTTAAACTCGTCTCAGCTTCGCCCTCTGCGCCATATTGGTCGTCAGTCCCATCCCCACCTATATTACCAATTAAAAATTCTACAGGGTCGTTGTTATAAAAAAGATTTGAAGCAATTTGTGATGCTATTCTAGCAAAATCTTCATTTGTTTTTTTATTATTAAATGCGGTATGAGAACCCGGGATTTCAACATCCACGCCTGTAGTTCTGCTAAAATCCCCCTCGGTGTCTCTATATTCTTTTCTAAATTTTACAGTTACATTTTGATTATAAGAAAAATTTCCATCTGATCCATGATCGAATGAAAAATCTTCAGATATATCCTCTAAGAGAGGGCCATACCAAGATAACATATCAGAAATTGATTTATAAATTTTTATTTCAGCTTGTGGAACGTTTCCCCGCCAAGTTTTCCAAGCTTGCCTGTCTTTCATGTTTGAAAGATCAGGACCTTGTAAGCCTGCTGGAGAGGACTGAGACCCAGATTGTTCATAAATTTCTATTTCAGCGACGTATTCTCCAAGCCGAACCATATTGGGTCTTGTACCAAAATCTATACTGAGAACTCTCCCCTTACCAAAATAAAATCCATTAATGTAACAGTTTTGGGCCCAAAAACCTTCCCTAGACTCATCGCTCATGCTCGTCAACTTTTGCCAGTTTTCTTTGATGCCGGCATTATCAGAATTTATGTTGCCCCAAGAAGCACGCTCACTCGAATCCATATAACCAGAGATAGTTATTCTCTTAATCATGGCATATTGAAAAATTTCACCCAGCATTTGGGCTTCATAATTCATAGACAGCACTTTAGCGTCTCTAAATTGTAACTCTCCAGCCATGTTTTTCCTTTTTCCTTTTCATTATTATTTCCCTATTTAACCCCGCCTTGAAAATATTTAGCAAAGATTTCTTTTAAGGGACTATTCGGGTCCATGATAGTCTTCCTAATGGCTTCATTAACCTCTTTAGTTGTTTGACTTGATCTTTCGTCTACGGTTCCACTGATAGAAACAGCGTGTTTAAAGTCAACGGTATGTTCTCCAACGATTTTGCGCGCCTCATCTGTACCGGGCGTTGCCGAGTCAACTTTTGCTTGTTCTGAAAGTGCAAATGCTATATTACTTGGTAAATTATTTAATGCATCAGCTATGCCTGATGTGTCGGCTGCCCCTCCTGTTTCACCAGTGTTTTGAGCTTTACCCAGAAAAGCCTGTACGGCTAGTTGTAACTTTTCGTTTTGGGCGGCTATTGCTGCCAACAGGCCTTTGTCAGCTTCTTCTGATGGCTTGAGGGCGGGATCAACGGTTGGTCCAGCGGGCGTTGTAGGTTGCGTTGGTAACGGCTCCGGTCTTCCGGGTGTTACTGGATGTAATGGCGCCGTGAAGGGCACCTGTGTAGCGTGTGGGCCGGGAACAGGGGTTGCCTCTTCTCCAACGCCCGGCCTAGGATCATCCTTAGGTACTTGTTCGCCAGTAGGCAAGACTTTGAAATCTTCTGATGGAGTCGTTGTCTTTACTGTTCCACCTTCGAGTCCCGCTTTCAAAACGCCGGGAGCAATTCCGGCGATTGTAACGGGAAGCGGAAGAGGTTGTCTCAAAATCACCGCAGAGATAGTTTCTCTAGCTTTTGGTGCGCCGCCCATATATCCCACGTCAGGCATCAAAGCGCCACCTTGCGCGGCCATTTGTTGAGTTTTTAAGACTCTATCAGCCATAGTAGCTCTAACAAGATTTTCCTTTTGGCTTCCAAATGCACCGGTCTGAGCTTGATAGAACTGCATTAGTTCTTTTTGTCTATCGTTTTCCGGCCCCATTAAGTTACCTTGTACGTTTTGCGCAACCAAAGTTCCCACAGTCATTTGGTTAACAGCGCTTACTGCGCCGCTAGCGCGCGCAGCGGCTAAATCTCTTTGCATAGACGTGTGTTTATCATAAGTTTTAGCTTTCTGTTTTTTGGCTGCTTCTGATTTTTCGTAAGCGGCTTTTTGCTCAGGAGTCATATTCCTAAGAGCAAGATCTTTTGCGCTTTTAGCTTGAGTAAGATCTTCTTGAGTGAGATCTTTTACGTCTTTACCTAATCCTTCTGCGACTTTCTTCGCGTAAAGCTCGTCCGCTTCTTTATCAGTTAACGACGCTTCTCCTGCGTCTTTTCTTCTTTGGACCTCGGCTTGCACTGATTGGCTGGCGTCGAACCTTGCTCTAACTCCCTTGTCGATAGCTCCTTCCATCAAATTAATATTTTCGCCTGATTTTTGAGCCATAAGCAGAGCTCTTTGCTTTGCTGGATCCATCATCATTTGAGTGCGTTGAGCTTGTCTTTGCTGTGCTTCTTGTGCAGCTTTTTGATCAGCTGGAGTTGCTCCTTCTGAATATCCTTTTGCAACAATCGCGGCATCATCCTCCAAAGCCTTCATGAACTTCTGAGGATCAAATTCTTTACCACCTTCCATCTCTATAACGCCGCGAGCTTGTTTCTCTTCTTTAGCTTTTTGTTCTTCCGCCGCCTTCTTTTGTTCGTTCATCTTGTCTTTCAAGAATTTCTCTTCGTCTAGAGCTTGTTCTTGTGCGTTTTCATATGTTTTCCCAGTGATTGCTGATTTTTCACCGGCAGCAAATTTTTTAGCTTTTTGTTCTTCTTCGGTTCCGGTGTTCATCTGTTCAATTCTTTCTTGAGCACGCTTTAATGAGCCTTCTAGATTCATAAACGCCGCTGCTCCATCTCCCATGGTTTTTTGTAGTTCTTGATAGCGCGCGATATTAGCTCTTATTTCGTCAGCTTCGGCTTTTCTTTCAGCGAGCATTTCATTTACAAAATCTTGTCCGCCTTTACCTTCGTTTCCTTCTTCGGCCGTCCATGCCGATAATGCCTCCTGCATATTAATAGCAGCAGTATTTCCGTCTATTCCTTCTCCCCCGAAACCTAATTCTTCAGCAAGAAGTTGGGTGCTTTTATCACTTATGTTTAATTGAGCGTCTTCCTTACTGTCCCACTTTACGTTTTCTGCGATTTTTTCTCCTTGTCTAAAAGAGGCCTCTGCTGCGGCTGCGTCTGCTTCTGTAGCAAGCCCAGCGGAGATAGCTCTGTCTTTTTGCAATTGTCCTCGTTTTTCAGCTATTCTTTGTTCGTAAATTTTCTTAAGTTCCGCGAGAGCATCTTTTTCAGCCTTGGTCAATTCTTCACCGCTCGCCTCTTTCCTTTCGAGTTGATGCATTTGACCCAACATACCCACATCGCCCTCTTCTTTCCATTTAGCAAGGTTTCGTACGCCCTCATGGGTTTGCTTTCCTGTTTTATCGATTAGTCCACCGCTTCCTAGCGTTTGCATATCAGACTCTACTTCTCGGCGAATCTGTGCTTCATCATATTGATCAACCATTCTACCGCCCTGCATGGCTAGCTTCATGTCTGACCTACCTATTCTAAAATTATCGAGCCTCTTTTGCGCTATTTCTTTTGTTTCGGCGGTAGGTTCGAGTATTTGGCCTACTTTTTTAGCTCTGCCAGCTTCAACGTCCTCTTGAGTAGCTTTGACTTTTACTTCCCCAGCTACCATCCTCTTAAGATCCATAAGCATGGCTGCGGCAGCCATTCCCTGCTCTCTTTCTACCTCTAAAGTTTCCTTGTCTAGGCCGCCTTTAGCTTTTTCTGATCTATAATGCACTAATTGCTTTTCTTGAGCTTCGGCCATGTCCTTAGCTCTTTGTTTTTGTTGCTCTTCGCTCATGGTGCCAGACATTTCGGTAATTTCTTCTCCCACTTTTTCTGCTTTACCTTTCTCAACGTCTTCTTGCGTAGCCTCTCTTGTTCTTAATTTAGAATTAAAGCTTTCAACTTTTTGACCGGTGCCATATATTTCCATCATCATGTTGTGCATGGCGAACATGCCCTTACCAACAGATTCTTTTGCCTTAATGACATCTTGATACATTGCTTGGTATATCGGGGCCATCTCTTCGGAAGAGGCGAAAGTAACATCACCGGTATCGAAGTCAGTTTTTTGCCCGGTGATACCGAGATTTCTTTCTATTCTAGCTTTTTCAAATAATTCGTCCGAAGAAAGATCTTTACCTTGCTCCACTTGACCGCGCAAATCAACATATCTTTGATAATCTTGCTTTTTGCTTTCGGCGTCCATTAAAGCTTGCGATTCGGCACCGCTAACTACTCCCCCTCCATGCATATCAAGCAGACCGGACGCTTTACCCATCCCCACTGCAGCAATCACGTCTTTGTTTATATCGTTTCCGACTTTGCCCAAGACTAAACTTTT
>CEUI01002337.1_pt1 | contig 17031 bp, 18 predicted proteins | sample 531411 | NCBI WGS metagenome assembly CEUI01 (sample SAMEA2622841, study PRJEB7988) | marine metagenome | isolation source: saline water (ENVO:00002010), including
CCATAGCTCCCCGTAACTGGTCCAGTGTACGCCAGGAAATATGGTCTCGTCCCGCCGTAGCCGACGAACGTCACGCTCTCTCCCTTATTTGGTAGGACGTCACTGATTGGTGTGTAGGTTGGTCGAGTGCCTCGTGCCCGCAAGACAGTGACATCCTTCCGAGCGTCATTGAAGATCACATCACAGACAAGCGTCTGTCCGTCTGGGAATTTAGCACGTGCCTTACCGCTCGCACCTCGGATCACGTGGGCCGCTGTTGTGATATACGTGTACCCAGTCTCCTTGCTGGAGTAGACACACGTGCCAGATCCCAGCGACATCCCGCCACCGCCACTCGGCACTTCGATGCGGCACACGGTTGGCCAGTTATTCTTATCCCTGTCTGTCCCTGGTCGATTGGTTCCCTGTGCCTGCACCATGACAGACAGCGCCACGATAAAGAGTGACAGTCGGAACAACTCTACAAATGGTCTCATCTCTCTCTCCTCTGAAGTTATTGAAACCCTCCATGATAGCACATAGCCTGAGTCATGTCAAGCTAATTATCACAGCAGCATCGGATCGACGTATGGCACGGTCCCGTCAACTACGATGCCGCATCCGATGAATGGCTTGAAGCGGTAGGCCCTGCCGTACGCCATAGCAAGAGCATGGTGATCGACGCCACACCCAACGGACATCCCGAACACACGTGAGTCCTGATTGACTGCCCAGCTAACACTGCCGCACTGGTGCAGGTGTCCGATTACCGTGGACCTGAAGTTAGCCAGTGCCTGATTGCGAGCTGCGTTGATGCTCTGCGGACCCTGGTCGCCGTGGCGATAGATCACTCCGTCGATTCTCAGGTTGTGATAACGAGGGTGAACCTTCCAGGTTTTGGGTAGACTCCAGTAGTCACTGAAGCTGCGGAGCATGTTACCGCCAAGGCCCATCGCGACAGCACGACGATACGGCAGGACGTCGTGATTGCCGAGCAGGAGATCAACCTTCGGGAACGCCTTGACCAGTTGTTTGATCTGCTTGTTGGCCAGATCAAACTCGTGGCGAACACTCGGCAGGTCGGGATCAGTTCCGTGGAAACTAAGTGCGGCCCAGTCTACTAGGTCTCCGATGTGGACAACTCGCGTTACCTTCCAGTCGCGGAAGGTATCCCTGAGGAAGTCGACGTACCCGTCGAGCATGACTGGGCAGTGCGTGTCTCCGATTATTCCGATAGTCTCCATTTAGCTCTCCTCGTTGCGATTCTCAGTTAAACGAAATCCTGCATTGAACAGGGTGTGCTCAACCATGCACACTATAGCCTCCTGCATCTCTGCGGAGATTAGGTGCTCAAGCCCGCTCGCCGTGAACCCAGCGTGTACGCACTCGTGCATCACCGTCGTGTCGAACATCTTCCTGTCAACGTGTCGGCTGACAGTGATCGTCCTGTTGTCTGGGTCGCACTCACCGATCTCATCGACTGGCAGGTCACCTCGGACGACATTATATTCCACCCCGCAGATATTTACAAGCATTTCTTTCTCCGTTCGGTTGATAAGTCGGAGTCTATTTTACCATGCCGTTGAAGTGGCGATTGAGCCCACGCTGCCGCCAGAACTGGTGCCCCTCCCGTGCGTCAACCTCCACGTCGTAGTTGGTAGCGTCCATGATAAAATCCTTGGCGATCACCCTGTAATGTACTCGGCTCTCCGTCCAGTCAAGCACCCAGGCTCGCTCGCCGTCGATCACCTGACGCCTGGGGAAGCTCAACACCTTGTCGTCCATTTTGTACGTGAGCACCTTAGTCGGGTGACCGTCTTCGTCGAGACGCCAGAAGATGTACTGCTTGAAGTCGTTGGTGTCGCTCCTGACGACGTGATTAAGATGGATCTGTGCGACGTGAGTGATAACCACCTCGCGGTCATTGTCGCTCGCTCCGAAGCATGTGGGCGTCACCAGGATAAGTATCAGCGGTAGATATTTCATTTCAGGGCATCCTCGTAAACTCGAATTGCGTGATCTGACAGTGCGTCGAACTCTCCGTTGGTGATGTCCTCCCAGTACCCACTCAGGGCGTCCAGCTTGCGTCCTGCGGCACTTGAGCCGTGGATTACATCGCCAGCCCTGTTAATGAACGAAACGTCAGAGGCGTGCCTGTAGCCGATCAGGGACGGCGGGCACCTGAACACTATGTCCGACTCGTGGCCGAACTGCAGGACCTGCTTGGCGGTTGCCTGGACGAGCCGACGGGCCGACGGGAAGAGTGCACGAGGTGCACCGAACGTGACGATCTCGTAGTTGCCGTGAGGATTGGCCTCGTTGATTGACGCCACCACAGCGGCAGCACCGCCGAGCGAGTGGCCGCAGTAGACGGTACGATATACCGCACGGACAGACGGGTCGATCTGCGAGAACAGGTCGGTGACCGCAGCCACCCCAGCGTCTCGGAAGCCTCGGTGCACGAGGACTTCACCATAGGACCTGGGCAGGACCCGAAGGTTGTGCTTCCACCAGTCACCGAAGTCGTCTGTGCCTCGGAGCACGATAAACAACTCGTTGGATTCATAGGACAGGATAGCGAATCCGCCACATCCCTTCTCGGTGTGTGCGATCACTTTTCTCCATTGCGGAAGTTCGCCACGGTCGTGACCGTAGACCATGCCGCAATACTTCGCCACGAGGTGAACTGGTGTCCCCTTTGTTGTTTTAATCACGTGACGTCCTCCTTAGTTAGTGGTGAGCACCCTGACGGGGAATCGAACCCCGATCAATGTATCGTTGAGCAAATGAGAGCAGGGCGACTTGATTGTCCTGGTTCAGATACGACCCCCTGGTGCACTCAGCAGATCGAGTCTTCGATGTATCCAGCACCGTTCGATGCAGAGCCTATTGGCTCACTTCCAACCTGTCTCCGCGAGGCAGTCCCAGGCGATCCTGACCCTGTTCTGCGGGTAAAGCCTAGTGGCTTACTTCCCGCCTCGCTTCTAACCAGCCTTGACTGGCTCGCCGTGCTCTCGTTTGCTCGACATTGGTACTATATCGGCGTGTACAGTGAGTGTCAACAACTATTCTAAAACTTTTTCAGAATAATTCTGAGGCTCTCAGGCGGCCTCTAACGATCCCTGTGGTTTTCGTGGGTGATTTTACCTGCAAAAGAATAAAGCCCCTGAGGATCGCTCTCAGGGGCTCTGGTGGGATGCTACGGCGAACGCTACTCTGGGCACTCCCAGTCAGTGAAGATCCAGCGGCCATCTTCCATAGTTGGCTGGATTACGTTGCCACCCGTGCCTAGCTTCCTGTCGCCCCGAAGGTATTGAATCCATGCCTTACCAGCTGGGATGTCCTGCGACGTTGTTCCGCTGCTGGCAATTCCCTGATGGTACGCTGTGACCGTCGGTGCCGTTGTCGCTGAGTATTTAGATACGTCACTGGGGTAAATCTTCACGGTTCCGCTGCTGCCAGCCGTGACTCCGTCCGTATGCACAAGCCTCTGTAGCCCGCTACTCCCGATTACATCCCAGGTACCAGACAGCGGATTAAGGAAGCACAGGACTGGCTCACCAGAGATGACATAGTTCTGTTCAAGCGGATCATGTATCTGCATCTCGACGGTAGTGTCAGCCCACATGTACCGCTGATCCGTATTGGCGTTGAAGCTGTCGCTCCATGCGTACACGAGTGGGTGTGCCGCGACCTCGCCCCCTGGCTCAAGTGCCTGTGCCGATGAGTCGTAAGACCCCTTGACAGTGAAGTAACGCATCTGCCCCATAGGGCTGGCGTTGCCATTGTGCTGCGGTGCAAACCGTGACCAGTTTGTTTGTTCGCTTCTCATTATGTTGTCCCCAGCTTAAGCACGGTGGTTTGCGTTTGAATGTCAAGCGTTACCTTAGTGATAATCGGGTACGTCGCCGTAGCGAGCCCGTTGGCGTTTGTCCTGAGATTAAACTCCAGCCCCTCTACCTTCTCCACCGAGAGCCCAATCCAGTCGGTGCTCACGTAGTCGACAGCATTGAGCACGGCGGTGCCAGCCACGGTAGCTTGGTTGAACGAGTTGACGATGTTCGCGTTGTACGTTGCGATTGCCGTTGAGTCGTCGATGCGTCCGTCCTTGTATGCCTCTGACCCGCTGAAGTTGCCAGCTGCCTCGTTGCCATACCATAGCACTGACGCATACGAACCCGTTGTAGCGATAGCTCTGTGCCTAAACTGAGTGACGTCTATCGCACCGCCATAGGTGTCGACTGGAAGCGTGTCTGCTGACAGCTCGGTGTCCTGTACTCGCTCGTCGCACGCAAGTGAAGCCGTGACCCTGATCCTTGGGAATGACGAGTATGACGATTGATCAAGCTCATCAGACAGCTTCAGGTCCCACGGTGCGTCGTCGAACAAGATGCCAGCCTCGTTCTCAAGCAGCCTCACGCCGATGCCGAGACCATGCGAGAACACTTGCTCCTGGCCAGCCAGCTTAACTCCATCCTCGTCGCTGCCAGTTCCAGTGACTGGACGCCAGATCCACTGCCCAGCTGCGTTGTCGTACTGTCCCCACTCGATGTAGACGCCCTGAGTATTCCCCTGCGGGCCGTCACCCTTCCTGTTGAGAGTGACCGTTGGAAGCAGCCGTGAACGCCTCTTGATGTGATTGGTTTGGTTAGGTGCATCTGCACCGAAGAAGGTATCCCAGTCGAACGCCTTAATGGCAGCCGTCCTCGACGTAGCCGACCAGTCATTCTGGGCATACCAACTGCCAGCCCATGAATCAGTGTAGTCGCCAGCCTCATTGAGCACCCACTTACGCCACGCAACGCCAGTCTCGGATGTCCCTCCACCAGCTATGTCGGGCTGATTGGCATATACATCGACGTCGTCTCCTGGGTCAGTAATGTCCCATGCAGGAACAAGCTCGAAGGTCCCCTCTTTAATGACCTCGTTGCCGTACGCCGAGTTACTAGAGACGGTCTTGTTGGTGATGTCGTAGTTAAGGTTCATCTGCCACAGCTGCGTGTCCGAGTCATTGAGGACATCACCGGGTGCTTGTCGCTTCAGGTTTACGGTGCCAGCGAGACCTCGCTTCGCCACCTCAATTCGCGGCCCGAACGGATTGGCGAAGTTGACACGCCAGTAATATCCGTATGGATTGAGGACTGAGTCAAGCAGCTCGGGCAGGTAAGCACCTCTCCTGATCCTCAGGTTCCTGATCTGCGTCCCGTCCTGCGGGAGCACGGCAGCTAGTTCTGCCCTTGACGGGTTGTCGATGTATGTCTCGTTGGAGTTGATAGCCTTGCAGATGTACTCCACGACCTCACGCAGTGACCAGTAATCAGACACCGCCGAGTAGCCACCAGACAAGGTGACAGCCGTGTCGACAACCGTGGTGACACCAGAGCGTGCGTTGATGGTTGCATTAAGAGTGCCTGGGTGGATTGACCTGGGGTCAATGAATACCTTCGATCCATTGAACGGACTGCCTCCGTTGACTATGTCGGCGGCTGTCTTGTTTGGCTGTGATATTCCGTTGATGATCGGGTTGAAGATAATGTCGTCCTCGCTATACGCGAGACCGAAGTCTCCGATTGTCCCGCTTCCACCAGTCAGCGTGTTGACGTTCATGCAAGCCATCGACGCGATTGACAGACCAAACATGTTGGGGTCAAGCCGTGCGGTGTACGTCACGACCTCTCCGTCTGGCTTGATGCTGACCCTGGCACCTCCGACCCTACCGAGAAAGACAGTGAAGTCATTACCGTTCTGGTCAGCGATCTTGATCTCAACTTTGTTGTTCTGGCCAGCGAGCCCTTCGAGTGTGTTGTTGTCGGTGACCATAATGTCGGTCGACACACCGAGCTGCTCGAACACAGCGGTATTAACCTCACTACCACCGATCACCTGATCAATGCTGTGGACCCTAATGTCGTTATTGAGGACGTCGTTAATGTATACCTTGATGGTAGCCGCTGACCGTGAAACTGCCACGTGCTCTCTCCCTTACAGTACAGTGGTCTCTTGTGTTATCTGTTTGAATCCGAGGATCACATTCTGGAAGTAGCACGGATTGAACGCCGGGTTCTCGTGCAGCGAACCAGCGACGTCTGGCATGGGTGTCTTATCTTGCCTTCTCACATAGTCGAGAGTACATGTCTCGTACGTGATGGTCGCGTTATTGTCGGTGATAAACAGGTCGCCGTGATTGCCGATCTCTTCCTCGTACTCGTGGATTCGGGTTATAATGCCCTGCCTGTCGTACTGGAAAACAGAACCGACCATGACGTGCAGTGTGATGTCCTTTGATCCACTCGGGGACCTCACCTCAGTCTCGCCAGAGATGCCCCAGTAGTACCTACGCAGGACGTGCGGTTCGGGTGAACTCTCGACGGGTGCACCGTGAATGTCGTTGCCTCCGATTCCTCTGAAGTTCCAAGTCATTCTATCACCTATCCGAGTTGTTCAACTGATTCGAGTCTGGATTCGCTGGCCTGGAGCTTGCTCCCTGGCCACCCACTATTGTAACAGGTAGAGTCTTCTCTCCGCTAACAACCTTACGCAGAATGCTCTCTTGCTCAGAGGCACCCTCAGAGATTGCCGTACCCCTGATAAACCTTGACGCTGGGTTATCGTCGCCACCTCCAAGCCCCTCAAGGATTGTCGTCAGCGCCTTCAGTGCACTGTTAGAGTCCATCATGACCTTGACCATCCTTGCGTCATGCTTCTGGGAATCAGACAGGCCAGCCATCTTTTCGTCATACTCATCCTTGTCGGTCGAGATACCAGCCGACACGGAGTCAAGAAGATCCTTGGTCTTCTTCGGGCTTCCCATTCCCATTCCCCTGGCCATCTGAACCGCAGCCCACTCTGCCCACTGGTCGGTCATCGCCATGCCAGTACCGACAATTCCACCGTAACCTCTCTGCTCCATGTTCTTCGCCAGACGATCCTTGTTAAGTGCGTCGACTGCGGCATAGGCTACACCCTCAACGTCAGACCCCTTGCTGATCTGCTGCCGTATCTCAGCTTCCCTCATCATGATATTAGCGTCACCGCTGGCATTCAGTCCCCTCTGGAACGTGCTGCCCCACCTGCCTGATGCACGCACAAGGTCTGCCTTTGTCTTGTAGTCGCCGATGTCATCTCGAATCGTCTTGATTCCCTCGTTGGCCTCCCTGTCTCCCTCACCAGCGAGGATTCTATTCAGTGCGACAAACATCTGAGCCCTGGATGTCATCTCTGGGTCCATGCCGATGTTGTTGTTCTTAGCGAACTCGATTGCTTGTTCGTTCCATTCTCTCTGACCAGTCTTCACCAGGAACTTATTGAGTTCATCCCTGGTCGAGTTCTGAATACCCTTTGCCGTCATCCTGATATCATTTATCTTGTCCTCGCCAACCATCGCCCTTACTTCCCTGCTGGCGACACCCATGATGACCTCAAGCATTTCGTTCTTCGTGAACCCCTTGTCCTCCAACTCTTGCATCTTGTTGAGGCCAAGGGAATCCTTGTAGATACCGTCAAGCTGCTTCATCATATTAATGGTAGTCGTCTTAGCTTGCCTACCAAGTGGGTCTGCACCGAGCGTCGACAACTGTGCCGTGAACGCCATAGCGTTCTTCATCTCTACGCCCTGCTGCATGAGTGCCTTCACGGCTGGCAAGAGGTTCCTGGTGGCCGTACCCTGGTCGTCGGAGTATGCGTGCTGAGTGAACCTGTTCGTCGCGTGTCCGTATGCCTTAGCGACGTCAGCTGCGGATGCACCAGTAGCCCATGCTCCGCTCGCATCAGCAAGCTGTACTGCCGACAGAGCCATGCCAGCCCTATCTTCTTCGTCAAGGTAATCGGTGTCGCCGTGCAGTGCGATGACAGCCTCGGTGACCGATCTAGCAGATGTGTTGGCGAGCTTAGACGATACGCCACGTTGGATCACGCCGACAAGACCAGCTTGGTCATTCGTCCTGGCACTCTCCACCATCTTCTTAATCTCTTCAATGGTGATGTCCCGTCCTTCACCGAGAGTAGCGTTGAGTGCCTGGATCGCACGACCGACTGTCTGCTGGTGACCAGCGGCCTGCTTCTGTCTCTCAATGATTGCGTCCCAGCTTTCCTTGATTGCATCAGTCACAGACTGTATGCCCATCGAGGCGGCACGGTAGGTGGCCAGTGCACCAACGGCCTTGGTGATGCCAGTGCTCCAGTTCTCGATCGAGGACGTCACCTTCTTACCAGAAGTAGCACCCTTGCCCATCGACTTGTTGAGCGAGTCTAGCTTGTTTGATAGCTTGCTGATCTTCGCGGTGGCCGCACCGACCTCGACGTCGAACATGATTTGTGCTGCGGTCTTCGGCATGTCTAATTCCCTTCATCGAGAGCCAGGAAGTACAGGTCGTAGAACGACGGGGGACGCCCTCCGTTTAACTTCCACTCAAGATATTCTAAGTAACGGGGATGTCTATTGATCCCTCTTTTTTTTTATAGTCAAACGATCTTATGATGTCCTCGATCTCAAGGACAGCAATGGCGACCTTCGCGGATGATGAGTCGTCGATAAGCTCAAGTGCGTCGATCACCGCTGGGCACAACTTGTAATTGATCATCAGGGCATCGCACACAAAGTCATTGGCCACGCTCACAGGAACTGGAACATTCTCTGGTCTTTCCTCCTCTGGGATAACCAGTACATGTGCTGCGTCGAGTCCGAGCACTACCTGTGCCCATATCTCCTCGGCTTTACTGTAGAATTCCTCGTACTCAGTGGAGATCATCTTCTTCCACTCACCCATTACGAGGCGATGCTTGCTGGGTAGTTTATTGGCGACTGGGACCCATAAGTTGACTCCGTTCATGTCGACCAGTGTCCCGCCCATGAATTCTCCCTCACCCCTGATCATGTCGTCGCCAGTAGGCATCGACTCGGGGTTAAGGCCAATGTAGCAAGATGGCGTATCCTTGCTGTCGTAGAACACTGGGTGCCAGTCCCATGACTCGACGTACATCATGGGTACGTCTTGTTTAGCAGATTGCCATGACACGATCCGACCGATGCCGCGACCGTCTGGACCCTTTAGAGAATCAGCCCACATTGCCCCGCTGTGTCGGTTCATTTCTCCGACGCCAACTTCATCAAGCACGCTGGCAGTTTTGGGTCCCCTGCCTGGGATGTAGATTTGAAACATCATGGCTGCGTCTCCCCTCGCCCTATTTACACTTCGCCAGTTTCCTTAACCTCCGTCTGCACCATCGAGATGCGTGACGTCTGACCCATGCACCGTGAGCACCGAAACACTACCCAGCTTTCGCCAGATAGTATTTCGATGCATTTATTAGTGCGGCACTCTTCAGCTGAGTGTCGGTTGCATTCGCAGTAGCTCTTGTGAATGAGTGCCATATTAATCCTTACGATGTTGGGACAGTTGCGGTCAGCGACTGAGCCAGGACTCCAGTCGGGATGACCATGAAGCTGACAGTTCCGTCACCGTTGTCAGAGACAGACGCCGAGTCGTGGTGCCACAGTCCAGCGGTGCACGACAGGCTGATGTGCTCTGCGTTAGCGAGTGCTACACGAGTTCCGTTGCTTGCACCTTTGATCAAGTAGACAGAAACGGCACCAGACGAGCGACCGAACACGCTGAGTGCGGCACCAACATCACCCTTGGCGGTAGTGAAGGTGATCGTAGGCTGGCGAGTGTCGATGGTTGCTGTTCGGGGGAAGACGTCACCATCGAAGAGTGGCGAGGAGACGTTGTGCCCGAAGTTAATGCTAACGTCCGAGATACCCTCTACGAGCGACCCGCCAACAGTGACTGGACCAAGGTAGTATCGGCTGTTGAATGCCGGGGTAGGTGTCCCAGCCTCCGACAGGTCGACACCGTCGACGTGAGTCAGGGGGTCAGTGTGTCCGTCAGCACTCGTGATCCATGCCTTGCAGCTGATCGTAGCACCAGACTCGTCGCCTTGAGAGGCGGACAGGGTATCTGGGCAAACGAGGCCCTGGAGCCCATACCAACCAACGTGAGTTGCCGTAGCTAGTGGCTCGAACGTACCACAGTCAGCTCGCTCTTGCCATCGGAACAGCAGCGAGTTGCTTCCGCCGTCAGTAGCACAGACGCCAAGCGTCGAAGAGATGCCACCGAGAACAGTCTCCAGGTCGCGAGACGAGAAGGTGATCTCTGGCATTGCCGAAGCAACGGTATTAACCGCACGGTCGACATCACCCATCGGGGTCAGCGAGCTAATGTTCGTGCCTGGGCTAACTGTGAATTGCTGGAGCTGACGTAAGTCAATGTCGTCGCCAGCGGTCTTGATCGTGGCTGGAAAGCCTGAGAAACGTGTTTGAGCCATCTTAAATTTCCTCGTTCGAGTTGTTGGTTTCTAGCCGTAATATGATTTGAATGTAGCAAGGTGAGTAGGGCTATTCTTCAGCTTATCCTTCATCTCGCTTATGTAATGACGCTCGAAGTTCTTCGCAGCCCTGACCCTCTCTTCACGAGCCCAGGTCTCGATTTCCTTCATCATCTGCCTCGGTGCAACACCCCTTGGGTTGTTGTCCTTGGCCGTGATCGGGAATGGGAACCTAAGAAACATTGTACCAGATATATTCGATGTCTGGTTACCCCTGACAGCTACCTTGGCCCGCTGGGTCTTCATGTATCGCTCGGTTTTACCTGTCTTCTTGAGGTCGGTGATGCTGCCATACTTCCTGCGTTTCATCGCCTTGTAGCTGTCCCGACGCTTCTGGTGATTGTACTTCTGGCGGTTCGTTGCCTTGAAGTGCTGCTTTAGGTCGGTCTGCTGGTACTCAAGCAGGGTGAGCCTAACGGCCTTCTTAACGCAGGCGATATGTGCCCTCTTAAACCGTGCGGAGTCGACGAGTAACTTGGGCATGAAGGTCCTAGCCTTCAACGTAAACATTAGAAGTACCTCACAATGAACTCGTCGTGCCAGATCCTGGCAGGGACTTCACTGTCGAGTCGGTAGACAAGCTCCTCATCTGGGTCAAGCTCGAACGGTGCGGATCCAGATCGAGTTACCTGAACTACATTCAGGTGAGTGCCGTACTGAACGCCGTCGATCTCTGGACCGAGGACCCTGCTCTCAACCAGTGCGATCATCTCGTTGATGATCTGGCCAGTGGTCTTAACGAACCACAGGTGCTGGTTCTTATACAGATCCCCATGCAGGTCGATAGGGCAGATCAGGTCGATTGATAGCTTCAGGTCGCCAGATGCTTTCCAGTCACCGACACCCTCGCGAACATAGTCGTGCGTAGATGACTCGTCGCACACGATGCCCCACGGGAACGTGGCACCCTCTCCACCGTCCTCAAAGGGCAGTGCCTCGGCAGACGGCACGTGGACGTACTGCACGACGTCACTGACATCCGTTGAGCAGCCGTGATGCAGAGAGCATTCATTAGCAAAGGTCTCTGATGACGCAAGTAGGTATGCCAACAGATGTGGCTCCTGTCCAGATAAGTAAGTCATTAGCCAGACCTCCGATTACTGCGAAGTGTGATTGCTGACGTCTCGACGAGGCGTACGGTCATCATGTCTGCGTCCCGCGAGATGATACGCTTGACGGCATACCACGACTCGCCACGCTGGACAACGTCGAAGTTGTGCCTCGGCTGGTCGGCTCTAATAGGAAGATCCGACGAGCACTCCATATTGACAGACGCACGAACCTTGCGGCCCTCTCGGTCACTGAGCGTAACGCCGTCGCCCCATGCCTCATTGGTTCCGATCTCACCGTCCTCGATCCAGATGGCCGTGATCGCCATCTTCTTGCTAGGCCGACCGTTCGGGTACAGGAACACCTCCTCGTTGAACCCGCCGTCATTGTCAGGCAGGAACACGAGGTCAGCGTCGTTGTTGATCATGTCTTTAATGTTCATTCGCTTGCCTTGCTCTCTGAGGCCCTGGTGGCCTTCCTGGTGGCTCTCGGCTTACGTGCGGGTGATTTTACCTGCTTCGGCTTCGGTGCCGTTACGGGCTTACTGAGGGACTTCACATACGCACCTGAGGTGACGTCCTCGATGAGCCTGTTGGTTGCGTGATAATCTGGCTTGGCGTTGATGCAGTTGTCGTTGACCAGTGCCACGAACAGGTGCCCTTCGTTGATGTCACGGGCAAGAGAAGGAACAACCGACTTAGGGACCTCGGTCCACAGCCCAGAGTGGAACGTGTACTTGGTTGGGACACCATCTGGCGTTCGTGCGGTCCTGGTGAATACCTTGCCAGGGTGATTGTGCTTGATCGTCAACTTCATCGGAAACCTTCCTCTTCTCATAAAGGTTAAAGTTTTTGGGCTCTTTCTTTAAGTCGCCTCGCAAGATTAAAGCGAACTAAAAAAAGAGCCCCAGAGAGGTGAGGAGAGAAGCCCTCTCCAGGGCTAAAGTGAGCCCCGATTTCTCGGGGTCACATCTTCAGTCAAAACTAGCTGAAGTCAACACGTGCGGCGGTGTACCATGCCAACACGCCAACTTCGTACTCAGCCTCAGTCAAGAAAGCCACGTCTTTGACGTAGTGATCTTCCAAGCCCTTGATCTGGCGAACCAGAGGTTGGCGGTTCTGGAAGACGAACGGCTTCAGAGGAGCGGCCAAGTTCAGCAAGTGCCAAGAGGTGTCCGAAGTCAACAGCGGGCTCGTGACGATCTCAGGAACGTCGATCACGATGTTGCTGTTACCACCACCAACCAAAGCGGCTTGCAGTGCTTCGCGAGCAGCCAATTCCATGTTCGGAGGAACGATGGCCATGAAGTTGCTCATCTTAGCGAAGACCGAGCGGTTCATGTACTTGCCTTGGTCGTTCTTCAGAGACATCATGCGAGTGCGAGCAGCGTGGAACGATGCTTTGAACTCGTCGCCAGTCGGAGCGTTGGCGGTAGTGATGCTCTCTGCGACGATGTTGGACTGAGTTCCGCTGTCACCCCACACGTGGTCGGTGTCATAGAAGTTCTGTCCGTCGAAGCACAAGGTGCTTCCGCCGTTGTCCAACAGGTTGAACAGCAACTCATCGGGGTGGTAGGTAGCTTCGGCAGCGAGCTGCTCCAACAGCGGGCCGTAGAGGCCCATGCGGTCGTCGCGGATGTCTCGCTTGCTGATGCCCAGGGTCGATTCCCAGTGCTTGTTCTCCAGAGTGAAGTCAGCGGCACGGAGTTGCTTAACTTCGCGGTCACCGATCCACTCACGAACCCCAGGCATGTTGCCGAGCATTGCGTACTTCTCGTCACGGCCAGTCGAGTCGACGGTCGTGCACACTTGCGGATAGAAAGGGGTAGCACTAGCGACTGCGTTGTCGAACTTGACAGTCAGGTCACGCAGGATCACTTCTGCTTTAGCGGTATCAAGAGCCATGATAAAAATCCTCTCAGAATGAAAATGAAAATCTCAGGGTAAACCCAAGGGATGAAAGCTAGTTCTTCACTGCGACGAGTGCACGAGTGGCGGAGATCACAGAAACGATCTCGCCGACTTCGCAGTCAGATCCACCGTCAGTGTCGCTGATCGTGTCGTTGTCCGAAGCGTAGGCGGTAGCACCGACGCTTGCCTGCGTCAAGCCAGTTCCGTTCAGCTCGACGCAGACGCCACGGAGGACTTCGACAGCTTTGTCGCCAGCGGCTCCAGCACTGTTGTCCACTTCGCCACGCAAGATGCCACCGAGCTTGGTGCTCTTGGTGCTGCTGTGGTAACCAGAAGCGTCGATGAAGGTGATCTGGCCCTGGTACAGGTGCTCTGCGGCAGCGAGACCTGGACGAAGGGTTCCGTCAGTTTTCGTGATCAGTTGGTTTGCGGCGATTGCCATAATCAAACTCCTAAAACAGGAAATGAAAAAAAAGATGAGCGGGGCCGCCAACCGACCCCACTCGTATGATGCTTGGTTTAGATGAGGTTCTGCGAGTCTTCGATCACTCGGGACTTCACGTAATCATCTTCGGTCGATGTGATCAGGTTACCGTACTCAGCCTTGGCGGCACGGTACTCTGCTCGGTACGATGCGTGAGGGTCGGCTGGTGCGGCTGGGGCTGCGTCTGCGACACCCAGGCCCACTCCCTTGCACATTTCCTCAAACAGTTTCTCGCGAGTCTCGGAGGCACTCAGGCCAGCGTCGATGTACTGTGCAGACAAGCCAGCCTTGCCAGCCATCTCACACAGCTCTCGGACTTCCTTAACTCGTGCTCGCTCGCCTTCGACTGCCTGTTTGGCAATGTCAGCAGCGGAAAGCTCTACTTCGCCTTCTTCAGCAGCAGCCTCAGGCTCAACAGCGTCAGCCTCCACCTCAGCGGCAGGCTCGACAGCAGGCTCCTCAGCAGCGGCCTCAGGTTGCTCGCCCTCTTCGTGCTCGCAGCCTTCCTCACCGCAGCACTCTTCAGTAGCTTCTGGTGCAGGGGCGTCTTCAAGCTCGACGGGCTCGGCTGGTGCGTCGGCTGGTGCGTCGGCGTCAGCTTCGGGTTGTGCAGATAACTCAGCTTCCTCTTCGACAGCAGCTTCGTCAGCTTCCGTCTCTTCCTTAGGTTCATCGCTCTCTCCTTCGACTACCTCGGTCTCCTCAGCCACGGCGGCCTCGGCTTCGACTTCCACAGCGTCTTCCTCGACAACTGCTTCTGCTTCCTCTCGGTCAGACAGCTCGGAGACAACGGCCTTCGCTGCTTCCAGTGCTTCTGCTTCCTCATGGATTTCTTCGACGGACATCTCTGCCTCCTGTGTTTGTTGGTGTGTTTCCTCGATTTTACCACATTTCAATTGTGATTCAATTTCTTTCTCAAGTCTTTCCCGAACTTTCTCGACTGGCTCACGCTCCAGCATGGCGTCGAGCATGTTCTTGACCTCTCGGCTAAACAGGCCAGGGTTGCTCGCGGAGAACAACCCTTCGTTCGCGGCTGGCTCATCGACAACGTCGCTGGCATACAGCTTGCTGACCCGAATGACGGGCAACTCGCTGACGTCCTCTGACTCGATGGTCGTGTACTGAATGACGACCGACGTGCCGAACGCCTCTGGGTCTTCGCTGGCCAAGTCAAGGACGTAGCCGCCAAGGTTGCCCATCGGTGAGTTAGATGCGGTCTTGGAGATGATCATGTCGGCGAGTGCCTTCGTGCCGTCCTCGGACAGCCTGAAGTTGACAGCACGACCGAGGTACTTGCCCATTCCGTCAGCAATCATTGACGGGTGCGTCCATCGCACCTTGATGCCCTTGTTCGGCTGATTGCCAAGCTCGATGATCTGTGCAAGGGTTACGTAGTCAGCACGAACGCCGTGGCCCTTAGCCTCGCCCACGCTCATAACAGCGTACCCGACGATGGTTCGGTTTCGGCGATCAACGTACTGGACGTCACGGCCTGAATCAAGAGATGCTTGGTGCAGTTCACTCATATTAGTTATCCTCGTTCGAGTTGTCGGTTTCGCTTACTTCGCCTTCGAGAGTCGTGACGTCTTCCTGTGGCTGGTCGCCCAGGACAATGTCGTGCTCCTCTTCCAGCTCCTTACGCAAGATGGCCACCTGTGCGTCAGCCTCAAGCTCAAGGAGTCGCTCCTTGGTCCTGGTGGCCAGCACGGCCTCGTAGTCACGCCCCTGCGATGCAAGGATGTCTGACTTAGTATTGATGCCACCGTCGATAGAGTCATTGCTCGCTCGGACATCCTTAACTGGGTCAATCCAATCCCAGCCCTCTGGCACGAATTCGTGCTCCAGGGCGGCGAGCTTCAGGCTCTTGTATTCGGTGGCGGACACCGCAAGCTCACCCCTGACGATGAGAGCCTCGACGAACTTGCCGTAGACCCTGGACCAAATCTCGCGGATGTCATCCTGCTGCCAGACCTGGAAGGTATTCCTTCCGTCGATCAGCGACAGTCGGCCCGATGAGTAGGTCGTGCGAGAGTAATCCTTGGCCAGGAGTTCGTACGGGTAATCGAGGCCAGATGCAATGTTGCGGAGACGCCACTCCATGTAAGGACCAAGCGTGGCCCCCGGCTTCTGCGGGTTCGTGAACACGACGTCTTCGTCGGAAGCAAGGTACTGGACGGTTCCAGGCTCAAGCTCCTCGATACGCATCCCAGTAGACTCATCTTCGTCGACAGCATTGGCGATTGCCTCGTCGTACGGAGTCGAGTTTGACTTCTTAATGAACGCCGAGAAGCAGGCAGAGACCTGCTCAGATACGAGGTTCGCCTCTGCGAAGTCCTTGATGTCCTTGAGTTCGTTCACGACTGGAGCCATCCACGGGATGCCTCGGATCTGCCCAGGCCACTTGACCTCGAAACTGTGAATGATGTCGCTCGGTGACACCTCAGCGAACATGTAGGTCATGTCTTTGGTGTCGTCGACCTCAGAGGTCTGGATGTAGTACGCGAGGACTTCACCAGTGAGAGGATCACGGCGGATGCCCATGCGGATGTTCTTCTGCTCCTCTGGGGTGAGCTGAACCTTCTCGCCACCGCGATACACCCAGCTACCAGTTGGGTCAGCAAGTCGCCTCGGGTGAATCACCTCGACACGCACAGGCTGGTACTCGTCCGATGAGACGGTGTAGTGAACGATGGCCTCTCCGTAGAGTGCCTTGCTACGTTGTGCCAGTCGCATCACTTCCTTGTAGCCGTGACTCACAGACGGGCTCTTGCAGGCCAGTTTCCACCGTGCCTCGATTGTCTCGTTGAGTTCCTCAGCAAGCTCCTGCGTGACAGCACCAGAAGCAACCAACCGGCTGTTTGGATTGATGCGTGCCTGAAGGCTGTAGCCACGACCAACCACGTTGTTCACTCGACCATTAACAGCACTCGCTGCGTACGAATCGTTGCGATACAGGTCGTCCACGTGATCCCACAGATCAACAAGCTCCTGGTCTAGGATGCTGTTGATACTTCGAGAGCTGTTGCTCCACAGAGCACCTCGAAGCCGATCAGCGGTTCGAGCACCATCGAAGCTGGTCGCACCATAGCTTCGGGAGAATGCCCCCTTTCGTGGCTCACCAGAGAACATACGCGACATGGTGTCGCCAGCCCTCTTGAGCATTCCTTTTCGCTTGTCCTTCACAGTCTTTCTCCTCTAGCTGTAATTGTTGAACCGAACAAGGTT
>CEUI01009293.1_pt1 | contig 16998 bp, 4 predicted proteins | sample 531411 | NCBI WGS metagenome assembly CEUI01 (sample SAMEA2622841, study PRJEB7988) | marine metagenome | isolation source: saline water (ENVO:00002010), including
AGTATTACCCGCAAGAGTTATATTAGCAGGACTATTTGAAAAATCAACACTAGAACTAGTATCCGTAGGACTACTAGAAACATCAGCATAACTGTTAGACTCAGCTGAAGTCCAGATACGCATAAATTTCTTATTCCAAGTACCCGCAGAATCATAACTCCCATTAGCAGCAGTTCTTCTGTGAACTGGGTCTGTATGTAGATAATCATCTAGTTTATGATTATCAACACCAGCGGCTTGAGCTGCAGGAGATTGAGAACCACCCCATGTCGAACCCTTCTTCTTGATAGAATCTGGAACCTGACTAACAGTTGTTCTGGTAATAGGCTCAGGAGTACCATCAGAAAATTTATGAGTAAAGTCTTGAGTTTTTGTCAAATCTTCAAAAACACCAGTTTCAAAAATGGATAGACCTGTTAACTGAATCCTAGAAGCACTATTGGTATTTTGCATTGGGAGTCCAGTTCTGGAATCTGTTCCAACTGGATTCAATGCTCTTGCCATGTGATCTATGTACTGAATATTCCAATCAACATCATTAGTACTATTTGGCTTGGAAAATTGGAAATTATATTCTACTGTAATATTATCATTTCTATCTAGTGTAATATCAGTAGTTGGAATATGATAAGCTATAGTTTCCCCATCAACTATTTCCGTATCTGTTGCCACCGTAGAGGCATTCTTATCAAATCTCTGTGGGAAATTCTGAACTTCTATTCCTAATATTTTTCCTGATTGTGTTTCTAAATTTCTACCAGACCAATTAACAACATCATCACTTAAATCAACATCAGTTGTAAAAGACCAGTAAAAATCACCATCTGGCTCTTTGAGTTCATAGTCATAAGGTACAAATTCGCTAATATCATCACCACTGAAATCATTTGACCAGTAGAAAGCTTCACTAAATACCCCAACGACTGGCTCATCTACATAAGCACTTCCATTCCATTGTTTCCTCTTAATAGCATTATCAGAAGGAAAAGCAGCTCCCCTTCCATACGCTATAGCCTTTGAAGTATCACTTGGATCAACACCACCATAGATAGTATCGTTGGTTTCGTTTGTACCACCTAACTTATATTTCGCCCACATTCTAGGATTGGAGGTACGATGACTAGCAATTCTCCATCCACCCGGCCCTAGAGACTGTCTGATGGTAGCTTTAGTTCCTGTTAAATCTGGATCGTCCAGTGTGAACCAATTCTTAGCCTTTTCTAGTTCACTGTCTATATTTGCATCATTTTTGTTCGCATCGGTAGAAACTCTCAGATTTTCCCTAGCTGGTTTAAAAACTGGTTCTTGAGTGCCAGGGGGTGCTCCATCTTGTTGAATCATTCCTGTAAAAACATTCTGACCAAAGTCAAAAACTTCTGCATTAGAATCATTCGCAACTTCAGATGGACTAGTACCGTTTGCCAAAGAAGTCTGGTTTGCATCAACCCAACCAATCACGGCTGTTCGACTTTCACCAATGCCAGTTCCTGTCCAATCAAATTCCTTGACGTTTCCATCCTTAACGGACTCAATATTATTAGGGCCTCCAGATAATCCTACCCTGACTTTAAACTGATGAGCAATTAATTTATTTGAATAGAAATAGGGGAAAGGTGTTGATGCTGTCGTAACGAAAGTATCACCAACCTGCCAACCAATACTATCACCATTAGAAATATTGCCAGCTTCATTCAAACCAGCTATCCATGAAGGTGGTCTATTACCTGCAGCGTCTTTCCAGAATGTACCAACAATACCACCTGATCTAAGAGTTCCATCTCCGTCTTTAAAATCATCTGGAAATTCTTGACCTGATGCAATAGTTATTGTCTGTCTTGCGTGAGTTAATACATTACCAGAAGCATCAACTACCTCATCCTTATCTCCATAGATGATAGCAGACATCAGAGCACGTTTAAAGTGTTCTGTGATTGTGTTCTGAAATGGATATTTATGTTTTATAGTTCCATCAGGTTTCGTAACGATTAGATTACCAGACCCTTGAATAGAATCTATAAGTTTTATTATTTTGTCCTTCATTTAAATTCTCCTTATGAGTCTAGTGTACTATCTCGGCACCACTACCAGTTAGACCAAAATCTAAATCATCGTAGTTATCAACACCGGCCTGATAGTTATCATCTTTTGTTGGGTTGTATATATTATATGGTAAATTATTATCGGTTGCTTCTCTAAAAATTACAGGTTTTTTACCCCATTGTGCATGTAGGTTTAATTTACTTCCCGATTCCCAAGATTGTCCATTACTTTGTAAATCACTATCCGTAAGTGTATAAATCAATCTGGAAACAGCATAACTTGTATGATATTCTCCATCTGGTTGATATAAGTTAGGAACATTAACCTGAGTTGCAGATTCAAAGTTGTTATACATAGTTTGAGCAGTCAATAAAGTACCATCAGAGTTTGTAACTCTTTCCAGAACTACTGTTAATGGTAACTCTGAACTTTCTATATTGAGTGCTGTAGATTGTAAATTAATACCAGAAACATTTGGTATGAAATGTGGGAGATTATTAATCGTTGCTGCTTCACTTATTCCATAAGGGCTTCCAGTACTTTTAAGAGGATACCAAAAGCTTAATTCAGTCGCACCACTACCTTGATTCAAATCAAAAACACCAGACGCTACTATATCTTGTAACATAGTAGCCAAATTACCATTACTACCATCATGTCTTCCTGCAGCTCTTAAAGCTTTAATAGATGCTAAGTCATGTGGATTACCAGTACCATTTTGGCGTCTATAATATATAATTCTGTTTGGTAAAAATTTTCTATAATCATGTCTTCCTGTACTTGGAGCTAAAGCATCTGCTATAGGTTTATTAACCCATCCACTACCACCTATATTACTACCATCAGGGTTATCTATCTCTAACCTATATACCAACTCATCTACCTTGTCATTAGGATCAAAATCAGTTACCTGATAACCATCATCGTTTGCATTTTTTATGGATAAATCGGGAACAGAAATAAATTTAACAGAATTATTTACATCACCATACTCATTAATAATAGATTCGGTATCTGTATGCTCATCTGTTTCGTTGGGAATATTTGCTCCACTTATAACATCTATATTACCATACGCTCCTAGCCACAAATTACCAGTTCTTGCAACTGATTCAGCCCATTTAAATGCTGGGCCCTGACCTAATCTCGCATCATCAACATTGACATCACCAGCTGGACTACTACTATTAGGTTTAAACCAAAATTCCCATATTCTAGGAACTCCATAATGTGGGGTAGTAATACTGATATCCTCTGGTATAAATACCCCGCTATTAAGTGGAAGTCCGAATGTTAAACCCCATTTACCTGTACTGGAAAATGGATCTAGTGTTGATGTGGTTTTATGTTCAGCCCAAGCACTACCGCTATTATCAAGAGTAGTTAAAGTATCAACATGGGTAAACTCTCCATATGTCATTGTGTTATTAATATACTCTGATGGATTACCACTCGGAGTAAAACCTGCATAGGGCCCATCAGTAATGTCATCATAATCTCCATAGGCATCACCCTGAGCATTACTAACTCCTTCTATCTTATCCCAAAAAACATTAGCAGTCTGTGGAAGTTGGCTACTGTTCAAGTTGGTAAAAACAACTGCAGGCCCACCTGCATAAATTATATCCTCTTGAGGGGCTGGTTGAGCTACAAATTTCCCTGTCCATTGTCTAAGAACAATAGCATATCCCGCTAGTCTTCCAAAACTCAGGCCACCTCCACCACTATTATCCTCTGGACTAGTGGTAGAGTCCACATAGTGATACAGTATATCGTTCACCAATGCATTCAAATTTTTCGATATAGTTCCCATTTATTTCTCCTTAAAGTTTCTTCAGTAGAGTTGTAGTGTATGTAAATTTCAACGAATCTCCTGACAGCCAATCTCCAGTAGTTGTTTCTAATAAAGTTCCAGAATCTATCACTATCCCTGAGTTAGATTTTAATTCAAAAGAATATGGCTGACTAGATAGATTGTCCAATCCTACATCACAAGTAACATTCAAACTACTGTCATTAACTGTTGCTGATCCACTTGCCTGTAATGAAGAAGTAACAGAAGTCTCAGCATCACCAAAAATGTTAGCTGTGGTTCCTATTGATTGATTCATTTGATTCTTAAAATTAAAAGTATGCGGTACAAGATCTGGGTTTCCATTACTGGAATCTAAAAATTTATCTACCAGATTCACAGAAGTTATTCCACTTATTGATATTTGAGGTGTTAACGTAATCTTAAAATTCTCTAAATGGTCGTTGAAGTCATAATCCGTATTTGACCCCGAAGTTATACTTTCAGTACTTGTAAGTAGCCATGCAGTATGTCCTAACTGCACACCATATCTTGAGACACTGCTCTGATAACCACCACCAATGGTGGGTATCCTCACTTCTAAATCCACCTCGCTAATATCACCAGATGGTTTATTGGTAGTTTGTCCAAGATAATGTCTTGTTGCGTTACCACCAGCCCACGTATAGGAAAAATCAATACTATTACCATTATCAGTAATAGTATCTATATCTATATAACCACTTTCCGTGCCCTGATCTGTTCTTATCTTAATCCGGGCTTGATCTATATAAAAAGTGTTTCCCCATAAAATGGATTCTCTAATCAAATTTTTAAATCCGTCTGTTACTGCCATCCAAATATTCCTTTATATATCCTTATTTATCTATTTTATTTGTTGTGATGTAATAAACCCTGAGCTATATAAACATCCTCTTCTTCTACATGAACCATCACAACATTACTCAAGTTGGTATGTCGATAGATAACTTCTACCAATTCGTGTTCACCATCTGTCTTATAAAGAATATCTCCTACTTTAATATCAATAACCCTTTTCCATCGCCATAAATCTCCATCCTTAACAAACAGAGGATGTCTATCGGTTAAATTGTATTTAGAGTTAATAGAAAAGAATCCTTTATGCTCATGAATTGATATTCCAGTAACAACAGTTCCCGAATCGTATAATGATAAAATATTATTATCAGAAAATTCACCATACATTAAAGAAATATCCGACTGTTCTCCACTAGGAGAAAATGATTTAGTGGGTAAAATATCACCAGCCACTAAGTCCTTAACAAGCTTAGTTGACCCATCCAGAAGTTTAACAGGTGTATCTTCAAGATGACAATAATAGAGAGTTAGAGTTTTGGTAAAGGTGCCAGAATGTCCGCCAGGTTCATAAGTCCACGGCACGGATAATCCAATCGTTTGAGCACCTGGCACAGAAACACCTGTAAAAGGGTTATCCATAGTGATAGCCAGTTGAGCTATACTACTGAGTCCAGTACCTTGTTGATCTACAACTCCTAGTAATGAAGATACTGAGTCATAGCCAGACCACGAAGAACTCCCAAAAGCATAATGATTACTAAAACTTGAGCTGGCAGGACTATTATAAAGATAACTTTTAATAATAATAGTAGTTCCGTTGATTGCCTCTGAGGTTGCACTTTCTCCACCACCTACAAAGACAGTCTGATAATAAGTTGGTTGGCCAGGATTAGATGGACGAGCAGCCCATGAAAGAGTTGCATCATCACTAATTTCAGCGGTATAAGAGTTGTAATTTGTTTGTACATATTTTCGTGTAATTGTAACTTCACAACTACCTCCACTATCTCCAGCCAGTTTAGTAGCGTCAACATTATTCCCATTAACTACAGCAGATGCATTACTATTTGACACCGCTACTGTCGTTTCATCAATAGTCCATCCAGTTTCTCCGCTAAAAGAACCTGATAATGTAACACTTGTGTCATCCCAATCATTATCTGTACTATCACCCAAAGAAACACTTGGATCATCTAGCCGAACTGGTGGATTAACAGTAAACGCTACGGTTGCTGTATCGGACTTACCACTCGCATCCTCAACTTTCCAAGTAACCGTATGTACATCAGAGAAGCCAGAGCTCGGAGTATAGGTCAAATCCTTACCACTAATACTATGTGATGCATTGGCATCACCAGAACCACTAAGTACGGTGTAAGTATGAGTTTGGCCAGGATCTATATTACCACTATTAACAGTAACCGTTTTAGCAGTTTCAAAGGCTGTAGTTGCTGTTGAATTTGTTGCAGTGGGTGTTCTGTCCACAATAAAACCATACATTCTTGCTGTGGCAGTTTGATTATTGGCTTCAGCTGTAACTTGATCCGCCCAATACCATGTGTCAAAGGTTGCACTACTTGGAACGGTAATGGTTTGATAACCAGTACTATTAACCCCAGTACCAGACCAAGATATGGTATGACCTTCTTCGTCTGACGCACTCCATTGTTTAGTCCATGTTTCACCTCTATATCGACCAGTACCCATACTACCACTAGTACTAATATATGGTGCATCATCTACATAATTAACTGTAATGTCAACAGTATTATTGTCTGACCAAACACCAGCACTATCCGAAATTTTATATGTAACACTAGCCTCCACCCCAGTGGTAGGTTGAGTAGATGGAGCGTAATACGTTCTGGTAGTAACAGTAGTTGCTCCTGTAGAATAATTATCCCAATATCCACTATCAGCTGTTATCGAAATAACATTAACTCCTGTTATGTCCAATCCATCATCAGATGTTCCTGCTAAAAGATCGATAGCTACAGAACCACTTTCATTAATAGTTTTATCTGTTTCAGAAGCAACAGGTTTATCAGATACAGCAGTAACCGTTACTGTTACTGTACCATCGTCAGATGTTCCCGATTGAGAAGTTGCGGTATACTTGAAGGTATCAGTACCATTCCAATTTTCATTTGGTGTATAGGTAACAGTACCATTAGAAATCTCCCCCAATGTACCATTACTTGGATTCTCACTAATAGCATATCCTGTAATTGCGTCTTCTGGATCTACTCCATCAAGAGTTATCGCAACAGCCGTATCTTCATCGGTTGAAATAGCTACAGCATTTGCTACTGGCACATCATCCACTGCATTAACAGTAATACTAACAGTCGCACTCTCCGATAAATTATCATTAGAATCTTTCGCTTTATATGTAAAACTATCATTAGCATCAGAATTAAGATTTGGTGTATATGTTACACTAGACCCTACATTGGTACTACCGGCCCCTATAGAACCATTACTATTGGTCAGACTACCAGTTGAAGGGCCTCCAACTATATCAAAAGTTATGGCATCCCCATCTGCATCAGAACCACTTAAAGTTATCGCAACGGCCGTATCTTCATTAGTTGAAACAGATACAGGATTTGCAAATGGATAATCCTCTACAGATTGTACAGTATAAGTCATTAATTTGTATATAGTTCCACTAGTAGATGATGCTTTTATTCGACCTTCGGCAGTTCCATGCCAATTTGCAGGTGGTGTGTATTTCCATGTGGAACCAGTGGTGTTTTGTAAAGTACCTCTTTGAGCACCACCCGAATCTCTAGGATGGTAATCAACAGATAAGGTAACAGTATGATCGGCATCAACTGCACCCCTAGTGATTTCATCCGTATTGTCTTCGTTTATAGTTACTGTGTAATCTTCTGTTGTAAGCCATGCAATGGGGTCATCAATTGAATTAATAGTTATAGACCCCGTAGACGATGCTTCTAAACTACCATCACTAACTTTCCAAGCAAAACTATCCTGGCCATGATAGTTAGATGCCCCTTGATATTGCCAACGATTACCTGTTATATGATTCCAGACTGAAGAATGAGAAGGATTTGTAGTTATTGTATATGTCAAGTTGTTGCTATCCACATCTGCTCCACCAAGATATACATCTAAGCTAGTATCTTCATTAACACTGTTACTATAAGGAGTAGCAGTAGGAGCATCATTTTTTGATGATACAGTATAGGAAATTATTCCTGTGTCTTCGTTAACCCCATCAGAAACACGATAAACATAATAATCACTTCCATACCAATTCGTGGATGGTGTATAAGTAAAATTCATACCATCCACCGAAACAGATCCATTATTAGGATTTGTATGGACAGTTAATGTTAAATTTGGATTTGTGGTTTCTTCATCGCTCATCACTGCATTAAAATCTACTGTATGTGATGTATCCTCGTCAATTGCATATGACCTATCAGGAGTACTAGGTGGATCATTAACAGCGTCAATATCTATAGTAATGGTCTTAACTATCTTATCTCCTGCTCCATTATCAGCATAGACTTGACAAGTACCATTCCAGCTTCCATCTCCAACAGCAGAAAGACTATAAGCTCCATCTGAAGTCTCAGTCAGGGTTGGAGTGTTGGAAGAAGTACCACTAGTTTTACTAGGAGTAGCTTCTATACCATGAGTAACCGTTGTTCCATCGACATCAGTACCAGTTGCTGTGAAAGATATAGCACTATTTTCATTTCCAGAAACAGTATCATTAGTAGGGAAAACAGACCAGACAACAGGATCATCAACACTCTGACCCTGAAAATGGACTCTACCTTGACCTGATTGGTTTGAAGCATTGTCTGTAATACTGTAATCAACCCAAACATTATCATAATTATTTGCTATATTCCGATTGAATGTCCATTCTAATGATTTATTTGAAGGGCCAACTAAAGTAGACGCACCCCAATCAGGATGAAAATCATGTAAATTAATTGAAGATATTTCATCTGTCTCATATGGAATATCAGGATCATATCCCTGTATTGTAAATGTAACAGATTCGTCTTCGTAGTAATTAACTATTTGGGATGCAGGAACCGTTGGAAGATCCTCTACTGCACTAACACTAAAACTGATAGTGGCACTACTCGAAGAACCATTTGTAATATCATCTGTAACAGTCCATTCTATCTGATCCGACCCATTAAAGTTAGCAGGTGGTGTATACTTCCAACCAGAACCATCAACTGCCACTTGACCACCCTCTTGGGTCTGACCATTATTAGCAAAACTAATAATAACACTATCACCATCTACCTCGGCATATGAAGGATTAAACGAAGTGGGTGTATCTTCAACCACAGATACCTGTGAATTATTTGCCACAGGTGGATCATCAACTGCAGCAACATTAATAGTAACAGTGGCCCAATCTCCAGTACTGTCAAGATCTCCATCATTTGTAAGATACCTAAAGGTATCGGTGCCGTTAAAATTTGGATCAACCTGATATATTACCGTATTTCCATCTAAAACTTCATTTGCTTCAACTGAACTATTATCGTTTGGATGGATCAAATCACCATTATCAGGCAGTTCTTTTATCACATAGGTCAAAGAATCACCCTCTACATCACTACCAGATAAAGTAATAGTAACCTTGCCATCTGTTGGAATATCTTCATCTACATTTATTTCTATATTTGCTGCTGTAGGTGGATCATTAACTGCAATAACCTCTATTGCTTCTGTGGCATCAGTAGGACTCCATTCAGTTCCATCGTGAGCATTCCATGTAAAGGAAGTAGTTCCATTAAAATTGGGAGTTGGTGTATATCTAACCGTGCTAGAAGTAGTAGAAGTATTTGTCAAAACAGAGCCAAGATTGTTAGCATCTTGCAGTGTTCCGTTTAAATTATTTAAATTCTCTATTCGATAGGTTAGGTCATATGTTGGTGTTTCATTATCAGTAGCAGTCAATGTGATATCAACATAAGTATCTTCATTAGTATCGGTTGATCCGCCAGAAAGTTCTGGTGGGTCGTTTACAGGAGTTATAACAGTATCAATAGTATAATCAATACTAGTTAAGCTTCCCTGTGTTTCGTAGATCTTATAAGTCCAATCAGAATCACCCGTATAATCAGCTATTGGTTTAAAATATATCTCTGTTTCACCATTGGGTAAATAGGGGCTGTTATTATCCAGCTGTACATAATTTCCAGTGGATAGATAAAACAACTCACCACCCTGTGGCCATCCCACTATACCAATCTTACAAGTATCATTTTCAACATCAGACATTGCCAGAGTTACTAAGGTATAAGAACTATCCTCAGCAACAGAAAGATTTTGTGTACCACCCGTTGGTGCATCATTAGTTGCAGCAATATTAATAGTAATAGTTTTTACATCACCATAAACTTCACCGTCATACATTTTATATTTTATATGAGTTGACCCATTCCAGTTTGCTTCATCTGGAGTCCAATATATTTCGTGATAACTACTACTATATCCACCAGACCAAAGAGTATATGGCAAAGCACTGGTAGTAATAGTTTCTGTAGTTCCATCAGCCTTATCTCTTGTAAAATACCCCTTTCCAATCTCTGTTATCACCCACCAATGAGACGTATCATCTGGATCAGACCAATTACTACGAGTCTCCCCGGCTAATTCTATATGGAACACATCCGTAGCATCAGTATTACTTTCTGCAGCAGAAAAAGTCCAATTGTCATAGGTAGGTGGATCATTAATTGCAGTAATATTGAAAGTTATTCTTTTCTGCCCAGAAACCCTTCTATTGGCCAATCCACCCGAAGTGTTAATATCTGTATTACCGCTAGGATCTAGGAAAGTTCCATCCCAAACATAATAATCCGCAAAGGTATTACTGTTATTGTGTTCCTCTGGTGTATATGAATACACAAGACCAGCATCTACCCCTATCGTACCACCACCAATTAAAGTAAGTGTACCATGAGCAGGTGCTTGTGTCCATAACACTACCAAATCATCTTTACCACCCTGTCCATTTGGATCTGGATCATCAGCAGGAATCGTGAACTGTTTGACTTCATCTTCATCTAAACTCACAGTAAGATCCTGTGCACTCGGCACATCTGGTACATTCTGTACATTGAGATTGACAGTAGCGGATGCACTTGTAGCTGATCCATCATTAACTGTATATTTAAAACTATCTGACCCAACATAATTTGGGTCTGATTGATAGTTAACATTTGCAACAGTATTAGTGGTTAAACATCCACCACTGAGGGTTCCATTTGAAGGTTGTTCTGAAATGGTATATGTATATGGGCCCGGGCCACCGTCATCATCCGCATAACCGAATGTTATAGTGGTAAGAGTGTCCTCATTTACTTGTTGGTTAACTGCAGTTGCTGTGGGTGGGTCATTAACATTATTGAAAGTAAACCCTGCAGTAATACTACCAGAATAGACATCTGGATTAGGATTAGGATCAACTACTCTATATGTAAAATATCCTGAGCCATAATAATCGGAACTAGTAGGATGAAGTTCTACAACACCAGATGATAATAATGGACTACTTTCACCAACTGCTAAGGCAGTGTTACCATTAGGAGTTTCCAAATGTCCTATAACATTTCCTGATTCTGTTGGGTTGGTTAGCAATTGAAATTTTAAAGTACTATTATCAACCTCAACAGAAGACCCGCTCATAGTATAGGTGATAAAACTACCCTCATTAGCTGTTCCATCTAATGATTGTCCAGTTGGATTATCATAAACAGAATTAACAGTGATAGTTGCTGTTTTCACAGCACTCCAATTACTATTGGCCAGTTCCCTTACCTTATATGTGAAACTATCGGAGCCATGATAATTTAGATTAGGAGTATATCTATACCTTAATGTATCTTGCGTTACCTCAACAGAACCGTGTGATGGTTGAGTAACAATCTCAACATATAAGTCATCATTATTAACATCGCTAACAGGGAACCACCTAACGGTATCTGAAGCCTGACCAATCCACTCACTTGAATTTTCATCCTCATTTCCACTAATAGTAAAATCTTCAATAGAGGGCGGAGAATTAATTAGTCTTAAAGTAAAGGTTGATGAAACAAAACTCACAGCGGGATCACTACCAACCAACTTGATTGTAAAATCTTCGTCTATATTATTGTGATCCACTGGAACACCAACAGGTGGAGTGTAGGAAAAAGTCGGGCCATCTTGTCCACTACCCTGAGAATAGATACTAAGAGAACCCTGACTTGGAGCACTTGTTATAGACGCAGTAACATAATCTCTAGCATCTATCTGAAAAGTTTTACTCTGACTTTTTGTAATTTCTATAACTGACGGTTGAGATTCAAAAGCTGGTTGAGGTTGGTTAATAACACCAGTATTTGCATTATCAATAGTATCCTGAAATGTTAAGTCATACAGAGAATTACCTGAATTATTAACTACATATTGATGTGGTTCATTGATTCTCTTAACATAACAGAGTGCAACACCAGAAGTTTGACTTATATTATTAACAGTACCCGTAACACTAAAACCAAACCAATCGGTGCCTAGGAAATTTGCATTAGGAACATAAGTTACTTCAGTACCATCGATAGTTACAGAACCACTTTGAGGAGGTGAACTTGATTCGAGATTTATAACCTTTGTTTCACCGTCATCCACTGTAGTGAATGGGTCTAAATCTATGACTAAATTTCCACTAAACCTACCAAAAGTTGCTTCTATTAGAACATTCTCTATCGTTCCCAAATTAGTCGCAGTTGGATTAACGGTATCAGTCATGGCCATGACAATAGAATCATCAAAACTTAACGTTCCTAGTGCATTACCATCAGACTCATATTCTCTGGTAATGTTATTAATCTCCCAATCCAGTTCTATTATACCATAACTATTTTCTACACTCGATAAAATAAAAGGTAAATCGGTATCTGTTAAATAAGTAGCTATCTGATTTCTCTCTACTATACCATACTGATTATTAGCACTCGTCTCTATTGGTGGTACATCAACATCTGTCATATAGGTTGGTTCATGTGCACGTTCTACTAGACCATAACTATCCGAAACTTGTGTAGAAATCTCAGGCACATCAACATCTGTCATGTAAGTTGGTTCGTGTGCACGTTCTACTAGACCATAACTATCAGAAACTTGCACCGAAATATCAGGTACATCAACATCTGTCATATAAGTCGATACATCTTCTCTTTCCATCAAACCATAAGAAGAATTTATACTTGTCATAATTGAAGGAAGATCAACATCTGTCATGTAGGTTGGTTCGTGTGCACGTTCTACTAGACCATAACTCGTTTGGATATCAACACTTATAGTATTCAGGTCAACATCTGTCATATAGGTTGGTTCGTGTGCACGTTCTACTAAACCATACCCCTCTGTTACTTGAGTTAAAGTAGCAGGAACATCAACATCTGTCATGTAAGTTGATTCATGAGCACGTTCTACTAGACCATACCCTTCAACGACCTGAGAAAAAATAGCCGTAACATCAACATCTGTCATGTAAGTTGGTTCATGAGCACGTTCTACTAGACCATAACTATTAGAAGCAAGCACAGCCAATGAAGGAAGATCAATATCCATCAAAACTTCTGGAACCTGTTCTATTTCTATAATACCATAACTATCTGTAATAGAACTCAATATAGCATCCAAATCATAGGATGTAGGCTCGATATACTCTACCACTCTCAGAGAACCTTCTCCCTGATTCTCTCCTAATGCTAGATTTCCCTCAACGACTACGTTAAAATCATTTAATGCTTTTATCTCTTTTGCTCTCATTAAACCATCTCGCTTGGTGAAAGGTTATAATTATAAGTATATGTTCTACCCTTACGAACTTTTATCGGTGGGGAATTGTCCTCCCCAACTGAAGGATCAAAAATAGTTTCCTGATTGAAAACAGTAATACCAGATCCTGCTCCAGTATCCCCTGTACCATCTCCGTCTAAATTATATTCATCAGAACCACTGACTACGTTGGTTCCCTTACTACCACCAGAACTACCAGAACCACCTATTTCTCCGCCCAAGGAATCTCCAATCTGATTTTTTCTACCACCACCAACTCCCGTTTCTGCACCTGTTCCATCTATACTAGTAGTAGAAGAATCATCAAAAAGGTGGTTTTTTCCTAATCCATTTTCCCAGCTATCAGAACTAATACTTTCGTATTGAAAATTATCTGTTATATCAACTCTTGAAATAGAGTAGTTAGTATTACTCTTGTTATTTGCATGAGAAACCGAAAATATATTATTAGATGTCAAGTCCACAAAATTGTGAATCTCTGAATTATTTATATAGGAAGCAGAAGTCGTAGACAACAACCCAGCATTTTCATTGAGTGTATTTTCTGTATGAACAGTTCCACTAGCAATAGAATTTACATTTTCATCAAAACTCTCTCCCAAGACATATGAGTAATCGTTAAAATGCAATTTAGAGCCCAAGTCATTATACAAAGGAACAGAAGAAGTGGCATTCCCAACACCAAGAGAAATAGTAGGAATAGAAAGAAAAGAGATTTGTGGTAATACTCCAGCAACACCTACACCATCATCTACCTGCCACGTGAAGTCAGTTTCTACTGACATAGCTTGAAAAATAATAAAGGTTAAGTTTTCTATAGGAATGGAAACAGATAGATACTGTTTAGGATCAGCGAGGCTTAAATCAAAAGGGGAGCTTACATGCCCCTCTTTTCCATGAACCACCATTCCAGCTGGATGAACCAACTTCTTAACTGGGTGCTTCCATGTGGACATAGAAATCTTTGAAAAAATCTCATAACTAAACTCTTGATAGTAATTACTGTCTCGTAATCTAGCCTCGCTGTCAAGTGTATTTAGAATGGATTTATAATATTCCTCTGTACCAACGGTTTCTGACACACCAAGTCCTATTTGTGTATTATCTACTTTAATACTATAACTACTATTCAGAGTATAGTCATAGCCCATTTCCTTTATATCAACCTTTTCTATTTTTCCCAAACCAGTAATAGTAGCAACATGTATGACACCATTACTTTCAATATATCCATATGGATTAAATCTATAATTTTTCCCCTTATTAAGTACTGTAAAATTATTATTCTCTATTTTCACAGACGCACTAGAATCACAAGCACTATACATTCTACCAAGCCTTGTAGTTCCCACTTTCTGACCACCGAAATTATAAATCTCTACAACCTCTGAGCCACCAATCTTATCAATTTCATAATCTGTGATAAAAGTACCAGAAATATTATCGACCCAAAATCTATTTTTTGCGTCTATGTTACGAATGGTAGCAGTTGCTCCACTCTTCAATCCAGTAAGACTGTAACCCTGACTAGAATAGTCCATTTCATATGTAGTAAAATAGTCATTAACAATTCTCAGATAACCATTTTGGTTTAATGCATTACCACCAATCGAAGCTGATGAAAAATCCATATCTTTCATTTTATCTATTTTCAAAGACGCACCAAACTGTACACCTATCCCACCCGTTAAATCTTCTATCTCTATTTTATCAGAAGGGAAAATTCCAGTAACAGTATCATCTAAATTGAGTTTGCCCAACCCATGTAATATGGTTAGTGTTTGACTACCAATTCCAGTAACAGTAGTAGGTTGACCAGAACCTGCAACAAAATCTCTCAGAAATAATTTATAATATATTTTCTCTTGACTATCTATTTCGGAATATATTTTATGAACTTCATAGGAGTCCAAAAATCCAGTAGACCCATCATTACCAATAATAGAACTGCCAACTGTGTTTTGTATCAATTCCTCCGATACCAAATCAGTTTCTATTCTAATAAAACTAAACCTGCTCCATGTATTCTCAGATACCTTTAGAGTCTTTTCATAGGGATAAGAAACCTCAACCACTGCATCATACAATAACTTAAACAGAAAGTGGAAAGACTTTTCATTTCCTTTACTTTCATAAAAACTTTTCATTAAGGATATATTGTTTCTGATAGATTCCAAAGAGACTGCATTCAGCCCATCCATATACTCAGAAACAAAGTTAGAAACCATGCTCGTAGGAGTAGTTTCTATATCTCTAAATGACCGAAGTGAGGATAGCTGTCTATACACACCACCCTTTTCTGGTCTAATCGTGAACGCATTTTCTTTCTGTAGGAGCCCTATACTCATATCCGAAATATCATCCAGTGTTATCGTATCAACACTAGACAAAAACTTATAGTACTCCGTTAAGAAACGAGAAAAAACATCATTGGTATCGTTTCTTATATAAGAAGGAACTTGCTGTTCGATAATACTAATTATAGACATATCAGCTCCTTACCATTGTTACGGTTATTTGGTCAATGTTCATTAGAGAACCATAGTATGGTTTGACATTAACCTTGTCAATCTCAGCATAAACTCTAATATCTGTAGTGCCTTTGATGTTAATAGGATTGATAGTAACCTTAGATCCCGATACAGTTCCGTAAGAAAGGTTAGAAATCTGTACCCCATCAGAGTCTACCAGCCGTAAGTCAGTTCCAACACTCTTGAAAGAGACTGTCTGAGTACCACCTTCTAACTGAAAACTATCTGAAGTAATATTCGATACTGTTACATTGTACTGTAAATCCCAACTATCCACCAGCGTACTGTTTCCATTGGGTGTAATCTTCTTGTACAGGTCAACCGAAGTGTAGTTACTAACCACGGCATTATCACTATCGTCAATCATTGCCACGAAAGGTGTGTATTGAAACTCCCCATTAAAAGAGTTAAGATTGACATCATTATAGTTTTTAATATTGGCTATAATTTTAGACTGAATAGCACCATCAGAAATAACACTGGTTTTGGTATCATAAATGACCGTTGATGAAATATTGAGATAGGTATACTCAGGATCAACTATAACAGGATCTATTCCAATGATCTTATTAGTTGAAAGTATAGAAGTGATATTGGCCTTGTCAGTATCGGTCAAAGTTTCCCCAGAGGTGGGCTTACAACAGATAAAAACCTTACCGTACATAGGTGGATCGTTGTCCTCTCCACCCCATACGATAGAAGTCTTAACATTAGTTGCTGGATTACGTTCTATCATGACTTTGAAATCATCCAATGTAACTGCTCTATTCTGTGCTTGATAACTCTTAGGTGCCATGAATCTGATAGACTCATCTGACTGTGGCTCTGAACCACCAGTAGCAGAAGAGGTTACTGTAATACTAGAAATATCACTGATCTCGCTAGTCAACTGACTTATTCCATTAACACTAGACCCCGAAGAAATCACATAGTCCAGATTAA